>ERZ808262.17-NODE-17-length-160589-cov-15.598932_pt1 | contig 160589 bp, 134 predicted proteins | sample MGYA00520895_ERZ808262 | MGnify/ENA primary metagenome ERZ808262 (study PRJEB31516, sample SAMN03275588) | gut metagenome | biome: mammalia-associated habitat; material: feces | host: Papio cynocephalus | place: Kenya | collected 2012-08-02 ...
CTGATAGCACAAATTCTCTGCGCGGTTAGTGATTGCGAGAACAAGTGCGGTTTTTATCAATCGCACCAATTTTTTCTTTTCTATTTAGGGGATTCCCACGCTTCGCTCTGAATGACAATGCGGGCGATTGACATTGCCGCAACGCCGTTTGAGCAATGGCTCGCCGTTGCGGCTCGCGTTCCGTCTGCGAATGAGCACATTCCGCTTATAAGTACGCCTTGAATAAGTGTTCGTTTATCCGCTTGCGTGCGCAGCACGCCCTCACCAAGCAAGCACTCGCACGGAATTGCGGTTTGAGTTCTTGCCCGTCTTATTTTGAGAGTAAAGAGGGCTTGCGCGGTAGTAGCGCAATAAATCTATCAAGGCAAATGCTTATACGCAAACTTGCGTGTCAGCATTGCCTTGAAAACGATTTTTGCGCTGACGCCGCTATGCGCTCAATAGCACGCTCAAACTATTTTCTGCTGATTATTGCACCGCTCGTCGGATCAATCAACATCGCCCAATAATCCACCCCGTCACCGATGAAAGATACGTAATAATAGTAACTTTCGCGGTCGGCGGTGATAAGTTTGACGTAAATTTCGCGGTCGGCTTTGCCTTCGGCGTACTCTTGGTCGATTTTGTCTTTGAGAGACTCTTTGGCGATGTTGATGACGTCGTTTGCAGACAGTTTGCCGTCAAGGACGGAATTGAGTTCGATGTCGGACGAGGCTTCGCCTGCCGTGACCGTTATGGTCTTGGGAACGAAATCGAGTGCGATAGATGTCACAAATTCGCCGCTCGACGAGCATTTTATCTCACCCGAAACAGTTTTGTCGTCGGCAGAAATGACGTAGGAAACCGCCGTGTAATCGCTGGTTTTGAGAGGAACGATTATGAGTTCGGCAAATTCGCAAACGTCCTTTGACACGCCGTCGGCGATGAAGTTCTTTTCGCGCCTACCCTTTTCGATACTGACGGCAAAAAGGTCGCTCTCGCCCGCATAGTACTGTTCGGTGAGTCGGGATATATTGTCTTTTTGCTCGTCGTTCGTTTTTTTGTTGCACGCGCAAAGCGCGACGATGGAAAGCGACAAGCACAAAATTGCAACCAAAATCAAGCAAATTTTTCTTTTCATACGCAAAATATATTGGCTTGGATTTGAAAATATGCAAAAAATCGTACATTTTGCCTTTCACCGACGCTTTTTTTCTTGAATAATGAACATTTTATGTTATAATCGATTATATATAATGAATTAGGCGCGCGTGCGCACAAGGGGAATTATGGCGGAAAAGCCCGAAAACAACGTCTATATGCCGTCCGAAATTATTGAAAACGAGCAAGACGAACAAACCGTAGAGGAAAAGTTTGTCACCGACATCAAAAGCGGACTCGGACAAAAAGACGTGGAAAACCGAATCGCCGAAGGAAAAGTGAACGGCGACACGAACGTTAAGACGAAAAGCGTCGCGCAGATTTTGCGTGAAAACATCGTCACGTTTTTCAATTTCGTATTTATCGCACTCGCGCTGCTTATATTCTTCTTTGTGGACGCGGGCGAAAGTTTCCTTTCCATTTTGGGCAATTTCGGATTTATGTTGCTCATAATTTTCAACGCGCTCGTAGGCATATTCCAAGAGATGAGAGCAAAGCGTACGATTGACAAATTGTCGCTCATATCCGCCCCCAAAGCGATCGTGATTCGCGACGGCGAGGAAAAAGAGATTGCCGTCAAGGACATCGTGCTCGACGATTTGACGGTTTTGTCCACGGGAAGTCAGATTTGCGCGGACGCCGTTGTCGTGGAAGGATCTATCGAAGTCAACGAAAGTCTTATTACGGGCGAACCCGACGCAATCCTCAAAAACCCCGGCGACGAGATTATGTCGGGCAGTTTCGTCGTATCCGGCTCTGCAAAAGCGCAAGTCGAACACGTCGGACTTGACAATTTTGCAACCAAAATCAGTTCGGGCGCAAAGTATTTCAAGAAACCCAACAGCGAGATATGGCGTTCGCTTATGCTCATAGTCAAGGTTATGGCGAGCATAATCGTGCCGCTCGGCATAATATTGTTCTGCGTAAAATTTTTTGTACAACACAATTCCGAAGACGCCCAAAAGATGATAACCACCCTTCTCGGCTACAAGATAAGTTCTCACCTTTCCTCGACGGTTCTCGGCACGATAGCAACGGTTATAGGTATGATTCCGTCGGGACTCGTCGCGCTTTCCTCGACGGTATTTTGCGTGAGCGTTATGAGACTTTCTCGTCACAAAACCCTTGCGCAAGACCTCTATTGCGTGGAAACGCTCGCACGGGTTGACGTGCTTTGCCTCGACAAGACGGGCACTATCACCGAAGGCACGATGGAAGTCAACGAATTGCAACCGGCAAAAGGCAAGGACGCAAACGGCATAAAGCAAATCATAAAAAACGTCACGAGCGCACTCGACGACGACAACGCGACGATAAACGCGCTTCGCGCCTACGTCGAGGATTTGAAAAGCGTGGGCAAAGCGGAACAGACCGTGCCGTTTTCCTCTCAACGTAAATGGAGCGGCGCGAGAATTGACGGCGTTTCCTACGTCATAGGCGCACCCGAATTCGTGTTCAAAAAGCGCACCAAAGCAATGGAAAACACGATGTCGGAAATGGCGCAAAAGGGATTCAGAGTTATGGTTATCGCGTCCTCGAAAAACAAGTTCGGCGACGGCACTCTGCCCAAAACTCTCGCTCTTGAAAGTTTCGTATTCATAACCGACAAAATAAGAAAAGAAGCCCCCGACACGTTGCGTTTCTTCAAGCAAGAAGGCGTAAACGTAAAGATAATTTCGGGTGACAATCCGCAGACCGTAAGAGCGGTCGCTATGCGCGCGGGGCTTGAAGATTGCGACAACATCGTGGATATGTCCACGTTGAGCACCGAACAAGAAGTGTACGAGGCGGCAACAAAATACACGATATTCGGGCGCGTTCTTCCCGACCAAAAACTTATGCTCGTCAAAGCACTCAAAAAGGCAGGTCACACCGTCGCTATGACGGGCGACGGCGTAAACGACGTGCTTGCGCTCAAAGAAGCAGATTGCTCGGTGGCAATGGCTTCGGGGTCGGACGCGGCAAAGAACGTAAGTTCTCTAGTGCTTTTGGACAGCAATTTCTCGTCTATGCCGAGAGTGGTTGCCGAGGGCAGACGCTCGATAAACAACCTCGAACGTTCCGCCGCCCTCTACATTATGAAAACCATATACAACACGTTGCTCGCGCTGTTGTTTATGCTCGTCGTCGACCCCCTTCCCTTCACACCGCAGAACCTCACCATTATGGGCGCGGTTACGATAGGTATGCCGTCGGTGGTGCTTGCGCTCGAACCTAACACCGACAGAGTTACGGGCAGGTTCTTGCCAAAGGTGCTTTCAAACGCCGTCCCCGGCGGAATCACCGTTCTTATCGGTGCGATAGCGGTCATAATTTGCAACAGATTTTTCCTAACCGACATTACGGCGAAACAGTCGCAAACGGTGTTTATATGGATTATCACTTTCGTGGGATTCCTGCTTTTGTTCAAGGTGTCATTGCCCACTAAACTTTCGAGTTGGTCGGCGTTTTTCGGAATCAGCGATTTTATGAAAGAGTTGGAAGCGGAAAAGGCGCGCGCGGAAAAAGCGGAAGCGGCTCGCGTATACGACGATTTCGACGAGAATGAAAAGCGCGATTCTTTGAGAAACGGCGTTGTTATGAAAGTTCTCGAATCGGACAACGAAAGCGACAATAAAAAGCGCAAAAAACCGAAAAAAGAGCGCAAAAAGCACAAGTTCGACAAGTCGAAATGGCTCATTTTACTCAACTTGTTCACCTACGTTCTTATGGTGTTCATATTCGTGGGAATCTACTTCCTCTCTATCAATATCGAGATAAACGGCAAGACTATCGACGTCGTTGCGCTGCTTCGCGACTTCTTCCGTCTTGACAATCACGTCAACTGGGAAATGGGCAAAGCAATGCTTGCAATCGGTGCCATTGTAACCGTCGCATACGTCGGATTCGTTGCGATGATGAATCAAATCAAACTCGAACACGGCGAGGCAATCGAAAAGAGATTCGAGCGAATCGACGCAAAAGCGAGAGCAAAAGATTCCAAACCGCAAAAAGACAAGGTCAAAAAGCCGAAAATCGCAAAAACGAAAAAAATCTCCGAGAAACGAAAAAAGTCAAATGCACTTTGACGCTTTACAAGGTGAATTATGAAACGCAACAATATGTGCCCGTTTTGCTATATCAAAAGCCTTTTTCAAAAGAAAAGACCGACGAGCGTAAATCCCGAACTTGACGACTACGACAACGGCGTCGCGCTTACGCCCCCTATGGGTTGGTCGAGTTGGAATACGTTTAGAAATCGCATAAACGAAAAACTCATTCTCGACACCGCAAAAGCAATGAAAGACAACGGTCTTATCGAGGCGGGATACAAGTATGTCAATCTCGACGACTGCTGGCAATCCTCGTTGCGCGACGAAAACGGCGAACTCGTCGGCGATTACGAAACATTCCCTAACGGCATTGCAAATCTTGCAAAGCAAGTCAACGCAATGGGCTTGAAATTGGGCGCGTACACCTCTAACGGCACTCTCACCTGCGAGGATTTGCCCGCAAGCCTCGGCAGAGAGCAATACGACGCTTACACCCTCGCAAAATGGGGCGTAGAGTACTTCAAGTACGACTACTGCCACCATATTCCCATCTCTCGCTACGCGCCGCTCGTCTATTCTATCAGCGTTTCGCAATTCGACTCGCACCCTATGGAATATTCCGTACACAACGCAGTGCTTTCGGGGCTTGCGAGATTTATGACGGACACCAAACTTCCCAGCGGCAGTTACGTTTCGGGTCTCGACGCAAATCAAGGCAGAATCACCTACAACAACGTCGAGGTTGACGAAGACGGCAAATACGTGCTCACCGTCAACATCAAAAAGAAAGGTGCGTACGAGAAGTATCTCATCGCCAAAATCAACGACGACGAGGAATACGAGATTCTTTTCCCGCCGCAAAAGCACTACAACCTCACTGCAAGATTCCAAGTCATCGTAAACCTCAAAACGGGCAAAAACAAAATCGAACTGTTCAATCCCGTCACGAGCAACGCCGACAGCGAAATGTATCAGTATCGCCGTATGGGCAAGGCACTCAAAGACGCTACGGCAAGAGTTGCCAAAGAGCGCAAACAAGCGGAAAAACCCATCGTGTTTTCCATTTGCGAATGGGGTTGGGGCAAGCCGTACAACTGGGGAGCGAAAGCGGGCAACCTCTGGCGCACTACCCCCGATATTCGCCCGTGGTGGATTTGGATCAAAATCATCTACGAACACACCGTCAAACTCTATAAGTACGCAAGCAAGGGTCACTACAACGACCCCGATATGCTCGAAGTGGGCAACGGCAAACTCACCTACAATCAGAACGTGTCGCACTTCTCTCTTTGGTGTATGATGAACGCGCCGCTCATTCTCGGCAACGACTTACGCAATATGAGCGAACAAGTAAAGAGCATCGTTACCAACAGGAATATGATTGCAATCAACCAAGACCCCCTCGCAAAGCAAGCCAAACGCGTCAAAAAAGGCGTCGTGGACGTGCTTGCAAAACCACTTGAGAACGGCTCGGTTGCGGTGTGCTTCTTCAATAAGTCCTCTCACGCCTCAAAAGCGAAATTTGACTTGAACTCGCTTGTCGACGACAAGTACGTCGCATTGCAAAAGCAGACCGAATATACCGCCAAAGAGCAATGGAGCGGCGAAAAACTCACCACGAGCGGCAGGATTTCCGTATCTCTCGAGAAGTGCCAAAGCAAAGTTTATATCGTCAAATAACGATGTTTTCAAAACGTTATAATGGCAAAGCCCCCGATTTCGGGGGCTTTGGTTTTTCAAAAGTTCAAATCGTTAGAAGTTGAATATTCAGTAAAATATCGCTGATTCTTTTCGTTTATTCTTCCGAGTCCGTCGTCGAATCGTCGGTTTCTTTCAATTCTTCTTCGAAATGTTCGGCGAGTGCTTCATCAAACGGCTTTTCGGTTTCTTCTTGCGTATCCGACGCTCTCAAATCACATTCTTTGTCACATTCCGCGCAATTGTCGGAACATTCCTCGTCCTCGACGATTTGCGCCGCTTCGTTTTCCGCTCTGCGTATTGTCAGTTCTTCGCGCATTTGTTTCTTCGTCTTTTCGTCAATCTTGTAGAAGAACATCAACAGCGAACTTGCAAGCATACAAAGTCCCGGAAGCAAGAAGTAGACGATCCACGCTTTGTTTTGCATACCGTCGGTGACGTAACTTGCGATTGCTTGCAGATTTTCCGCGCTGCCCTGCACGCCAAACTTCGCAACGTCGGCGTATTTTGCCGCGTCGTAGCCGATTGCGCCGATAAACAATATGCCCAGCGACACCGAGAGCGCGTTGGAAAGTTTGTTGGACATCGAAAGGATTGCAAACTGCGTGCCTTCGGTGCGTTTGCCCGTCTTCCACTCTTGATAGTCCACGATGTCGGCGGTCATAACCATCGGCAAATAGCCGTTCGGACCGTATGCGAAGCCGAGGAAGAATTGATAAATCCAGATCGCCCAAATGCTTCTTCCAAAGCCACCGCTCGGGCTGAGCGTGTAGATGAGCGTTGAAATAAGCGTAACCGCAAAGCCGTAGAAACCTGCAACCATAAAGTACTTCTTTTCACCCAGTTTCTTGTTTATGACGGGGTTAAAGACGATTGTAACCATTGAGGAAATCGCGCTCGTGATGCCGATTGCCCAACTGCACGCGTCGCCGTAAAGCGTGCCCATACCGATAAAGGAAAGGTCGATACCGTCACGAATGAGTATGCAAGTTGCCTGCACCGCAATGCCGAGACCTATGTTTCTGCCGAAGCCGAGAATGTACGTTCCGAAAACTATGAGCAACATCTTGTTGTTTTTGAGTTCTCTGAACATCTCTTTGAAACTCATACCCGCCGAAGTGTTTGACTTGACGACCTCTTTGCACTTGAAGTACATAAGAAGTTGGAATATGAGTCCGAGCCCCGCCATTATGCCCGATGTGATGAGATATTCTTTTTCGCCGACCGCGCCGTCCGAGCCGGTGAGTATACACACGAAACTTACGAACACCCCCGGGGCGGCAAGCGCGATTGATTTGAGCGTATTGCCAAGACCTGCCGCGTTGTTGACTTCTTCGCTGCTCTTTGAAATGAGTGACAACATACCTTGCGAGGGAATGTCCGCCATAGTCATAGAGATGTTCCAAAGCACCACGACGAAGATTATGTAAACATATCTGCCCGCATTGGACGAAAACGGAATGTAAACGAACGAAATCATCGTCAGAATTGCAAGCGGAAACGCCGAAAACAGAATCCACGGGCGCATTTTGCCCGCCTTGAAATTCGCTCTGTCGATGAGGTTTCCGATGACGAAGTCCGCAACTATGCTTATAAACTTCGCCGCCAGAATAATGCCCGCAACAGCCATCAAATCCGCTTGAAGAATTTTGTTGAAAAATTCCGCCTGATAACTGTTGATAAGGCCGATGCCGAGATTTATGCCCATAAGTCCGAGAGCGTAAATCCACATATTTGCAGTCAAAGCACCTGCCTTTTTCTCTTTTTTGTTCATCAAATCTGCCATAATTTTCCCTTTGCGCAAAAGCGCATATCTTGATGTATATTGATTATATAATAAAATAATATTAATTTCAATACCGAATCTTGCATTTGTACGATATTTTCAAAGTCGAAAAAAACAAAAAGTCATTTAATAATGACTTTCCACGCCTCGATAAGTTTTTCGAGCGAAAACCGAGCGTTCGCAGGACTTGTGGACGGCAAAAGCGTCGTTATGCTTTCGTACTTCGGATATGCGGACAAAAGATAATGCAAAGACGCTTTTCCGTTGCAATAGATGTGCGAAATCTCGCTTTTTGCAATCAGCGACGGTATGTCGGCAGGCACGACGTTTGAAATTGCGCTGTCCTTGCTCGACTCGATGTCGCATTCTTCCACGCTGTCGTAAAGCGCGATTCCGTTTTCAAGCAAAAACGATGTGCGCTCGTCAACGGTCGCCGAGTACAAATCGACGCCGAAAATCGCCGAAAGCACCTTCCAGAAACGGTTTTTCGGATGCATATAATAAAAATTGTTTTCCACCGATTTGATCGACGGAACGCTGCCGAGAATTAAAATCCTCGACTTCGAGTCCGCAACGGCGGGAAACGGGTGTTTTATATGGCGCATATTCATTTGACGAATTTATAATATTATCGCTTCAAAAACTTCAAAGGCGATTGCTTCAAAGGCGCAAATCGTTGCCTTGCATTTGGATTATCATCGAGTATTGCTTGTGGCTCAATCTCGAATAAATGCGCTCGCCGTAACGATTCAATATGTTTTCGCCGCTCAAATTCGTGGTGATTATGGTGGCAAGTCCTTTGGATTGTCTTTCTTCCAACGTAAGAAGCAGATATTCGACGGTTACGTTTTTGAGCATAGGCTCTGTGCCGAGGTCGTCGATGACGAGCAAATCGCAAGTGAGTGCGTCGCTTAAAAGCGCATTGCGCTCGGATATGGGCGAAGTGTGGACTTTGAGCATAAGCGAGCAAAACTCGTATGCGCTCAAAAACTGCACGGAATACCCTTTTTCGATTATTGCGCGCGCCATTGCGCTTGCAAGGCAGGTTTTACCCGTGCCTACGCCGCCCGAAAACACCAAAGTTTTGCACTTTGCCGTCGGGAATTTGGCAACGTACTTTTTCATCGAATCGTAAAGCGCGCTCGTGGCTTTTCTTTGCGCCTCGTCGCGTATCTTTTTGAGGTCGCAATCCTCGAACGAGAACTTTGCTCTTTCGTCGATTTGGCACTCTTTTTTGAGGTTTTCGACGTACAAATCCCATACGCACGAACACACTTTGCCGCCAACGTATCCCGTGTCGCCGCAAAGCAGACAAGAAGGTTTGTTCTCGAAATCATTTTCGGAAAAACCGTATTTTTCGAGGGTTTTTCTATACTTTTCGTGCGCTTTTTCCGCCGTTTTCGACTTGTCGTCGCCGCTCGCCATAGCGGCAAATTCTGCGTCGATGTACGCTTTGTTTGCCTTTGCTATTTCCTCGATAGAAAACGCCTTTTGCGCAAGCGCACGCGCGGCGGCTCGTTGCGCCTCTATCTGTTTTTGACGCTCTGCAAGCGTTTTTTGCATAACTCTTTGTTTCATATCACCACTCGATGTCCTTCAAACTGTCTATACTCGTTATCACGCTTTTGAGTTCTTCTTGCGAATACGCGCGCTCGTCGAACGTCTTTTCTCTCGTCTTTTGACCGCTTTGCAACGGCGTGAATTTCTTTGCTTGCTCTACCGTCGTTATGCCGTTTGCCTTGTATGTCGAGAGCAACTGATTGACGAACGGGGTCGGATAAGTTTTGCCTTCCGCTTGCTTTGCCGCGTACATAATGACGTCGTCCGAGAATCCCCACGTGATGTTCCACGTGCGGTAGTATTCCCTATCTTGCGTCGTAACCGCGCGAGTTCTGCCGCTCGCCTCGATGATTTGCTTGATTTTGCCGTCGAGTTCGATTTGCGAAAGCATATATTCGTCGATACTCTTTGCGGTGAGAAGTCCTTGTTTGTAGAATTTTTCGACGATGTTGTTCATACCGTCGAGGGTGCGCACGCTGGATATAAAGCAATGGTGCGCGATTTTGGTGAGTGCTTCGAGGTCGAATCCCTTTGCCGTCCACACCGCAATGTACACCTCGATTTCGTGCTCGAACGACTCGTAATAAATGCCGAGATTCTTGTTGACGGCAACGGCGATGTCTTTGAGATACTCGCGGTGCGCCTGATAGTCGTTCATTTCCTCTGCAGTGAATATGGACATACGATAAAATTCGTCGAGTTTCGCATCGAGTTTCTTGAAGTTCTTTGCGCCTTTGAGCGTCTTTGCCGCCGCAAGCACTGCGTCGAGTTCGTATCCCCAACTGCGAGTCCATTTGAGAAGCATTTGCTTTTCTTCGAGTTCCGCCCCGCCCTTTCTGCCGAGCGCGACGAGCACTTTTTGCATTTGCTCGGATTGTTGGTCGTATTCGGAAAGTTTGTTTTCAACGTCCTGCGCCGTACGAACGCCGTCCGCCGCCCAGTTGCGCGCAACCGTGAGTATGTAGGGATACCTCACGCTCATACCCTTCAAATTGATGCAGTACTGCACAATCATAAGCATTGCGTCTTGCTCGATTTTGCTCTCGTCAAGGAACATATAGTACTCGTTATATTCGTTGGGCGTGAGCATACGCTCGGGGAAAAGTTGCTGAAGGTGCGCGTTAAAATCGTTCCACTTTTCGCTCTTGTATTTCTTTGGCGTTTGCATAGAGTGTTTGAGGCTCAGATACTGCACTTCGAGCGGTTGCTTGCTCACGATTTGCACAAGCCCCATATCCTCGAAATACGAATAAGCGGACACGATTTCCGCTTCCGTCATATCCAAACGCGCGCAAAGTTCTTGCACGCTGTTTTCCTTTTGCGGCGTCATACAAAGATACAAACCGTAAAGATACACCTTGATTTGCTTTTCGTCGCAATAGGGCAAATGCTCGTTGATAAACAGATTGTCCACGAGCGTAAACGTTTCCATCAAAAAGTCACTTTGAAATTTTGCAAAACCCACGATATTAACTCCTTCTATACAGCGTATAATGATAGCACAAAAAAAAACCTACCGCCAACGCAAAATTTTGAATGATTTTCAAAAGACAATATGTTGTGCTTAAATGAAAATTCAGTGACAAATAAGGTTTTGTGATTAATTATTAATTAATAATGAATAATTATTTTGCGCCGAATGCAAAACACTTGTCACCCATCTTTTAAAGATGGCTTGACAAATATTTTGGCGCAAACGTCCTGTCACAAACAAATCAGAGCATTTGTTTGTGACGTAAGGGGTTGCAACTTTGAGGCGGCTCGGCAGTTGCAACGACGAAAGTTGATGCTCACAACGATTCTTCGTCGTTCCATAAACTACGGCTCCGCCTGTCTACGAGCAACGTTTGGGCGGCTGCGAAGCTATATGAAAAACGCATTGTCAGTGTGTTTTTTTACACGCTTTACCATTTTGCTCATAAAAGGTCGCCAAATCGATGAATAACGCGAAAGAGGCACCCGAACGGCAACCCTAATTTACTATGCGTAAATGAGTTGTCGGGCGGGTGCCTCTGACAAAGTTAGTCGCAATATTTGGTCGTATTAATAAAGGCGTGAAATAGATGAAGAACAAGGAAAAGCCGCTTTGTGAACCCGCCCAACGTACTTTAGCGTACGTGACGGGTGAACAAAACGGCTTGGACGCAGTTATTCGCCAAATAGTGCGTTTTTTTTTTCTAAAACACAATAAAACAGATGAGTGACAAGGAAAAGCCCCTCTGATAGAAACCCTAATTTACTAATCGTAAATGAGTTGATAGCAGAGGGGCTTTGACACAGTCAATCGCTGTTTTATTGCGTTTTATTCGCTGCGTAAAGCAATGGCAGGATCCTTCTTCGCCGCAATCCTCGACGGTATGAAGCCGGCAAGCACACTGAGCAAAATGCTGATAAGGAACATCACGAGACATTGCCACCACGATACGGATACGAGATTTTCGATGCCGAGTTTCAACTCGATGATCACACTGCCGATGACGCAAACTATGACGGAAAAGATGATGCCGATAAGTCCGGAATAGCCGCCGAGTATTGCGGATTCGGCAATAAAGACGCGGGATATGTCGCGTTTTCTTGCGCCGATGGAACGAAGCACACCGATTTCTTTGCGGCGTTCAAGCACCGAAGTGTAGATAATGATTGCAATCATTATGGTGGACACTATGAGCGAGATTGCGGCAAATCCGACGAGTACGCCCGTGATGGTGCTGACCATCGTGTTGACAAACTCCATCATCGTGGAAAGGCTGTCCGAATAGGTTATGTCGTTGTCCGAAAGGAACTTGGCAACGTCGCCCTTTGCTTCGAAACTCGAGCAATAGAATTCTATGCTTTGCGGATATTCCTTATCGATAAATCCGAGTTCGCGCATAATTTCCGCGTGGTCGTTGCTGTCAGGTTTAGAGATGTCGATTTCGACTTCGTCGCCCGCTTTTACGATGTATTGCGGCTTCGGCGTTGCGTCCGAATAGTTGTATTTGTAGATTTCGATTACGCTCTCATAAGAGGTTTGCGTATCCTTGTCGTCGTTTGGATCAAGGGTTGCAACCGCGTCGTCGTAGAGTTTTTGCATCGACTTGATTGCTTGGTGATTTTGCGAGTGAGCAAGAAGCGCGTCGGTGAGTTGTTTCGTATAACCGATTACGCCGCCGATTGAACTTGCAATTGCGCCCTTCTTGGGACGTACCACGCCGACCACTTTTACTGTGTCCGTGCCGTCTGCAAACTTTATTGCGCGAGCGTCGACGTATGTTTTGTCGAGGGTCGCTTTGTCGCCCATCGTCCAAAGTTCGACGCCGTTTTCGTTGGTCATAACGTTGCCTTCGTCATCAAGTTTTTTGTCAAGATAATCAACGTTCGTCATAAGTTTATATTCGAGTTCCAAAATCTCGTCTATTGTGTACTTCTTTGCCACGAACGCGTCCTTGTTGATGAGAAGTTGACCGAGATCCGCACTCGATTTCAAACCGAGCATAAAGAGTTGATAGTCGAAAAGCGTATTGTCTTCGTTCACTACAACCACAACTTCGTTGGCTTTTTCGGGCCACTTGCCGCCCACGACTTCGTATTGAGAATTGACGAGCGCGGTGTTTTCGGATATTTCCGCCCACGGATCGCCGATCATTCCCGACAAATACGCCATTGCGTCGCTGATGGTCATTTGCTGCCCCATAACGTCGATTTTGATGTTTGTGAGTTTACCGTCGAGCAGTTTGTTGAAATAGTCGAATAACGAATACATATTCTCGGAATACGGCGTCGTTTTCATATACTTCGTGGCGCTCTCGGGGTCGTCCACGTATACGTTGAACGACGTGCCGTAATTATACTTGACCGTTGCAAGGCTGTGATCGAACTCTGTGTCGATTTTTTGTTTCAACGCGTGCAAGTCGTTCGTCTTTTGCATTTTGGGGTTCGTGAACATCGCCGCAAGATTGCCGAGAACGAGTTCTGCGGTGATCTCGTTGTCATTTACGTCTTTGTCGCTCGAACTGCCGCCACCGAAGCCCATAAGATCCTGCATAAGCGAGGACACGTCGAGGCTTGACTTGTTGACTGAAAGCGGATATGTCGAAAGCGCGCTTTCTTCGAGTCCGCGAACGTAAGCCGAAGCACCGTTGGAGAGCGAGAGAACGAGCACTATGCCGATGATGCCTATCGAACCTGCGATGGACGTCAAAAGCGTGCGACCTTTCTTTGCCAAAAGGTTGTTCCACGAAAGGTTGATTGCCGTGCCGAGTTTCATACCCGCTTTGTCCGCCTTCATCCATTTGCGGAATTTCTCGCGCAAAGACTTCCTCTTCGGTTTTATGTTTTCGACTTTGACTTCTCTGACTTCGACTTCGTCTTCGCTCTTTTCAACTTCGACGATTCTTTCGATTACGTTGTCGTCAACCTTTTCGTCGAGAATTTCGTTTTCTTCGTCCGCGCTCGAAAACGGCTTTGTGTCACCCACGATTTCGCCGTCTTTCAAATACACGATTCGCGTACTGTATTCTTCCGCAAGCGTGGGGTTGTGCGTAACCATAATGACGAGTCTGTCCTCGGCGACTTCTTTGAGCAAATCCATAACCTGAATGCCCGATTCGCTGTCAAGTGCGCCCGTCGGCTCGTCCGCAAGGATAATTTCGGGGTTGTTGACCAAAGCGCGCGCGATTGCCACGCGTTGCATTTGTCCGCCCGAAAGTTGATTCGGTTTCTTCTTGGCTTGCGCTTCGAGCCCCACTTTTCTCAACGCTTCGAGGGCGCGAGTCTTTCTTTCCTCGCTTTCAACGCCAGCAAGAGTGAGGCTCATTGCGACGTTTTTGAGGATATTCATATGCGGAATGAGGTTGTAGGATTGAAATACGAAACCGATACGGCGATTGCGGTAGGTGTCCCAGTCCACGTCGTCGTATTCTTTTGTGGAAACGTTGTCGATCTGAATGTCGCCGCTCGTGTAACGGTCAAGACCGCCGACAATGTTCAAAAGTGTGGTTTTTCCGCATCCGGAAGGGCCTAAAATAGAAACAAACTCGTTTTTTCTGAATTCAATGGAAACGTTGTTGAGAGCAAGAACGCTTTCTTCCTCAACCTTGTATTCCTTGGTTATATTTAAAAGTTTAAGCATAGAGCCTCTTAATTCATATTTTATTTGGCGCAACATATAGTCCCGATACGGCGAATTTCCGCCATAAAAATTCCCGTCGGAAGTTCCGCAACAAACGAATTTGCCAATGGCATTTTCGTTTTTAATCATAAATATGACGCAGACTTCCCCAAATAATTATACGCCTTTGCGAAACTCTAAATAACTACAATGTATAAGGATTATAACACATAAAAATCAAAAAAGATAGTATTTTTAGCGTTAAACCCGACATTTTTAATAATTTGTCGCTTTTGCTACAATTGTTCAACAATTAGAAAAATATCGCAATCCAATCCATCGCAAAAGAAACATATGCACTATTGTACGGTGTTTATAACACGCTTCGTGTTTTAGACACTGCTATTTGCATCTAGGGAGCAAAGGACGACCACAAAGCACTTTTTGTGTATTTATTTGTCGATTAATGGCAAAATTATGCGAAAATCCGCTAAATATAACACTAATCGTGTATTTTAAGCGATTTGAGATATTCTTTTCTGTCGTTTGGGATTCTGTAACTTTCTACGGCTTTTTGAATACTCTTGTTGTGCACCCACACGGGCAAAACTTCGTTTTCTATATATCCGACGACTTTGTCGTATTGTTTTATCAAAGCAAAACTCACGTACCAACTTATCGCCATATTGACGTAATACTCGTCCGAGCGAACGGCAATCGCTTTTTCAAACTTATCTATCGAAAAATCGTCGTCGAGAAAATGCCGCATTGCCGTGACGATGCCAAAGCGCACCGTGTAAGTATCCTTTTTGCAAAGCCATTTTTCGATATACTGCCAAAGTTCCGTTTTGTGCTTTGCAAAGCACTTTGGCGAAAACACGTCGCAAACCGCCCAGTTGTCGATATACGGCAAAAACTTTTCCGTCAATTCAATCGTGTGGTAAAAGTCTTTTTCGTCGGAAAGCAAGATTGCGTGCAAAACGTTTTCTTCGTAATACTCGTGCGGAAGATTCTGCAAAAACTCTTGCTTGCCGCCGTTTGCAAACCACTCGTCCTTTTCGAGTTCTTTTGCAACTTTCCGCAAGGCGGGCATTCTCACGCCAATTATCTTTTCGGATTCGAGCGTAGGCACAAGCGACGAGTGAAACTTTTGGTATTTCTCGTCGCGATTGTCAAATAGCAGTTTTTCGATTTTTTTCATAGGTAGGTATTTTCAGTAAAATTCGATTGAGAATATCAAAATGCGAATTGTCGTTTGAAAAGCAATTTTTCAATCTGCGTATAGGGTAATTGCGTTTTGTTTTTGATAGTAAGAAATTGCTTGAACGGTGTTCAATGCAAATCGTGTAAAACGATGTGATTCAAAAGGCACTCGCACCCCTCTTTTATGTCGTCGTATGTCACGTCGAAATTGCCCGTCCACCACGGGTCGGCAATGTCGCGCGGATTCGGCGAAAAATCCAAAAGGCGATAAATATTGCCGCTGTCGCCGACGATTTGCTTTACGGCACGAACGTTTCTTTCTTCCGCGCAAACGATATAGTCGAACTCTTTTGCGTCTTTGGGCGTAATGCGAACGGCGCGGTGCGCAAGCGCTTCAACGCCTTCTTCTTTGAGTTTTCTCACGGCAGGCGGATAAATGGGATTGCCCACTTCTTCAAAAGACGTTGCGCTCGAAGCGACCTCGATTTTGTCTTGAAGTCCTCTTTCTTTTATCATTTGGCTTGCAACGCATTCTGCCATAGGCGAGCGGCAAATGTTGCCCAAACATACGAACATAACTTTTATCATAAGCAATCTTTCAGCACTCGAACACAAACGACAGCGGGCCGTCTTGTTCTTGCTCGATAAACATATGCGCGCCGAAGACGCCGTTCTTTACAACGATTCCTTCTTCGCGGATTTTCTCCGTTACTCTTTCGTACAAATATCTCGCTCGGTCCGGAAGTTCGGCGTGACCGAAATCGGGGCGATTGCCCGTGCCTTTGCCAAGGGTTCCTGCAAGCGAAAATTGCGATACGAGCAATATCTCGCCGCCCGCTTGTTTTATGTCGAGATTCATTTTGTCGTTCTCGTCGCGAAAGACTCGAAGTTTTGAAACCTTGCGAGCGAAGTAGTCCGCTTGCTCGTCGGTGTCGCCTTTCTCAATGCCCAAAAATATGGTAAGACCCGACGGGATTTCGCTTATGAGTTGTCCGTCAACCGACAATCTCGATTTGAACGTTCGTTGAATGAGTGCTCTCATATAATTCCTCTAATCCGCATTTTATCGTGCGTTTATGCAGGTATAAACTGCCGATACCGCTATTTTAATAAAAATTAAGTTCTTTTATCGCAAGACCGTTTAAGACTATTGAGTTATGTTTGTCAAAGATAGTTTAATCCTTTTTTATCTTGTTTATAGCAAGACCTTATCGTGAGTTTAGACTCGATTGCACAACGTTTTCGCGCTTTCAAATCCGTTTGTCGCAAGGCTCTTTCGGCTTGTCGTTCTTCTTCGGCGGCGCGGCAAGATATTGATAGAAATTACATTCGAGTTCGCTGTTATACAGTTTTCTCACCTTGTCGGCGCGCGCGCCGAAATACTTTTCAAAGGCTCTGTATGAAGTGATTGCATACACGCACCACTCGTCGAGTTTTCTCGTCATTGCGCCGAAATCCCTGTACAAAACTTTCAATTCCGCCTCGTCCATAAGACGTTCGCCGTACGGCGGATTGGTGACGATAACGCCGTGCGAAAAGCGCGACGAAATGTCTCTCATATCCCCGACTTGCAAATGAATTTTGTCTTTAACGCCCGCTCTTTCGGCGTGTTTTTGCGCAAGTTTTATAGCGTCTTTGTTGATGTCGAATCCGCTTATATACAAAACTCTGTCGCGTATCGAGTCTTGCGCCTCTTGCTGTACGAGTTCTCTGACGTTCGGCGCGTTTTTGAAACTTTCGCACGCAAAATTACGGTTCATACACGGCGCAATGTTGAGTCCTATCAACGCCGCCTCTATAGGTATCGTTCCCGAGCCGCAAAACGGGTCGATAAACGCTCTGTCGGGATTCCATACGGACAATTCAATCATAGCGGCGGCGAGCGTTTCGCGTATGGGCGCGTCGCCGAGATAGGTTCTGTATCCTCTTTTGTGCAATCCCTCGCCGGAAGTGTCGAGAGTTACGGTTGCAACGTCGCCGCACAAGGACACTTCTACGTCGTAAACCGCGCCGCTCTCGTCAAACGAGCCGCCGAGCGTGCTTGCAAGTTTGGATATAATCGCTTTCTTGGTTATGCTTTGAATCGAGCGCAACGCAAACAATTTGCTGCTTTGCGATTTTGCGTTGACGATTATGCGCCCGTCGCGCGTCACGACATCTTGCCAACGCATAGCGAATATGCCGTCGAAAAGTTCATCAAAAGTTTCCGCTTTGAACTTGGCAAGGACGATTCGCACTCGGTTTGCCGTGCGCAAAAACACGTTTGCCCGAAGCACGTCCTTGTAGTCGCCCTCGAACTCTATGCGCCCGAAATTTGCGCCGCTCGGATTGTAACCGAGCCGCAACAACTCGCGCTTGCATACGGCTTCGATTCCGCTTGCGACCGCCACTTCTATATTAAGTTTTCCGTCAAAAATACTGTCCATTCTTAGGGTTTTGCAGCGTCAAATTGCGATTGCAAATTTATCGATTTGTTGCACGATTCGGCGTTTTATATTGCCGTTTTAACGATATAAACATCGTATCGTGTGATTTATAGGCTTGCTATGTCTTTGATGACTTCGCTTGCCATAGTCATTGCGGCAATGGCAGGGGCAAAGCAAATACTGCCGGGGATATGCCGTCCTTTTTCTTCGGGCGTATCCTTGGGGATGAGCGGCGTTTCCTTCGAGTAAACGACTTTGAGGGATTTTACCCCCCTTGCTTTAAGTTCCTTGCGCATAACCTTTGCAAGCGGACAAACGCTCGTCTTGTAGACGTCGGCGACTTCAAAATTCGTGCCGAGTTTGTTGCCGGTGCCCATACACGAAATTATCTTTACATTCGCTTCTTTCGCGCGCTGAATGAGCGCGAGTTTCGCACTCACGGTGTCGATTGCGTCAACGATATAATCGTAGTTTTCAAGCGGCACTTCGTCCGCCGTGTCGGGCATATAAAAAAGGTCGTACGTCGTGACTTTACAGTCGGGATTTATGGATTTTATCCTTTCCGCCGCGACTTCCGTTTTTCGTCTGCCCACCGTGTTCGTGGTTGCCAGAATCTGACGATTGAGGTTGCTTTCGGAAAACACGTCATTGTCCAAAACGGCAATATTTCCCACCCCGACTCTTGCCAACGCTTCGACGACATAGCCGCCCACGCCGCCCACGCCGCATACAAGAACGCGCGCGGATTTGAGCGATTCGATTTTGTCGCCTATAAGCATTTTAGTGCGTGAATACATATCTTCCATAATTTCAGTCCTTTATTACGCCTCGTCTTCTCAACTCCTCGCCGGTATTCTCGCGCTTGGGTTTTTCTTCTTTGGTTACGAGTGCGCCGAGGGTGTTTGCACTGCTCTCGCAATAGAGGTCGTAGTAGTTGAGTTCGCCTCTCATACGCTTTTCGTGCAAGGATTTTGAACCGCACCACACGATAGACGGAAGCGCAATTACAACGAGATACAGCGGTCCGAAAATCAGCGACTGTATCGTGTGTCCGTACTCGTGAACGCGAGCGTCTTTCGTCCATACCTCGGGGCGATTGCCATTGACGAATATGAACGAGCCGAGCGACACGCCGCCCCAGTTTCCGTCGTGATAGGTGAGAATCGCGCCGTGATAAAACTCGTGCTTGCAGTGTGCGTAGCGGACGAACAAAACGAGCCCCATAACCGTTTGCAAAAGTCCCCAAGTGCATTGAACGCACCAGTACAAAACGCTTTTCAAAACATTCGCTGCTTTCATAAACTCACCTCTCATTTATTGTACATCAAAAGAACGGATAAATCAACCGCGCAATGCCTTTCGCCTTTGCGTTTAACGCTAAAATCGCCGCAAATTTTCAAAATTACGACAACTGATTCGTCCTACATAAATAATCGCAAAAACGCAAACAATAATTGACAGCAACACTTATTGTGTATTATTATATAACTACAACAAATCAAGGACGAAGATATGCTGCACAGTTGTTTTCCCGAAAGGTTAAAATCCCTCAGACAAGAGAAAAATATGCTACAACAAGACCTTGCCGAACATCTCAAAGTGTCGAAATCCACAATATCGGGATGGGAAGTCGGTCGCAATCAGCCGAGTTACGACACGTTGATTGAACTGAGCATATTCTTCGGCGTATCCGTAGACTATCTGATAGGCAGAAGAAACTACTAAAAAGAATTAAGCACTCGACGAGTGCTTTTTTAATAGAGATAAGATATGAATTTTCAAACCAGACTAAAAGAATTAAGAAAAGAGGACGGCGTAACTCAAAAGACTCTTGCGGCGGCGATAGGCACGACTTCGGACTGCATAGGATTTTGGGAAAACGGCAGAAGCGAACCGTCTATAAGCGAGATAATTGCGCTTGCAAAGTATTTCGGCGTAACGACCGATTATTTGCTCGGCATAGCAGATTCGTATTGAAAAAAGCACTCGTCGAGTGCTTTTTTTTGTTGTTTTATTCCGTTTTATATGTGTTTTATTTATAAAATATATGTTTAACAAAACCTCGATATTGAGATGAAGAACGCGAAATTTTTTAACGTCCCAAACCTCTCTAAATCGATGCATAACGCGAAAGAGACACCCGAATGGCAACCCTAATTTACTAATCGTAAATGAGTTGACAGGCGGGTGTCTCTGACAAAGTTAGGCGCGATTTAGTGAGGTTTGGTAAATGGCGTTGACGGCACGCTCATAATCAAAAGTATCCACCCCCACGATAATGTTAAGTTCCGAAGATCCTTGGTCAATCATACGAATGTTAACGTTGGCGTCGGCAAGCGCGGTGAAAAGCATTGCGGCAGTGCCTTGTCGCGAGGTCATATTGTGTCCGACGGTGGCGATGAGCGAAAGTCCGCTGTGTATCTCGATATTGTCGGCGTTGATGGATTCTTGAAGCGCGGCAAGCACTTTTTGCATTTTGCCCGCGATGTACTCGTCACGGATTACGACGGAAAGCGTGTCTATGCCCGACGGAACGTGTTCAAACGAGATACCCTCAAATTCGAGAACGGACAAAACCTTTCTGCCGAAGCCGATTTCGGAATTCATCATATCTTTTTCGATATTGATAATCGTAAATCCCTTTTTGCCGGCGATACCCGTTATGACCTTCTTTTCTTTGGGCAGATTCTTTTCCGCCACTATCATAGTGCCTTTGTGGGACGGATTGAACGTGTTTTTGATATTGATGGGGATTCCCACGCTTCTGACGGGGAAAATGGATTCGGGGTGCAAGACTTCCGCGCCCATATACGCAAGTTCGCGAAGTTCGCGATAACTCAAATAATCGATGATTTCGGGATCGTCCACGATACGCGGATCGGCGGTCAAAAAGCCGTCGACGTCCGTCCAGTTTTCGTAGACGTCCGCCCCGACGGCGCGTGCGACGAGCGCGCCCGTAATATCCGAGCCGCCGCGCGAAAAAGTGGTGATTCTGCCGTCTTGATTCGAGCCGTAAAAGCCGGGGATAACGGCGTATTCCACCCCGTCGAGTTTCTGTTTTATGAGGTCGAGCGAATAGTGCATTTGCAGTTTTTCGCCGTTGAATTTCACGATATTTTGGGTGTCGATAAACTCGAATCCCAACTTTTTTGCCAAAATCAGCGCGTTGAGGTATTCCCCTCTCGAAGCGGCGTAGTCGCTTGATACGCTGTTGTCTATGCCTGCCTTTACCTCGTCGAGAACGGGGTCTATGTCGAAGTCGAGATCGAGAGCGGACACGATGTCCTTGAAGCGTTTTCTTATAACCTCGAAAGATTGCGTGCAGTTGCCTTTTTCTTTTTTTTCGTTGAAGCACGCATAAAGCGCGTCCGTCACTTTGACGTCTGCTTTGTTGCGTTTCCCCGGTGCGGAAACGACGATATATTTTCTTTGCGGGTCGCTTTTTATGACGTCTATCACGCGGGAAATTGTTTCGCCGTTCGCCATAGAAGTGCCGCCGAATTTGCAAACTTTCATATCGAGTCCCTATATTATGTTATGCGCCGAATCTTTCGTTAGACATCGGCAAAGGGCAATTATTTTATCTTTTTGGCTTCGAAATAATATCTTTTTTCTTCCGCTTCGCCCATAGAGAACGCCTTGCGGCAGAGAGTGCCGTTTTTGAGAACGTAATCGAACAATTCTTCCTTTTCGATTTTGGGCATAGCGATTGCAACGCCGTCGTTGCGGGAAGCGACGTCTTTGAGATGTTCGATGCCGTGAATGTAGTCAACCGTGCCGCCGTGCGCTTTCAGATACTCGTCGATTGCGCTTTGAATATCCTTTATTGCCTTTGCGCCTATGCGGTCTACCCTCAAGACGTACTCGCCATTTTTGTCGAACGCCTTGACCTCTTTCTCGCCCGAAAGATTTGCTTGCATATAGCGGATAAAGTCCTCGCCTACGCCGAAAACGAAACGGTGAATCGGCTCGAAAACTATGCCGTCGTCGTGAAGGTTCTCAACCTCGCAAAGTGCGAATCTTGCGGGATGAGCTGCCTTTTGTGCATCGGTTAACCCCTCTTTTATGCGATTCCAGTGCGCTTGCGCCGTTGCAAGAGAGTGGTTGCCGTCGCCGACTGCAAATATAAAATCGTTCTTGCCCGTGCCGTAAAGATTTTGCACGGAATCGACGTATTTTTCAAACGCGTCGATAACGATTTGCGAGTCTATTCTGTAACCCTCGAGATGTCCGCCGTCCATATTCAAATCGAAATCGTACACCTTTTCAAGTCCTTCCCTTGCCGCCCAGATAGGCTCGATAACCGAGTGTTTTCTGTCGTCGATGAGAAGCATAATGTGCGGAAGTTCGACGGGCGCGTCTTGTCTGATTTTGAGGCGAGGCGGTATTCTGTCGAGAACCACGCCTTCCGTTGAGCGTATGTATGCGTTTGACGGATGAGTGAAGCAATAGTCTTCCAAATCCACCGCAAGCACGATTCCGAGCCTCGAAATTCCGCTTGCCGTCGTGCGTTTGCATACGATGAAACTGTCTTTCAAAGTTTTGAAAACGCCGCCGTCGAGATACTCTTTCATCGTACGGTTTATGTTGTCTATTCTCTCGTCCTTGTCGCTGTCTTCGAGGTACGCTTCGGGGAAAATGAGTTTGAGCGTACTGTTCGCGTCGCCGACGAAGTCTTCGAGTTTTTTCCAGTAGCCGCGCTCGGACGTGAACTGATCACAAGCGACGACCGACCATTTTTGATGGTCGCAATTATCGGGTACGAGTATGTCGCAACTTCTTATAGTTTTCATTTGAACCTTCCGTTTCTGCGGATTTTACCGCCGAGTTTTCTCGATGCGTGGGCCTCTCTCAAAGCGATTGCCGTCGGCGAAATGCCGTATGCGTCTTCGATTTCGTCTTTGAGTTTGTCCATAGTCATATAACGCTTAATCTCGCCGTGTTTGACGACGGATATAATGCCCGTTTCCTCGCTGACGACGATTGAAAGCACGTCGGTGTCCTCGGTTATGCCGATAGCCGCGCGGTGTCTTGTACCCATCTCTTTGTTGACGTTGCGTTGAGTGAGGGTCAAGAAACAGCCTGCCGCTATAATCTTGTTGCCTCTGACGATGACCGCGCCGTCGTGAAGGGGTGCTTTGGTGTTGAAAATACTCTCGAAAAGCGGCGCGCTGAGCGTTGCGTTGAGGCGCGTACCCGTGTCGAGTATGTTGTCGTGAATATCCCCCGCGCTGTCGATGATGATAATCGCGCCGACGTCTTGCTTTGCCATATCTTGGCAAGCGGTCAGTATTTCTGCGGTTGCGTCGCGAAGTTCGTCGTCGCTGTTGTGCGTTTCAAAACCTTTGGACGTCGAAACCTTTTGGAATAGGTTTTTCAAGTCGTTCTGATACACCACGCAAGCGGCGACTATGTCGAACACCACCACGAAGTGCATAACGTATTTGGCGATTGCCAAAATGTTTCCGCCGAGCAGTTCGGACAGTACGTTGACGAGCACGTCAAGCACCGCGCCGAGCAGCAAGAGGAAAAACACTTTCATATTGCGCTTGTAAATGAAGAAACTCAGCATAATCGCAAACACGGTCACCAAAATGACCATATCGATTATGAAGTACAAGTTGACCCCTTTTGCGTATTGAGCAAAATTGTATGACATATATCCCTCGCAATCCGCAGTTTTTGCGGAAGTTTAAGTCTGTTTTTCTTTGGTGAATTTATATCGTATTATCAGATGTCGAACTCGTCGAATACGTTTCCGCCGCCCGAAGTGTGCGAATCGTCGTCGGAATCGTCCTTTTTGTGGACGTGACGTCTTTCAAACTCGTCGAAAGTGTCGGAAACGTCGTCGCGACGGTCGTAGCCGTTACCGCTCGGGTGTTTCTCGAAATACTGTTCTCTCGTGTCAGTATCTCTGAACTCGTCCGCTTGCTTTCTGAACAGAACGGAAAGCACGATAACCGCAACGAGATACGCAAGGAACACGCATATCGCAATCGCGCTCGAAACCGTTTGAATCGGGGTCGTAATTTCGCCCACGATATAACCGAGTTGCGCCAAAGTGTCCGCAATTTCGCTTGCAAGTTCCTTGTCCGCGCCGATGGATACAATCGCAAGATTCTCGCCCAGCACGCCTATGCCGAAAAGCACCATATAAATCGTTGCCAAAATCGCAAATAAGTTGCGCTTTTCAACGGGGTTGAGTTTGTATTTCTTTGCGAAAATCCAAAGGAACATCACGAGATAGGACGCGGGCAAAAGCAGCGTGTCGAGCACGGTTGACGTGACGATATACACGTTTGCGTTCAAAATCGCGAAACTCTCGATTACGCCCACAATCAATCTCGGCGCGGCGGTGAAAATCATCGTCCAGTAGCAAAAATCGTTGCGGGAAACGTAGTTTGCGTGACGGCGCGCCACGATGTAGTAAAGTATGAGCGCAAGAAGGAACGTCACGACCGCAGGCACGAGTCCGTAACTGAAAATAATCGAGAATACGCCGCTCAAAGTGCTGAGCCTCGACGCTTCCGCAAGCATAGATTCGATGTCGAGATAAATGGGATAAATATTGCGCACGAACGTCGCAAATATAAGCCCGAGCCATATCCAAACGTAATATTTTTTTTCGATTTTGTTTTGCATTTTCTTCTCCTTAAATCACAAGCAGTTGCAATATCGCTTCGTGTATCGCGCTCAAATCCCCTCTCTTGCCCGTGAGTACGTCGAATTGCAGAGAGTGTAGATAGTCCACGCAACGCTTTAAGCGCATTTGCGAATAGTTTGCCGACGTCTTTCTCAAAAAGTAAACCGCGCCGCTTTTCATTCCGAGCAGTTTGGCAAGGTCGTCGTTGGACATACCCTTGTTGAGTTCGGCGTGCAACATATTGCGATACTTGTCGTAAAGTCTGTTGATTATCGTGACGCCGCGTATGCCGTTTTTGAAGAATACGTCAAGCACTTCAAGTGCTTTTGCGGCATTCTTTTCGCTGACGGCGTTTGCGAGTTCGTAGATTTGAAAATCGATGTCTGCGCTCACCATTTCGCACACGTCCACTTTGGTGATTGCGCCCTCGCTGTACGATTTGAGTTTCTCGATTTCGATTGCTATGCGAGCCATACTGCCTTGCGTTCTCGATATGAGTTCCAAAGCGGCGTCGCGCTCTATTCTCTTTTGCGGCGGCCTTGCAGCGATAGCGTTTATTTCTTCGATAAGTTCGTTATCGTCGAGGCGGGAACAGTTTACGACTTGCGCTTTTTTGCTCTTGAACGCCTTTTGAGCGTCGTCGTCGCAATCTATCACGAGTACGCTCGTTTCGCAAGGGTCGGAAACGTACTTTTCAAAAGTCGCCTTGTCGCTTTCGGTCGGTGCGTTTTCCAAACTCAAAACGACCACTTTGCGCTCGTCGAACATCGGGAACGTGTACGCCGAGTCCACCGCCTCGCTCATACCGTTGTCGCCAGACAAGCGCGAATAGTTGAAGTCGGCGTATTCGGGGTCGACGACGCTCTTGAAAGAGGACAGCACCTCGTCTTTGAGATACTCGTCGTCGCCGCATACGATATAGACGGGTGCAAATTTTGCCTGACCGTCTTTTACCGCTTGAAAATGTTGTTTGAATTCGCCGAATTTCATACTCATATGCGCAACGCGCGCCCACAATTATTTTATGATATTATATATTAACATTTTTATAAATATTTGTAAAGTCTTATATCTTTGCCTTAAAGTTTGCATTCTAACTAAAATCTTAAATAAAACTTCCCCCTTCCTCACGTGTTTGGACTTCGGCGTTTGCGAGGCAATCCGCCTCGTTCGCTTTGGCTACAACACATTCACCGAATGTGTTGTTTAACGCGTCGCGCCCAACCGCCGTTCAAATTTACCGCTTGCGTGCATAGCACGCTTTTACCAAGCAGATAATTTGGCGAAATTGTGGCGTGAGTTTTTATCCGTACTTGAATTGATAGCACAAATTCTCTGCGCGGTTAGTAGAGCAATAAATCAAGCGAGGTTTTGACAATTCACATTTATGTGCATTGTCATCACCTCTGCGATGATTTTTGCTTGTGCCCCGCCCTAAATTATTAATTATTAATTCACTGAAAAAAAATCCTCGCAAGTTTGCGAGGATTTTTTTATAAGACCTTTCTCAAAAACTCTTTAAGTCTGTCGCATTTCGGATTCGTGAAGAATTCTTCGGGCGAGGCTTGTTCCAAAATCTTGCCTTGCGCCATAAACAAAATTCTCGTGCCGACCTCTCTTGCAAACGCCATTTCGTGCGTGACGATAACCATCGTCATACCCTCGTTTGCAACTTGCTTTATGAGGTCGAGAACCTCGCCCACCATTTCGGGGTCAAGCGCCGACGTAGGCTCGTCGAAAAGCATAACTTTGGGATTCATTGCAAGCGCACGCGCGATTGCAACGCGCTGTTTCTGTCCGCCGCTCAAAGTCGAGGGATAAACGTCCGCTTTGCTTTCGAGTCCTATGCGTTTCAAAAGTTCGTCCGCACGCTTTTCGGCATCCTCTTTGATTTGCTTTTTCGAAGTGTAAACGAGAGGCTGAACGCTCTTTGGCTCGGCGTGAGTAGCGTGAGTTATTTTGCGCTCGGTCTGCTCGATTTTTTCAGTCAAGCCGAGTTTTTGTTTGGTAAGTTTAGGGTCGTAAACGGCGTACGTTTTGCCGCTTATTTCCTTCGTCGATTTAGTGCTTTCCCACGCAGAAACGATAGGTTTAAGTTGCGAATTTAATGTTTCAAGTTTGGATTTGAGCGTTTCGACCTTTTTGTCCACTTTCTTGTTGTACGCCGCGCCGAAAAGCGAATACCACTTGTTGTACACGGGTACGAAGGCGTTTTTGCGCTTTGCTTTGCGCATATTTTTTACGCCGATTTGAACGGGTGCGAGCGTGATGTTTTTCTTGACAGTCATATTGTTAAACAGGTTGAATTGTTGAAAAACCATACCCATTTTTTCACGCTGTTCGTTGATGTCAACTTTTAGGTCGGCAAGGTCCACGCCGTCGAACATAATCTTGCCCGCGGTCGGGTCTTCGAGGCAGTTTAGGCAACGCAAAAACGTTGATTTGCCTCCGCCGCTCGGACCTACGATTACGACCCTTTCACCCTCGTTTATCGTTTCGGTGATGTCGTCGAGCACGAGCAAATCGCCGAATTTTTTTGTCAGATTTATTGCGCTCAACATACCTTACGCCTCCTCGATAAATTCTTTTTTCTTGCCGCGCACTTTAATGCGCGTATAGTTGCGGTCGGTCTTTGCCATCTGCTTTTCCACGAGTTTGAGTATGCCCGTAAGCCCCATAACGATTATCAGATACATACACGCCGCAATCAAGAGCGGGAAAAGATAATCGAACGTCCTCGATTGGATAATCCCGGGGACTTTGCCGAGGTCGAGTATGCCGACGTAGCCGACGATTGCCGTTTCCTTGACGAGTGTTATAAACTCGTTGAAAAGTGGGGGCAACACGTTGCGCACCGCTTGCGGCGTGACGACCTTTATCATAGTTTGCGACGTGGACATACCGAGCGACCTGCCCGCTTCCATTTGTCCGTAATCAACGCTTTCAAAGCCCGCCCTTACTATCTCGGCAACGTATGCGCCCGAATTGAGTCCGAACGTCAACGCGCCTATGAAAATGCCGTTGTCGGACGAGGCAAGCACCACGAAGTACATTATGAACAGTTGAAGCACTACGGGCGTGCCGCGAATAATCATTATGTACGTTTTGGATATCGTCGAAAGCACTTTGAGTTTGCCCGTTTTTTTGCTGACGTAGTTTATCATTGCCAAAACTACGCCGATAGCCACGCCTATGAGCGTGGCAAGCAAAGCGATGAGCAGTGTGTTTCCAAGTCCTTGAAAATACAGTTTGTATCTGTCGTCGTATATGAACGCGCGGTAAAGCCGCTCGGAAATCGTTGCTGAAAGAATCATTATATCACCCGTTTCGGCATTATTTGAGCATCAATTCGGCAGGGATTTTGTCCATAAGAATTGCGTCGATGCGTCCGTTTTTGAGGTCTTGCAAAGCGAGCGCGTATTGCTTGTATTGCTTGACGGTCGCGCCCGCCGCCGTGACGGTGACGTCTTGTCCGTCCTCGTTTTCATAGGTATATCCCGCACCCTTTGCCGCGCTGATTATGAGGTCGCCGCTCGTGCCTTCTTGCACACCTACGGTTTTGCCCGCAAGGTCCTTGACGCTCGAATACTGACCGTTTTCTGACACGATGACGAGAGTGGAACTCGAATACACGTTGCTGAAATCAACGATTTGCTTACGCTCGTCGTTGATTGTGATTCCCGCCGCGCCGACAGCGTCGCCCGTCGAATTTGCAACGTTCGTCGCAACGACGTCAAACACCACGTCTTTCACTTCGAGTTTTTTGCCGAGACTGACGGCAACTTGCGACATAATCGCAACGTCGAGTCCGACGATGTTTTCGCCCTTGTAGAACTCGTACGGCGCAAAACCCGATTCGGTGTACATAGTCACGACTTCGGTTGCCGAACCGAAATCCCAACTCGTTTGCAATCCGTCTGGCGCAACTGCGCTCTCGCCGCCCTTTTCCTCGTTTGCAAGCGCGGAATAGTAATCCATATATTGATTCATTTTGCCGTTTGCGAGCCACTCGTCGACAACGACGTTGACAGCGTTCAAAAGAGCCGTGTTGCCCTTTTTGACGGCAATGCCGAAGTCCTCTTGAAGAAGGTCGATTGCCGCGACGGCAACGTAATTTTTATCGTCGCCATTGCACGCAACGAGCGCGAAACTCGCGCCGATAACCACTGCGACGAGCATAAACGAAACAACGATTTTTGCCATTTTTTTCATAGTTTTATATCTCCGAAAAACTTATATTTTTAACGTACCGACATATAATAGCAAGCAACATTTATTTTTGCAACCGTTTTTGCATAAAATTTATCAAAATTTTTATATTTTTTTGAATTTTATGAATAAATTTATAATTATTCGGTATATTTATACATTTTTGACAGATTATACGCATAATCGCGCACAAAATACCGTTTGACCCGCTTTTTTATTTGGTTTAATATATCCTTATTCTAACAAATATAATAAACGCGCGCATATGAACGACATACTTTTGATAAACACGAACAACGACTTTGCAACCGACTTTTTCGAGAAAGCGAAAAAGACCGTTTCCGCATACGAAAACGAGTACGTCAAGTTTGATTTTCAAACGATGAATTTGTCCGACGAAAACGTAATCGAAAAGGCGAAATCGGCAAACGCAATCTTGTTTTTTGCAAGCAATAAGCAAGAAGAACTCGCCGTCGATTCCGTACGCAAACAACTCGGCTTATATGCGCAAATCACGGCTTTTTCACGTCGAAACGACGACGTAAACCACGGTTTTTGTATCGTTCAAGACAAAAACGGCGGAATATACGAGGGCGAAAAAGGCTTTGCCAACAACGCCGCTTTCGGTCGCGAAGCATACGACGTCGAAAGGTACAGCGAACTTGAAATCGAGCGCACCGCACGCGTTGCGTACGAACTTGCAAACGACTCTCGCCGCACGCTTACGCTTGCCGACAAAGCGGACAAACTCACCACTTCCAAACTGTGGCGCAAAATCGTTGCCGACGTCAACGAAGATTATCCTTTCGTGTCGGTGGATATGCAAGACGTTTCGGCAACCGTAGACGCGATAATCTCGAATCCGACCTCGCTCGACGTTGTCGTCACAACCGCCCTTTTCGGCGATATACTCACACAAACCGCAAAGAGTTGCTTGGACGAAACGCCCTCAATCTCGTACGTGTGCGACACCACTCTTGCGATGTACGGATTCGTGCAAACGTCCGCTCGCGAAATCCCTTCCGTCGAATCATTAATCCGCTTTATGCTCAAAAACTCATTCGGAATCGAGAAATAACCAATAAAAAACGAACAAAAAAATCGAGCGCATTGCTCGATTTTTTATTTATTAGTTTTTGTTTAATCCGTACTCTCTTGTCATCAAAACTTCTTTCCAGTACGACTCTCGCGCTATGACGTAATCGTTGCCGAGATTTAAGTTGCACACTTCCAAAATCGAATATTTGAAATTGTTTTTGTAATCCTCGCCGTGCTGTTCGAGAATCTTTTTCAGTTCGGCGTTTCCGCCGTGTCCCGTTTTTGCATACGCTTGCCAGCGTTGCCAAATGCACTCGTTGCCGTATGCGCTTCCGACATATTGTTTTCCGTTTTTGGTATCGACGATTATGTACACGCCTTTCACGTTTGAAAGAGCGGTTTTCCAAGACGGCAAGTTGTTGTCAACGATATATTTTAATGTCGAATACGGAATATTGATTTTGTCGAAACCGTCGAAATCGTTTATCGTCGCGCGCTTTTCGTTTATAAAAGCAATTTGAATATCGCTCAACGCTGCGCCGTTTTTCGGCTTTAACGTCATTGTCGGATAGGACGCGCGAAATTCTTTCTTGTACTCGAAAAAGCACTTGCCTATCATATCGCTTTGAACGTCGGTTTTTTCCAAAGCATACTTCCAATGTCGCTTGCCTTTATACTCTATTTCGCACGGTTCGCCGTTTACTTTGAATACGCCCGCAAACATCCAAATATTTTTCTTGTAATAGACGAGAGAAACGACATAATCCAAATTGAAATTCTTGTTGGTTTGTATGCTTTGCCACTCGTCGAAACCGCCCGTCAAGAAGATTTGATAGGGTTCGTTTTTATCTTTTGTTCCGATAGCGAAATGGATTTTATACTTTGCCAAGTCGCAATCTTCGATATTCAAGAAGTCTACAAGTTTTATCATAGAGTTACCCTCTTCATATTCGTTTCTTTTTATACACGAGTGTTCATCGTGTACCCAAAAAAAACACATCACCCCTTCCCTTCGGGCTTTCCCCTATTGCTCAAACCTACGCCAATTTTCTACAATATTGCACATCGTTCGCAAGAGGGGAAGTCGGCACTCACATAGAAAAGTATCGTTCTCTCATTATGCCACTGCGCTTTGTGCGCCAGGCAGTGGCCAACAGACGGCGCAGTCGCTTGTACTGTCCGTCAAGTTCGGCGCTCATAGGCTCGCCGCCTTGCGGCTCGTGTTCCGTCTGCTAATACGCACATTTATTGACGCAGTTATTCGCCAAATAGCACGGTTTTAAGGAATTGACCGGTGTATGAACGAGCCACAAGTGCAACCTCTTCCGGTGTTCCTTGCGCGACTATCGTTCCGCCGCGGTCGCCGCCGTCGGGTCCGAGGTCGATGATGTTGTCGGCAACTTTGACGACGTCGAGATTATGCTCGATAACGACGACGGTGTTGCCTTGCTCGACGAGACGGTCGAGAATGGTGATGAGTTTGGCAACGTCGTGGGTGTGAAGTCCGGTCGTCGGTTCGTCGAGGATATAGACGGTTTTGCCGGTGGAACGGCGAGAAAGTTCGGTTGCGAGTTTGACGCGTTGCGCTTCGCCGCCGCTCAAAGTGGTTGAGGACTGACCGAGTTTGACGTAGCCGAGACCGACGTCGTTGAGGGTTTTGATTTTGTTTTTGATTTTGGGTATGTTGGCAAAGAACTCGGTGGCTTCCTCGATTGTCATATCGAGCACGTCGCTGATATTTTTGCCTTTGTAGCGCACTTCGAGGGTTTCGCGGTTGTATCTTGCACCCTTGCAGACTTCGCAAGGAACGTACACGTCGGGAAGGAAGTGCATTTCGATTTTGATTATGCCGTCGCCGCCGCAATGCTCGCATCTGCCGCCGTTGACGTTGAAGGAAAATCTGCCCGCGGTGTAGCCTCTCGCTTTGGAATCGGGAAGGGTTGCGAACAGTTCCCTAATATCGCCGAAAACGCCCGTATACGTTGCGGGGTTCGAGCGAGGCGTTTTGCCTATCGGGCTTTGGTCTATGCAAATGACCTTGTCCACGTTTTCGATGCCCTCGATACTGTCGTAGTTGCCTTGTTTGACGTTCGAGCGCATAAGCGCGTTTGAAAGCGCGGGATAAAGCACTTCGTTGACGAGCGAGGATTTGCCGCTGCCCGACACGCCCGTTACGCAGTTGAATACGCCGAGCGGAATCTCGACGTCAACGTTTTTGAGGTTGTTTTGTCTTGCGCCCTTTATGACGATTGACTTGCCGTTTGACGAGCGTCTTGCAATGGGAACGGGTATCGAGAGTTCGCCGCTCAGATACTTGCCCGTTATGCTGTCCTTGCTCTTTATGACGTCCTCGACGCTACCGCGCGCAACGACGTTGCCGCCGTGTACGCCCGCGCCCGGGCCTATATCGACGATATAATCCGCACTGCGTATGGTTTCCTCGTCGTGTTCGACGACGATGAGAGTGTTGCCTATATCGCGCAAATTTTTGAGGGATTGCAAAAGGCGTTGATTATCCTTTTGGTGCAAGCCTATGCTCGGCTCGTCGAGAATGTACAAAACGCCCGTAAGTCCGCTTCCGATTTGGGTTGCAAGGCGGATTCGTTGCGACTCGCCGCCGCTCAAAGTGGTTGCCGAACGCGAAAGAGTTAGATAATCCAGTCCTACGTTAATCAAAAAGTCGAGCCTTGCGCAAATCTCTTTGATAATTCTGTCCGCAATAAGATGTTGCGTGTCGGTGAGCGTAAGAGACTGCATAAAGTCTTTGAGTTTCGATATGGACATCTCGGTGAGTTCGTATATATTCTTGCCCGCAATCGTGACTGCGAGGGCTTCGGGTTTGAGCCTCTTTCCGCCGCACTTGGAGCAAGGCACTTCTTTCATATACTTGGAAATCTCGTTCTTTATGAGTTCGCTGTCCGTTTCGTTGAATCGGCGCATAAGGTTTCTCGCAACGCCCTCGTAACTCGCCTTGTAGAAACCACTGAACGTGCGCGAGTTGTATTCCATAGGAATACGGTCGCCGTCGTTGCCGTAAAAGATGATGTCGAGGATATTTTGCGGCAAGTCTTTAATCGGCGTATCGAGAGAAAATCCGTACGCTTGCGAAAGCGCCCTGAACTGCATTTGCGACATATGTCCCGCGTCCCAGCCGCTTACCTTTATCGCGCCCTCTCTGAGGGATTTGTTCCAGTCGGTGACGAGCAGATTTACGTCGATTTCGTTGCGGAATCCGAGTCCGCCGCATTCGGGACACGCGCCGTACGGATTGTTGAACGAGAACAACCTCGGCGTGAGTTCCTCGAAACTCAAATCGCAATCGGGGCAAGCGTACTTCGTGGAATAAAGCACTTCTTCGCCGTCGAAGTCGGCAATCACAAGCCCTTCGGACAGTTTTATCGCGTTTTCGATTGCATCGGATATGCGGCGTTGCGAACCGTCCTTAACCACGATTCTGTCGATAACCACGCTTATGTTGTGCTTGACGTTTTTGTCGAGTTTTATTTCCTCGTCGAGGGTGTAGTTCACCCCGTCCACCCTTACGCGGACGTAGCCCGCGCGCTTGAATTGTTCGAGTTCCTTGCGGTACTCGCCCTTTCTACCTCTCACGACGGGTGCGAGAAGTTGAAGTTTTGAGCCCTCTCTTTCCATAATCTTGTCGCAGATTTGGTCAACCGTTTGACGTTCGATTTCACGTCCGCACTTGGGGCAATGCGGCGTGCCGATTCTTGCAAACAGCAAGCGAAAATAGTCGTAAATTTCCGTCACCGTACCCACGGTCGAGCGAGGGTTGTGCGAGGTCGTTTTTTGGTCGATTGAAACGGCGGGGGAAAGACCTTCGATGTAGTCCACGTCGGGTTTTTGCATTTGACCGAGGAACATACGCGCGTAACTGGAAAGGCTTTCGACGTAACGTCTTTGTCCTTCCGCAAAAATGGTGTCGAACGCAAGCGACGATTTGCCGCTTCCGCTCAATCCCGTGAACACGACGAGTTTGTCGCGCGGTATTTCTAGGTCGATGTTTTTGAGGTTGTTTTCCCTCGCGCCTTTGATGTAAATTTTGTCGATACTCATAGTTTTTTTCTAAATATGCCTTGCGCAAAAAGTCCGTTTTTACACTTTTTACGCTCCTTTTTATCGTTGTTATTTTGTCCTATTTTGCCTTGTTTTTTCTTTCGATTTTCCTTTGTCAACTCAGTTTTTTGATTTGCTTTTTAAGGTCGTTCAGTTCGTCGCGAATGAGAATCGCCTTTTCAAAATCCAGTCTTTCGGCGGCGACTTGCATAAGACCTTTAAGTCGTTCAACTTCCTTAATCATATCTTTAACGCTCAATTTCTCGCTATTAACTGCCTTTTTGGTGATTTCAAGCGAATTTTTGATTGCGCTTACGACCGTCTTTGGCACTATGCCGTGCGCCTTGTTGTACTCGTCTTGAATCTTTCTTCGGCGCATAGTTTCGTCATACGCCTTTTGCATGCTTTGCGTGATAGTGTCGGCGTACATAATCACTTTGCCCTTGTCGTTTCTCGCCGCTCTGCCTATGGTTTGAATGAGCGCGCTCTCGCTTCTCAAAAAGCCTTCCTTGTCCGCGTCGAGTATGGCGACGAGTTGCACTTCGGGAAGGTCGAGACCTTCACGCAAAAGATTGATGCCCACAAGCACGTCGAACTCGCCCTCGCGCAGTCCTTTCACTATGTCGATACGTTCGAGCGTGTCGATGTCCGAGTGCATATAGCGCACTTTGATTCCGGATTCTTTGAGATAGTCCGTAAGGTTTTCCGCCATCTTTTTGGTGAGGGTCGTAACGAGCACTCTGCCCTTGTTCTTCACGACGGCGTTTATCTCGCCTATGAGGTCGTCGATTTGTCCGTCGATGGGCTTTATTTCAATTTCGGGATCCAAAAGTCCCGTCGGCCTTATAATCTGCTCGGCAACGAGGTCGGCTCTGTCGAGTTCGTACTGCGCGGGCGTTGCGGACATACACACGAGTTGGCGTATGCGTGCGTCAAATTCCTCAAATCGCAAAGGTCTGTTGTCGTACGCCGACGGAAGTCGGAAGCCGTACTCGACAAGGTTATCCTTTCTCGCTCTGTCGCCGTTGTACATAGCGCGGATTTGCGGAATGGTCATATGACTTTCGTCTATAAACGTGATGAAGTCCTTGCCGAAAAAGTCGAGAAGCGTGTACGGTGCTTGCCCGGGTTGTCTGCCGTCGAAGTAGCGCGAATAGTTTTCGATTCCGCTGCAATATCCGACTTCTCGAATCATCTCGACGTCGTAGTTGACTCTCTCGTCTATGCGTTGCGCCTCTATGAGTTTTCCCCTTTCCTCGAAATATTTTACACGCTCGGCTTTGTCGAGCATAATGCGGCGCAAAATCGCCTCTTTATCGCCGCTTATGACGTACTGCGTCGCAGGGAAAATCAAGGTGTGCTTGAGTTCGTTAAGCACTTTGGACGTCGTGCCGTCAATCTCGCAAATGCGCTCGACGGTGTCGCCGAACATCTCGATTCTGACCGCCACTTCCGAACTCGTGGACGGGAAAATGTCCACCGTATCGCCGCGCATACGGAACGTTGAACGTACGAAATCCAAATCCGCCCTCTTGTACTGAATGTCTACGAGGCGGCGAGCAAGTTCGTCGCGGTCGATTTCATCGCCTTCACGCAAGGATATTGAATTTTCAAAATAGTCGGTCGGCGCACCCAAGCCGTAAATGCAGGATACGCTCGCAACGACGATAGTGTCCTCTCTCTCGCAAAGCGAGGCGGTGGCGGAGTTGCGCAGTTTGTCGATTTCCTCGTTGACTTGCAAGTCTTTTTCGATGTACGTGTCCGTGCGAGGAATGTACGCTTCGGGCTGATAATAGTCGTAATAGGAAACGAAAAACTCAACTCTGTTTTTCGGGAAGAACTCGCGAAGTTCGTTGCAAAGTTGCGCCGCAAGAGTCTTGTTGTGCGCGATGACGAGCGTCGGTTTTTGCATACGCTCGATAATGTTCGCCATAGTAAAAGTTTTGCCCGAGCCCGTAACGCCCAGCAAAACTTCGGTGTTGAATCCGTCTTTCAGACCCTCAACGATTTTGTTTATAGCCTCGGGTTGGTCGCCCGTAGGCTTGTATTTACTGACCAGTTCAAATTTCATTGTCCGAGTAAAAGCGCAACCAACTGCCTTATGCCGACGCCTATGAGCGCAGTCACGACGCTGAGTCCGAGCGTCAAAAGTATCTTGAACACGAGATTGCTCTTAAAAGCGCGCTCGACCCTTGCGAATTGAAGTCCTTTCTTTTGCATATTGATGCAATACACCAACTCGCCTTTCTTGTCAGAGCGTGTTATGTCGAAATAATCGTCGATTTCGAGATTGCGCAAAGTGGTGTCGAGTTCGTCTTCTTCAAAAGGCAAGTCAAGCGGAAGTTTCTCGAAAATCTCGATAGGCGTGAGCAAACAAGAGCCGTTTTGTTTTTCCGCCTCTTGATAGATAACTCTCATCACCGCTTTTTCTTTTTTTGTCAAGACGTGCTGTCTGTCAACTTGCACTTGCATTTTATACGCTATTCCTTTACTTTAATAAGATACTTGAATTTGAACTTTCCCCCTTCCTCACGTGTTTCCCCTACCGCCGTTCCCCCTCTGCATACTTTGAGGGAACCCACGGCGTCCGCTCTGCGTGGGGCAACACTCGGTGCTCGCATAGAAAAGTATCGTTCTCTTGTTATGCCACTCGTTCACGGGCGAAAAAATCCACACTCGCCCGTTCACTTGTACTATCCGTCAAGCTCGACGCTCGCTTCCTCGCCGCCTTGCGGCTCGCGTTCCGTCTGCGAATTAGCACATTCCGTTTATAAGTTTCACAGTTTTGCTCATAAAAATTTTATAAGCAAAACTGTTATGACTGCCACTATAGCACTGCCAACAAGGCTTCCGAGAAGGGACATCAAAAACAATACGCCTTTGCCGACCGTCTTTTCGGGTTTTGCCTTGACTTGTTTGTTTTGATAAAGAGTGCGCTCTTGCTGCTTTTCCTCCTCAACGGCAGGTGCTTGCGCGGCGGCTTTGGGGACTTCTTCGAGCCTCTTAGCCACGCTGAGACAGTACTCGTCGGGCGTAAAGTATTTCACGAGTATGTACTCTCTGTCTTTGAGTTCTCTTATGATTGCCGACAACTGTATTTTGGAAAGGGGTATTGCTTTTGGTATTCTTTCCAAAATTTCGTCCGCTTCTATGATTTTGTACACTTCTTCCTCGCCGGCGATTTGGCGAATGATGTCGTACACTGTTTGACATTCGAGTGAGAGCATAATCAATCTCCTTATTCTTCCTAAAATATTAACATAATATAATAAATATAGCAATGTTTTTTTCAAATCGTCGAACATTAACCCTGCGCGAACGGCTCATAAAAACGCGAAAAAACATTGTAAAAACAGAGGCAAGCGTTTTGCTTACCTCTGGTTTTACAATCGATTCGTTTCCCTTTATTTAGTCGTTGCGGTTTTGTTGGATTTGCAAGGACAACAGCGCGAGCGAGGACGCAAGGTCTTCGTTTTTAAGCGCGATGTTCGAGGGAATGTTTAGGTGCACCGAAGCAAAGTTCCATATCGCCTTTATGCCCGCGCTCACCATTCTGTCGGCAACTTCTTGCGCCGCATAAGACGGCACGGTTATGATACCGATTTGGATGTTGAATCTTTCGACGATTTCTTTGAGTTTTGCAACGTCGTACACGGGTTTGCCGTTGATTTTGGTGTTTATTATTCTGTCGTTGTTGTCGAACGCCGCCACTATGTTCAAGCCGTAGTTTTCAAAACCACCGTAACCCAAAAACGCTTTGCCGAGTCCGCCCACGCCCACCAAAACCGCGTCGTGAGTGTTGTTGTAGCCGAGGAAACTTTCAAGGTCGGCGATGATTTCCTTCGTGACGTAACCCATTTTGGGTTTGCCCGCCACCGACGATACGAGTGCGATGTCCTTTCGCACCTGCACGGGATTGAGATTGAGTCCGTTTGCAATCGTGGTGCTCGAAACCGTTGCGACGTTGAGTTTGTCGAGTTGATACAAATATTTGAGGTAAGACGGCAATCTGTTGAGAGTCGCCTTCGAGATTTCTTTATTATCTTTGGTCATACAGCGCACCTCTTCGGTTTTTATCGATAAAAATATACTTCTTATTATATCGAATTGTCAAGAATATATCGATATTTCGCCGTCTATCGATAATTTTTAATGGAAAACGGGCAAAAAAATATGCAATCGATAATTCTCGATTGCACACTTGCAACGTTGTTACTCGCGTTATTTCGACGTATCGTCGTTTGCGCCGTTTTCTTCTTTATCGTTTGATAAATCGATATTTTTCGGCTCGTTTTCGTTTTTGTTTTCTTCGCCGAAAATATTGCCGCATTGCTCGCCGTTGTTTGAGTCGGAATCCGCCTTATTCACGTTTTTATTCTTGCTTTTGCGGGCGCGTTTCGACTTGTTTCTCGACTCGCCGTACCTCGCGTTCTTTTCCTTTTTCTTTATGACGACAATCACAATGACCAGTCCGACGATGACTATGAAAAGCGGTTCGAGCACGGTAAGCAGAATTATATTTATTATCGTGTTCACACTTATACCGCTCGAAGTTCTGCTCGGATACTGGCTCTTGCAGAGCGAGAATTGAAGTTCGCTGCTCGGAAGCGTATCGCTGTGCCAAGCGTAGCCGCCCTCGATTTGCTCGAAGCCCACGGAATCGTCGATGAGATAGTAATTCGTGTTTATCGTGACGTTGAGATTCGCAAAACTTTTCCAAGTGGAAGCGGGCGACACGAGATAATTGAAGACGTAAACAGAAGGCGAATACATCTCGTTTATGTCGGGATAAAGGGGTGCGACGACCTCGTTTACAAGCGTTTCTTGCGGCGCGAACGTCATATCGTATTCAAACCAACAATACAAGTTTCTGTAAACGTTGAAACAATATCCTTGCGCGATTTTGGGATAGACTTCTTTAAGGCTTGCATAGACTGCGTTGTACCAGTCTGTTTTGCTCACGCCGTAATTTTCGTCATAGTATTGATACGCAAGGTCGCCGAACGTAATATCTTGCTTGCTCAAAAGTTTGAACGAGCCGTTGACTCTGCTCGTTCTCTCGGAGTCCGAGAAAAATTCCGCTCTTTCGGCAAAATCGATTTCCTCGCCTATCGAATAGAAAATATACTCGTTTTTGTCCACCCAAAAACCTATGCTTTCCGCGCCGTCGAGGTTTTGCCAGTACGAGGTGTACACGTTGTCGCAAACGACTTTGCGAGCGTCGATTCCGCCGAAATACATTTTGCAAAAGGAATCGCCCGCCGTGCAAGCGTAAACGTACTTGTACACCACCGTTTCGGGCGTGTAAAACTCGTCGGTGATAATCTCGTCTTTGAGGTATTCCAAATCATCCTCGACCGAAAACGTGCTGCCTTGAATTTTGTAGGAATAGCGAAGATTGCTCGTTACGGTTTCTTCGTTCACTTTGACGCCGTATTTTGAAAAATCGTCGTTGTTTTGATAATTAATAACGCTTAAAAAATCGATAGGAAAAACGACGTTCGTTTTTGCCTCGGCATCGCTCGTATTTTTGAAAGTATACTTTGCGCTGACCGACCCTATTTGAAGTCCGTTGAGATAATGTTCGTCAAATTGAATATCGAACGTCAAGTCCTCTTTTTCGACGATGACGGGGCTGTCTTTCGTGGTGAGGATAACGCCGAACGAGTTGCGCCCTTTATAGTAGCGCAATGCGGAATTTGCCTCGCAAACGGAAGTCGGCAAAAGAGCAAAGAAACAAAACACGGCGACAAAAATCACCGCCGAAACAAGCGTTGCAATCGTTGCGTTTTTGAAAACAGAATCAACTCGTTTTTTCATATTCGCACTTTTAACCCTCGTTTTTAGTTTCGTAAACATCGCGTTTTGCGATTTTGCGCAATTATTTCGTTTACCGTTATTGTCTACGATTATTGCTTAACCGTTATATCTTTCACTTGAAAGGTTATCGCCTTTTTAAGTTCGGAAAGAGTGGTTTCTATTTGAAAGCCTATACGTCCGCCCGAAAAGAAAATCCTGTCGACATTCTGCGCACTTTCGTCAAACGTGGTCTTGAAAAACTTTTTCATACCCAGGGGCGAACAGCCGCCGTGAACGTAACCCGTAAGCGGAAGCAAGTCTTTCGATTTGACCATTTCCACGCTCTTTTCGTTTACGCACGCCGCCGCCTTTTTCAAGTCGAGTTCGCTTGCGACCGGCACTACGAAAACGTAATGTTCGAGGCTTTTGCCGACGGTCACGAGAGTCTTGAAAACGAGGTTTTCATCCACGCCCAAAAGGGTTGCCGCTTCAACGCCGCTCACCGCTTCGGTTATGCCGAGTATATGCTCTTTGTAGGCGACTTTCTTTTGGTCAAGTATGCGCATAGCGTTGGTTTTTTCAAGTTTTTCTTTTGCCATATTTTCTTATTCTTCCTCACCGAGTTGCTCGTCCACTTTGAGCATTATCGCACATTCGATACGCTTTTTGAAAAGGTCGCAACCGTACTTGTAAACGCCGTTCACGTCGCCCGTGGCGTTGTATGCGTTCGCCGCGCAACCGCCCGAGCAATACAGCCTTGCCCAGCACTCGTCGCACTCTTTTCTCGAATATGCGTTGCACTTTTTGAACTTGGATTGAATTTCCGTGTTCGTGACGCCCTTCCATATATCGCCCATAAGATACTCTTTGTTGCCGACGAACTGATGGCAAGGATAGAGTTCGCCGGTGGGCGTTACGGCGAGATATTCCGTGCCGCTTCCGCAGCCAGATATACGCTTGTATATGCACGGACCGCCTTCGAGGTTGAGCATATAGTGATAGAACGTGAAGGGTTTGCCCTGCTTTCTTCTTTCAATCATCATATCGGCAAGTTTTTCGTACTCTTTGAAGATGACCTTTTTGTCGTCCTCGTCGAGCGCGTACTTGTCGGTGGGCGGACATACGACGGGTTCCATACTCAACTCGTCGAAGCCGAGGTCGAGCATAGTTTGAATATCCTTCGTGAAGTCGGGATTTCTGTGCGTAAACGTGCCGCGCATATAGTAGTTTTTTCCGCCTCTCGCTTTGACGAATTTTTGGAATTTCGGCACGATTATATCGTAACTTCCCACGCCGCCTATGGTGTGTCTGAAATGGTCGTTTATCTCTTTTCTGCCGTCGAGAGACAAAACGACGTTGTCCATTTCCTTGTTGGCAAATTCGATTACGTCGTCGTCAACGAGCATACCGTTGGTCGTGAGCGTAAAGCGGAAGTTTTTGCCGTGCTCTTTCTCTATCGAACGAGCGTATGCCACGAGGTCTTTGACAACCTGCCAGTTCATAAGCGGTTCGCCGCCGAAGAAGTCCACTTCGAGATTGCGGCGCGTTCCGCTGTTTTCGACGAGGAAATCGAGAGCGCGTTTGCCCACTTCGTACGACATAAGCGCGCGCTCGCCGTGATATTTGCCTTGCGATGCGAAACAATATTCGCAGTTGAGGTTGCAAGTGTGCGCAACGTGCAAGCACATCGCTTTAAGCACGGTATTGCGTTTTGCAAGAACGTCGACGTCGGGCTTGAACGTGTCTTCGGAAAAGAGTTTGCCTTGCGCCTTCAATTCCTCTACATCGTCTATGCACTCGATTACGTCCTGCTCGCAAACGCCTTGGTTTTCGTACTTTGCAACCACGTCTTTGACGATTTGCTCTTTGCTTTTGTCCTCGTACGAGTTTATGACGTCGTACGCTACGTCGTCCACGCTATGCACGCTTCCGCTTGCCGTATCGAGCACGATATTGTATCCGTTAAGTTTGAAAGAATGAATCATTTGTCTTATCTCTCGCGTTGCCGCTCGCTATAAAATCGAAACGTCGCAACGCTTGCGTTTTTACACAAAAAACGCATAGGACAGCCTATGCGATCTTTGCGAATAAGTTGTGATTTTGCCAAAAATTACTTTGCAGCCTTTTCGCACTTTTGGTTTGCAACGCCGCAGGAAGTTTTGCAAGCAGATTGGCAAGAGGTTTGGCATTCGCCACAGCCGCCGTTCTTTTTGCTCTCGTTGAGATCGCGTGTTTTCAAAGTTGTGATTCTTTTCATTGTTTACGACTCCTTCTGTTAATATATACTATTATATTGTTTTGTATCGGCTTTGTCAAGAACTTAACACATTTCCCCCTTCCTCACGTGTTTGGACTTCGGCGTTTGCAAGGCAATCCGCCTCGTTCGCTTTGGCTACAACACATTCACTGGATGTGTTGTTTAACGCGTCGCGCCCTACCGCCGTTCAAATTTACCGCTTTCGCACGAAGTGCGCTGCACCAAGCAGATAATTTGGCGAAATTGCGGTTTGAGTTCTTATCCGTGCTTGAACTGATAGCTCAAATTCTCTGCGCGGTTAGTGCTTGCGAAAACAAGTGCGGTTGTTATCAATCGCCAAAAAGTTTTCGTTTCTATTTAGGGGATTCCCACGCTTCGCTCGGAATGACGACTTGGGCGATTGACTTTGCCGCAACGCTGTTTGAGCAATGGCTCGCCGCCGTTGCGGCTCGTGTTCCGTCTTCGTTACAGGCTTTTGCGACATAAAGGTATGTCGGAAATTCTCGCTTTTCGCTCGATACGCTTACGCCGCTTTCGTACATCAAAGTAAGATTTTTTATATCTTCCTGACACACTTCTTCGCCTTTGACGATGACGGGCGAGCCGGGCGGATATACCCATACGTTTTCAAGACTTACTCTGCCCGACGATTTGTCGAAATCGACGTATTCGCCACTTAAAGTGCGTGTTTGATAGGGTTCAAACGCCTTTTTCGGCAATGACGGCAAAACCGTCGTAGTCAAACCGTTGCGTGAAGCAAGCGTGTCGTCGATTGCAAACAACGCGCTTTCGAGGGCGGAAAAATTCTCTTTGGTATCCCCTGCGCCGCTCATTGCGATTGCGTAGTTTACGCTTGCCATTTCGAGTTCTATGTCGTATGCGTTTCGCAAAACCTTTTTGAGTTCAATGCCGCTTATTGCGCCGCCCGTGCATAGCACGACGAATTTCGACTTGTCGTAGGCAAAAACTCGCGAATCTTTTTTCGGTTGGAAAATCGAAAGTTTGTTTAGTCTTTCAAGCGACTTTTTGCAATCGTCGATATTCTTGTTCCACTCGGACAGCAATTTCGCGCCGTCGTTTTTGAGCATTCTCACGCAACCGTCGATGGAAGCCATAAGGACGTACGAGGGCGAACTGGTTTGGAATATCGCAAGATTGCGGTCGAGTTCGGTTGTGTCCACTCTATCCGAGCAAACGCACAAAAGCGCGGTTTGCGTAAGCGACGGCAACGTCTTGTGCAAACTGTTCACAACCATGTCCGCGCCGAGACTTCTCGCGCTTTCGCCGAACTTTTTGTAAAGTCCGGTATGTGCGCCGTGCGCCTCGTCGACGAACAAAATCGCGCCGTTTTTGCGGCATATATCCGCGATTGATTTTACGTCGCTGACGATTCCCTCGTACGTGGGCGAAGTTATCACCACGAGTTTTATGTCGGGATTTTGCTCGAACGCTCTTTTTACGTCACAAGGGAAAACCGAGCCGTAAAAGCCGTATTCCTCGAAATAGGACGGCATAACGTAGACGGGAACCAAGCCGAACACTTCCACCGCATTGTACACGGACTTATGACAGTTGCGAGCAATCAAAACCTTGTCGCCCGCATTGCAAACCGTACGAATCGCCGCCAGAACGCCGCCCGTGCTTCCGTTCACCAAAAATCTTGCGTGCTTTGCGCCGAACACCTCTGCCGCAAGTTTTTCGGATTGCAATATGATTCCGTTTGCGTCGTTGAGATTGTCGAAGCCCTCTATCTCGGTTATGTCGATTTTTTGCGCGCCGTTTAGAAAATCGAAATCCTCGCGTTTATGCCCCGGCATATGAAAAGGCACGATTTTGTTTTTGTCGTGCTCGCAAAGCAACTCGGCGAGGCTCGCCTCGTCGTGCTTTTTCGTATCGGAAGCGCAAAACTCTTTGCGTAAACCCGAAAATATGCCTCTTTTTTCCGTCTTTTTGTCTTTCATAATTCGATTATATCATCATAGAAAAAAAATTGCTATGGAAATTATTTTATATATATGTTATAATGTGTGCGTTTGAAAAAAATGCGAACGCTTTGCAAAAAAAACGGCGCAACGAGGTCGGTATGAAACGCAAATTTACAATCTTATCCGCAATATTAATCGTCGCTCTGACGGCGTGCTGTCTTTTTGCGTGCAACGATGTCGACGATTCGCCTGCAAAAGTCGATTATCAATCGGACAATTCATATTTTGTCAAAACCGCCGAATCGGAAACCGCCCTCACTTTCGAGCCTATTCTCGACCCCGTGTACAGCGAAAGCGGATTGACCTACAAGCCCGTCGATTATCGCTTCGGCGTAATCTTTTACGTCGGCACGGCAATCGAGCCTAAATATTACGAATATCTCGGCAATGCGCTCGCAAAACAAGGTTATCTCGTAGTTATGCCAAAAGTTACGCTCAATATGACGTATGCCTACTACAAGGAGCAAGAAGAAGCGTTTTCGGCGTATCCGAACGTAAAATTCTACGTTGCGGGACACTCGCAAGGCGGTGGCGCGGCATTGCGCAGAGCAAGCGAGAACGCAGATACCGTCGCAGGCGCGATATTGCTTTCGCCACTTTGTTACAGACACAAACTTCTCGATGCCGACGGCAATCCCGTCAAGGATGAGGAAAGCGGCGTTGACAAATATATAATCGACAATCTCAAAAACGTTGACGTTGCGACTTTGCTCGTCGAAGCGGAACAAGACCGCGTTTTGTCAGACGAGATGAAAGCCGACGCAAAAACGAGACTCAAAGAAGGTTACGTCCACAAAGTCATATCCCCTGCCGCGCATATGAGTTTCAGCACTATGGACAGCGACGAAATTCTCAAATCATTCAACAACGACGGCGACGGCATAACCGAAGAACAAAAGCAATCTCAACGCACTCAAACGATTGAATATATCCTCGATTTCGTGAAAGGTTTGTCAAAATAAAACGTTGAAAAAACATATAAAAAGCATTAAAAAAAGACGCGATTTTGCGTCTTTTTTTTGCATATCTTGTGTTGTAATTAGATTGAGGTGTGGGGTTTACCCCACCCGCAATTATTAATTATTCATTATTAATTATTAATTTAGCATCAACTCTCACTACGTCGATTCCGGTATCTCGCACGTATACCTCGTTGAGTAGAGAGTTCGGAACGCCGTCGATTTCGCTCTCGCTTCTTTGCAAGTTGGCAAGTTGCGCTATATAGGACATAACCGCAACCAACATCATATTCGGGAACGGAATCATAGTACCGGTGTCTATCATAGAATAGCCCTCGAATCCAAGCCACGCAACGAACACGAAAAAGGCGAATTTGCAATTCTTTTTCATACCCTTGAACACGATTCCGAAGCGGACGACGTAGTAGTAAACGTAAGCGGCTATACCGACGATACCCATACAGCCGAGCACTTGGAAAAGCGTCGAGTGGAACCAGTACTGGCTCATATTTTCCGAATGGAACTGACCGTCGCGAGTGCCGATAAAGCCCATACCCGCGCCGAAAATCGGGTGCTTTACGAACTGTTCCCACGCCTCTTTGTAAAGAGCGAATCTGCCCGACGTTACGTCGCCGTTTCCGCCTGCGTCTATTCTGTCAGCAAGGCTCGAAATAATGCCTTTGACGAGGTCGAGTTTTACGAGGCAAATCACAAGCGCGGCAAGGATTGCAACGCCCCATATCGTTGCTTGCGTTTTGCGGTTGGGTGCTTTCAAAATCGAGAAAACTACGCCGAATACCGCCGCAATCGCGCCGAACAGTATGCCGCCTCTCGACAAGGTCATAACGAGGCAAGCGTATTGGAACAACGCCATAACGATGTATGCCCAGCCTTTTCTCGTCCTCGTCGACAAATACATCGCCATAGGCGCGGAAAAGAGCAGGAACGTTGCGATATTGTTGCGGTTGCCCCACCCTAAATCCCAGTACCATTTAGACCAGTCTTGCGAACTGATGTCGAGGCGGGATATATGCACAATCATTTCGACGCACACGGCAAAGCCTATCCACATAACGACCTTTGCAAAGTACTTTGCATAGTCTCTTTTTTCGTCGATTTTTATGAAGTTTGCAAAGAGCAGATACACGGCAAGCACGCCTACGCCGAGCGCAATGACGTTGGGAAGCGCGGTGAGATAATTCTTTGCCGCGATAGTTCCCACGCCGCCGAGCAAGAGCGCGGCGCTGACCGCGACTTGCGGAAAGAACATCTTTCCGAGCACGAAACGCTGCTTGTTTTTGACTTTTGCGACGGTGTTTCTGACCACGAAAATCAAAATTGCGACGGCAAGCGGAATGAATGTCGGCCAAAGATAAAAGAATCTGCTTATGTCAATAGCACCTTCGCCATCGGCTTTGAAAATCATAAGCATTGCGCCGAAAGCGTTGACCGAAAGCGGCAAAATATCGTCCGAGAACACCAAAACGGCACACGATACGAGAATGAGCGTGACAAAACCGAACGTTGCGTTTTGCCAAATCCACGCCGCCACGACTATTGCAAGAACGAGCAAAATATACAAATCGGTGTACGCAAATTTGCGTATACCCTCTTGCGCAAAGGAAAATGCGCGTTTAAGTTTTGTTGAATCTTCTCTCATCAAATATTTGTGCGCAAAGAGCGAATTTCAAACTCTAAGCCGCACCGCCAAAAGGCTTTTCCTTCTTTTTTTTGCAAAACGCCGCTTTTTTTTTGCGGATTTTGCTTATTTGGCAAATATAATTGCAAAAATGCAACGACAGCGAACGGCATTTGCCGTTCGCTGCCTCCGGTTAGTCGAGATTTATGACGATTTTGCTGTATTGATAGGGGTATTTGACGCAGTTTTCGACGACTTGCGGCACTTCCTCGAAGTTTGCCGCCGCGCTGATAATTCCGTCCGTTTTTACAACCTTGTTTGCAAGCAGGTTGATTGCCGACGACATACAGCCCTCGCCGTTGCATATACCCTTGATTTTGAGTTGCTTTTTGAGAATGGGATATGCGTCGATTGTGTGTTTTGCGCGCGTTGCGTAACCGGCGATAACGACGTCGCCTTCGTTTTTGACTAGACGAATCGCCGAATTGATGTCAACGCTTTCGCCGGCAAAAATCGCCGCTTCGCTCATTCTGCCGCCCGTGATTTCTTCAACTCTGCGTTCGAGGTTGTCATAGGTGGGATTGAGCGTGTAGCATACGCCCCATTTTTGAGCCAAGGCGAGTTTTTCGGAATCGAGGTCGATGAGAATGGGCACGAACTGATAATAACTTGCGATTTGCGAAATTATAAGTCCGAGCGTACTTGCACCCAAAACCACGATATAGTCGCCTTTTTCAAGGTCGAGAGCCTCAAAAACGTTGTCGCCCATTGCGATGTACTCGGCAAAGAGCGCTTCTTCGTCGCTTACGCCGTCGGGAAGCGCGAAAACGTTTTCGTAAGGAACGCAAACGAAATCGCGAAGCAAGCCGTCAACGTCAACGCCCATAGTTTTGACCACTTCAACGCCGTGCTCTTGCACTTTGACGTAGGGACTGATAACCACGCGCGCGCCGAGTTTAAGTCCGCTGTCCTCGTCGGATTCCGACACGTAAGCGACCGCCGAGTGACCGGGGGTAACCGCGACGTTTTTTGGAAGGGACGCGAAATTTGACATATCCTGCGAGGATACGGCAACTTTGGACAATTTGAGTTTGACTTGTCCTTCTTCTCTGGCGTTTACGTTCTCGACGAGAGCGACGCCTTCATCTTTGTTTATATGCCATTGTTTCATAACTTATATTATTATAACATATTGGGTTTATTTTGCCAACACCCTTACGTAACTTTTGAGTCCGTCGGGTTTTTCTTGCGAAATCGACCACTTTTCACGCGCAAGACTATTATCGACAAAAAAGTATATTTGCTTATTCTTCCACGCGTTTTCGAGTTGACGATTCATAATTCCGCTTTCAAAAATCATATCGAAAACGTCTTTATGCGCACCGACGTAGACCGTGTCGCACTTATGCTCGATGATGAAATCCTCAAGGTCGTCGCGAAGCATAAACGCAAGTTGCGCGTCGCTGATGACGAAACCGCCCGCGCAATCCTTGCACGGTTGAAGCATAAATTCGTCAAGCGGCAAACGCGTCTTTTTCCTCGTGAGTTCGACGAGGCCGAGCGAAGTAAAACCGACCGTCGACGTTTTCATCCTGTCGCGTTTCAACGCCTCTTTGAGTGTTTCGAGAACGCGTTGACGATGCTCGTCCGACGTCATATCGATAAAGTCGATTATGACGATTCCGCTTATATTGCGCAATCTCAGTTGCAATGCTATACATTCCGCCGCCGCAAGATTTGTTTTGAAAACCGTGTCTTCGAGGTGGCTCGTGCCCACGAATCTGCCAGTGTTTACGTCGATGACGGTCAACGCTTCCGTCTTGTCTATGACCAGATACGCCCCGTTTTGCATAATGACTTTTCTGTCGCAAAGGTGATTTATCTGCGAAGTAACGCCGTAGTGTTTCATTATGTTGCGCTCGCCCTCGTAAAACAGCACGGGTTTGCCTATGCGCCCGTCGAGTTTTTGTTGAATTTCTCTGTCGTTCACCACGACTTCGTCGACGTCCTCGTGCATAGTTTCGCGCATAGCGCGTTCAAACAAACTCGCTTCTTCAAACACCAACGTAGATTCTTTTGCGTTTGCGTAGTCTTTGCGGATTTGTTCCCAACGCTCTTTGAGGGTTTCCATTTCGTTTACCAAATCCTCGTCGCTCGCTTTATTTGCGGCGGTGCGAATGATAAAACCCATACCCTCGGGGCATATCGACGAAACGAATTGTTCGAGATAATCGCGTCTTTTGCCGTCCTCGATTTTTCTTGACACGCCCACGAACGTCGAAAGCGGAAGCAAAACGAGGAAATATCCGGGAATGGTGACGTCCGTCGTGAGCCTTGCGCCCTTTTGTCCATAGGGTTCTTTGACCGCTTGGCACATAATCACGTCGCCGGGGGATACATTGAACGACTTGCCGCTCGGCATATCGTTTTCGAGTCCTCTGCTGTCCGCGAGCGAGTCGCCGGTATACAAAAATCCGTTGCGTTCCTCGCCGATATTGACGAAAGCCGCCTGCATACCGCATATGACGTTTTCGACCTTACCCTTGTAGATATTGCCTACGACACCTCTGAAATGTGCGCGCTCGACGGAAAAGTCCTCTAATTTTCCGTTTTCGACTATCGCCGCGCGCGTACAATACGGCGTGTAGTCGAGAATGAGTTGTTTCATTGCTATATATTCCTAAAAAAATGTGATCTTTTTAGAGCGCAAAAACACAAAAACGAACTATAACCGCTTCGGGCAAGTCCGTTTTTCTTATTTTTGCAAATATTCGTCCACGTCGACGAGTTTGCCGTCAACGTCGACGTATTGCGCGATTTTTTCTATATCGCAAAGTTTCAAATCCGCGCCGAGTGCGGAATTGAGTTTGTCGAGGATTCTGTCGGGGCGAAGATTGACGCTTCCCGACGCAAGACGAGCGACCAACTTTCCGTCCTTTTCAAAAAACGAATATATCTTGTCCGCGACGTTTTCGGTGACGGTTTCGCCTTTCTTTTGATAACTTATCTCGAATTTTCCGTCAACGTCGATAGGCTTGTACGGCGTATTAAAAGCAAAGTCCGCACACACGACTTTCGCTTGCAAGTTCGGATTTTTTTCGGCCGTGAAAACCTTGCTTGCTTTAAGGTCGTCGGGCACTGCGCCGTTGAACTTTTCAAACACTTCTTCCTTTTGCATATCGCAATCGAGCGTAAGATATTCCGCTCTCGACGAAACGCCAAGAGAAAGCGGCGGCGAAAAGTACATCAATGGGTGCGGATTGAACCCTTGCGAGTAGTTCACCACGATTTTACCCCTACGGATAATTCTGTCCATATGCCTCAAAAGGTCGATGTGGGATATGAAGCATACGCTGCCCGTTTTTTGGTATTTAAGCACTATCATATCGTGCACCTTCCCAGTCTGTTCGCGCCGCAACCGTTGCAGCCTTCGCGGCAGTTTTTGGTTGTCACCGCTTCGTATGCGAGTTCGCGCTGTTTGAGCAAATATTTTTTGCTTACGCCCGAATCTATAAATTCCCACGGCAAAGTTCTATCGAGCGGAATCGCGCCGTAGTAGTCTTCCATTTTGAGTCCGCAATCGGCAAACGCCTTTTGCCAGACGTCCCACTTGAAATGCTCGCTCCACCCGTCGAATTTCGCTCCGAGTTCATAGGCGCGTTCGATGACGTAGGATTGCTTTTTGTCGCCTCTTGCCAACGCCGCTTCGAGTACGGACGTTTCCGCTCCGTGCCACGAGAACGTAACGCCTTTTATTTCGCGCAAAAGTCCTCTGAGATAGTTTTGCTTGCGCTTCATCTCGTCCATAGAGATTTGCGCTTCCCATTGGAAAGGCGTGCAGGGCTTGGGAATAAACACCGCGCAACTTACGGATATGTTCAAACCTCTTTTCGAGCGTTTTTGCCAGTACAGTTGTTTAAGACGCTTGCAAATTTCCGCAATGCCTTGAATGTCCTCGTCGGTTTCGGTGGGAAGACCCATCATAAAATAGAGTTTTACGCTGTCGTATCCCGCCTCGAACGCAACGGAAATTTTGTCAATTTCTTCTTCGGTGACATTCTTGTTTATGACGTTACGCAACCTTTGCGTACCCGCTTCAGGCGCAAACGTGAGCGAACTTCTTCTCGAATTGTTTGCCATATCGGGCTTGAAACTGCTTATTCTCAAACTCGGAAGCGCGAGATTTATGCGCTTTTGCTTGCAGTATTCGCCAAGTTCGTTTTCGAGTTCTTCGAGTCCCGTATAGTCGCTCGTAGACAGCGAGCAAAGGGATATTTCGTTAAAGCCGGTGCTGTCCACCATCTCTTTAGCGATTTGCGCGCAACGTTTTGCGCTGCGCTCTCTCATGGGACGATACCAAAATCCCGCTTGACAGAATCTGCAACCGCTTGCGCAACCGCGATAAAGTTCGAGCGTGGCTCTGTCGTGAACGGCCTCTATATTCGCAACGAGCGGACGAGTGGGATATTCGGCGTTTTCAAAGTCTTGCACGACGGCTTTTACGACCTTTTCGCCGTCTTTATGCAACGACGGAACGTACGCACCTTCCATACCCTTGACTTTTTTTAGAATTTCCGCTTTGGAAAGGCCTTGCTCTCTGCCTTCCGCAACGACTTTGAGTATCGCAATATCGGCGTTTTCGCCCTCGCCTACGAGAATTATGTCGAAAAAGTCCGCAAACGGTTCGGGATTGACCGAGCAAGGTCCACCTGCGAGCAAAATGGGATAGGAATCGTCACGGTCTTTGGCTCTGAACGGAATCTTAGCCAAGTCCAGCATATACAAAACGTTGGTGTACAAAAGTTCGAATCCCACCGAAAAACCTACGACGGTAAAATCTTTGAGCGGTTTTTTGGTTTCGAGCGATAAAAGCGGAATATCGTTTTCTTTGAGTTTTTGCGCAAAATCGGGCGCAGGCGCATAGCAACGTTCTGCGACGTAACCGTCGGTTTTGTTGACGATGTCGTACAGAATCGCCACGCCGAGATTGCTCATACCGATTTCGTAAAGTTCGGGAAAACAAAAGACCATATCCCCCTTGCGTTCCTTGTTCATATCGGGGATATTCCACTCGCCGCCCGCATATCTTGCGGGCTTTTCCACTTCACCGAGCAAAGCGAAATATTTTTGTTTGTAATCTTGCATTTTCGTATCGTTGTAGTTTGTATATTTTTTAAGAAAAGCTTCCCCTTTCCTCACGTGTTTGGACTTCGGCGTTTGCGAGGCAATCCGCCTCGTTCGCTTTGGCTACAACACATTCACCGAATGTATTGTTTGACGCGTCGCGCCCAACCGCCGTTCAAATTTACCGCTTGCGCACGAAGTGCGCACCCACCAAGCAAGCACTCGCACGGAATTGCGGTTTGAGTTTTTGTCCGTCTTATTTTGAGAGTAAAGAGGGCTTGCGCGGTTAGTAGTGCAGAAACCTAGCAAGGCTCTCGGCAATACGCACGCTTGCGTGTTGCCGTTGCCTTAGCAACGGTTTATGCACAGCGCGGCCGCCCCGATTATACCTGCGTCGTTTTTGAGAGTTGCCGCAACGACCTTGACTTTGGGCGTATATTCCGCGCCGTACTTGTTTCTCGAAACGTATCTTTGCAAAGGCTTGATGATGTTGTCGCCTTGATTCGAGATTCCGCCGCCGATGATTATGACTTCGGGCGCAAAGATGTTGGCGTAGTTGACAAGACCTATGCCGACGTACTTGATGTAGCGTTTGACAACCGCAATCGCCACTTTATCCCCTTCTTTTGCACAATCAAACACGATTTTGCCGCTGTTGCCGTTTTCCTCGACTTCTTTTGCAAGCAAACTGTCGGGGTGCTTTTCGCAAGCGGATTGAATTTGATTCATAAGCGCGGTTGCCGAAGCGTACGCCTCGAAACAACCTTTCTTTCCGCAACCGCAAGTCGCGCCGCCGAGATTTATCGTTATATGTCCGCCTTCCGCACCTGCCGAGCGATTGCCCGTGATAAGTCTGCCGTCGGCGATTATGCCCGTGCCTACGCCCGTGCCGAGCGTAACCATAACGGAATTTTTCGCGCCCTCGCCCGCGCCGAAAAGCGTTTCGCCGAGTGCGGCGCAGTTTGCGTCGTTTGAAAGTTTTACGTTTTTAATCTGCGTTTTTTCGGCAATCATTTTCGCCATAGGGGTGTTGCGGAAATTGATGTTGCACGCATAGCGCACGATGCCTTTTTCGTCGTAAATAGAACCGGGGCAACCTATGCCGATGCCCTCGATTTCGTCTTTGCAGTCTTTCGTCAAATCCTCGATGAGGTTTGCGATGTCTTGCACGATGAGATAATCCTCTTTACCGGGGGACGTAACGACGACTTTTCTTGCAAGGATATTGCCCTTTTCGTCAACGATACCGCCCTTTATGGTCATACCGCCGATGTCAATGCCAACGTATTTCATAAAAACGCCTCTAATTTAGATTATTAAAAATATTTTAAGATATATAAAATGAAATGTCAACTTTTATAACTTCCATACTAATGTGCATCATAAATCAAAGAATCCACGCATAAAATATTGTTTATTTCTGCGCGGATTCTTTGATTTGCTTATCTCCAACGGTCAAGCCATTATCTGCAACGACCGCTTAACCACACAACCACTCTGCTAAATCTAATCATTATTGGGACAAGGAAAACCCGATTCGTCGTATTTCCATTCTGATAACCAATAAACCGCATTGTTATCCTTATTCCAATAATTACCCCATCTTGATGGTTTTTCATTAAATTCTGCATATATAATTAATGATGTGTCACCAGAAAACACACTTTCTCCCAATGTCAATGCACTTGAAGGAATAACTACATATTCAAGTTTTGTACAATCGTGAAAAGCAGCTCCGCCGATATATGCGCAAGTTGAACCGTCCTCAAAAGTAACAGAGCTTATTTCCGAACAGTTGCCAAAAGCACCATAATATATCGAACAAACATTGCTCGGAATAATCAACTTTTTTAACCCAGTACATTCAATAAATGCATTTCTTCCGATAACAAATTCTTCTGCGCAGTTTCTGATAAAATCTATATTTTCTAACGATTTACAACCACTAAAACTTAGCTCACCTATTCCTGATAACGTTTTAGGGACAACAATTGTTTTCAATGAAATACATCCCCTAAAAGCGTTATTTTGTATTGTAGTCACTCCATAAGGAATGACTATACTTTCCAACAACTCGCATTCACTGAATGCGCCTTCTGGAATTTCTGTCAATCCTTTCGGAATGATAAATGTTTTGATGCTCGTTCGAGACAACGAATACTCTGCGATGCCCGTGCAATTGTTAATAACAAATTCAACGTTTGCAATACCGCTTAACGCCCCATAACCCAAAATATCGTTTTTACAATCTACAACAATTTCTTTTAACGATGTCGGTATATAATAAGTTCCTCCGCCGCCGGAACCTACGCCTGCATTACTGCCTATTCCTTTTCCTTTACTTGATTGTGTAATAGCATCGCATCCGCCATATTCTTCCTTATTAAACATTCTACCTATGTGATATAACGTCCACAAATATTCTGAATCGCTATACGAATAATCCTGAATAGGCACTTTTATTTTTTCAAGGTTGCACAATTTGGCAAATGCATACGCTTTTATTTCCACAGCCGAATCGACATAAATCTCTCTTAGCGAATTGCAATTTGCAAAGGATTCTTCCTCGATTATAGAAACACCTTGTTCAATGCTTATTTTTTGAATCATAGCACAATTTTCAAACGCTCCTGTCAATATACATCCACCTGTAATTTCAACTTCTGAAAGGCTATTCGGAATATAAAATATTTGTCCGTTTTGTGAAACGATTTGAGAATTAGAATAATTATTTGTTCCAAATATATATCCAAATGAATTCTTGCTATTATATGATTCGCCGACAAATGGCAAGCGCATTTTAGAAAGAGACGCGCAACCTGCCAAACAACCATCACCGATACTTGTAATATCGTCCGAAATTTCCACATATTCTAAATATTTGCAACCGTAAAATGCGTTACTTGCAATAATATTCGCATTGTATATTCTTATTGATGACAGCGAATAAGGAACGCATTGTGCGTTTTCTTCATAATTTGCAGCGCCAAATACATATCCGATAAATCCTATATCTGCGCCGTCGCCTACAAAAGGAAGAATCAACCGCTCTATATTTGTACAACCGCTCAAAGCATTTTTCTGAATTTCAATAACGCTGGTAGGAACGTATAATGATTTTACACACGCTTTTTTGTCAAATGCATTTGACAAAATCGAAACAACCGGATGGTTTTGATATGTACTTGGAATAACGACGCTTTCGTTTACCCCAACATATTTCTTTAAAAAACATTTGTTGCCAACCGTTTCAAATATAAAATCTTCTTTATATGCACTGGAAAACTGAGCAATATATATTATATCAGACACAACAGGAGCAATCTCTTTATCCCAGCCAATAAATGAATATCGGAAAATATCGTCATCGCCCTTAATCGGCATCGCACCGTTATATTCGGGCATTAGCCCATATTCTACTTCATTATCAGTTTCTAATATCGTGCCGTCATAATTCTTCCAAATTACGCTATATGTATTTATCGTTTCTGCGAACTGCGCCGTATAAACGACATCTTCCGTAACAGGAACAATTGTCGGAGTCCAACCGTTGAACGCATAAGAATAACGTTCCGTCGACGGTTTGGTCGGTGTTATGCCGTTATATTCGGGCACTTCCCCGTACGCCACTTCGTTATCTTTTTCTAAAATTGTACCGTCATAATTCTTCCAGATTACACTATATGTATTTGTCGATTCGTTGAATTGTGCCGTATAAACAACATTTTTTGTAACGGGAACAATTGTCGGTGTCCAACCGTTGAACGAGTATGAATACCGCCCTGTTGATGGCTTGGTCGGTGTTATGCCGTTATATTCGGGCACTTCTCCGTACGCCACTTCATTATCTTTTTCTAAAATTGTGCCGTCATAATTTTCCCAGATTACGCTATATGTGTTCGTAGTTTCGGCAAATTGCGCTGTATAAACAACATCTTCCGTAACAGGAACGATTGTCGGTGTCCAACCGTTGAAGGCATATGAATAGCGTTCCGTCGACGGTTTGGTCGGTGTTATGCCGTTATATTCGGGTACTGTTCCATATACCACTTCACTATCTTTTTCCAGAACCGTGCCGTCGTAGTTTTTCCAAGTTACACTATATTTTTGTACACTACTGTCATCATAATCGGAATCGCTAGGACTGCAAGCACACAATATGCAACAAATCAATATGCATAGTGATAACACTACCAACAATCTAAATCTTTTCATATGTTTCTCCCGTTAATATTCATATATCCCAAAATATTTTTCCATTTCTGCTTTTAACTTTACATAATTGCTATCATCGCTATTAATGATAAGCACATTATTACCATTATTAAGTCGCAAATTCTCATTAAAGACGATTTCATATTTGATAAAAGAATCTCTAATATTCTTATATCTAAACAAAACTGATTTTGCCTCTAAAATAAAATCTTGAAGTTCTGTTAATGTAACATCCGACATTTTCAAATGCTCATATTTTTGAAATTGCAAATATATTTGCATCAATTTTGATTTTTTCTCATCGTGATTTTTTATTCGTCTACCAATCAAAAAACTCGTAATTATAGTTGATAAAACACCAACAACCAGTCCTACCAAAGCATTAATTAAATACTCATACCAACACATTTTTCAACACTCCGAATGACTTATGAACAATACATTATAATGTTAGTATAGAAAATTCTATATGTCAAGAATAGTAATAGAAAATTCTATATACTAAAAATATGGATAATGACTTTTCAGACATATTAAGAGATTTTCTCATTCGCAATAATCTGACACAGTCCGCCTTTGCACGAGAAGTAGGCGTAAAGCAAAGTCAAGTTAGCGAATGGTTAAAAGGAAAAGCAAAGCCCGGATATGATATATTAAGGCAAATGTGTCTTGCTTTTTCTATCTCAGCAGACTATTTTCTTGGATTAAAAGACTAATTCAATTAAAAATGGTTTGAAATTGTCCTATATTGATTTGTTGTGTACACAAACATAGATCAAATTGAAATTATTTAAACATTATTGCCAGTTTTAGTTTTCAACGTTTCGCCTAACATCGTAGTAAGTTTATTTTTCACAGCAATCGCTTTCAAATCCTGCTCGGATAAGGTGCGAATTATCTTTCCGTCCTCGCCTACGACGTCGAACGTCGTTTTGCTTTGTCTGCCGACGTAATGGAACAATCTGAGTATGGGCGTATCGCAAGATATTTCCACGCGTTTGAGTTCAACGCCCAAAGAATAGTTTTTGCACGTCACGTCAAGCACGCTCGAATAGGTTTCGTCCTTGCCCAAGAACGTCGCGCCGTAAAAGAGAAACACCGCCATTATGCCGAACGTGAAATTGAGCCCGAAAAAGAACGAGCCGACGAAAAGTCCCAAAAACAAAAAAGAGCAAACTATGCCCGCGATTTGCAAACCCTTGACCGCCTTAATCTTGTTTTTGCAAAAACCGAGAACCACCCTCGAACCGTCGAGCGGATACACGGGCAAGAGATTGAACAAGCCGAGCGACAGATTTGCGTAAAGAAAAAAAATCGTATAAGGGTACACCGACGGAAACAACCACCAAAGACCGAGCGTGACGAGCGCAAGCAAAAGATTGCACAAAGGCCCTGCAAGACCTATAAGCACGCTCGACGTTTTGTCGAAGTTTTCGCCCGCGCTCATCATTGCCCCGTACGGCAAAAGCACCATTTTTTTTACGACGTATCCCCTTGCCCTCGCCATAAGCGCGTGTGCGCTTTCGTGAAAGAGCAAAGCAAGCATAGTCCATACGAAATCAAGCGCGTGTCCGAACGCGATAAGCGCAAGGGCAAGCGCGAAAAAAAGAGGATTAACCTTGAATTTCATAAGGATAAACCTCTTGTTTTGTCAAATGGAAGAAATTATGCTTGAAATGTTGGACAACGTTTCCACGATAGAAGTTGCTCTGAAAATGTTTGCAAACAAGAAGCCGAGCGACACGAAAACGCCGATTGCCACGGGTATGATTGCAACGTCGAGAGCGTCCAAAACGCCTTTCTTTTTGCGCTTTTTGTTGACGCGATTTTCAACGAAATTGTTTTGAGAGATTTCTACGTCGAGTTTTTTGCTTTCATCAAATTCCATATTTGCCACCTCGCATTTACCTTATTCTCGAAAGGTGCAAAATATAACTTTTATCAAAAAACTTGCGCCGCATTTTTCAGTATCTCGGCATATCGAGCGTGGTTTGAAATTGCTTCACCCTCGTTGCGTTTGCCTCTATCGTGATTTTGTACACCCCTCTTTCGTTTTGCGCGACGTCGATTTTGGCGCGGCCGTCAAGCGAAAAATAATCGCCCAGCACGTTGTTTAAGTCGTTTTCGAGCGCGGTTGAAAAACCTTCTTTTATGCCCACTTTGTCGCGCGTGAGCATATCCCTCATTCTGCTTGCAATCTGTTTGGACGCTTTCATCTCAGCCACCTCAATCGCCTTTTGGGCGCAATATCAACGAAAACTTTGCTGTTTTGCGCCACGTTTTTGGCAAGCACGTCGTATGCGCGGTTGGATATTGCGTGTTGCGGAATCGTGCCGAGTTGCTGATACAAAGTTATCATATCGTCGTCGGGAATCACGCCTATCGCCGCAACGTGAAGAAGGGAACTAATCTCGCTTGCGCCGAGCATTTCGCCTCTTGCAATCATATCCGCGCGCACTCTGTTCACAACGAGCGAAATATCTTTCAATCGATAACTCGCAAGCAAACTTATCACTTTGTCCGCGTCTCTGATTGCCGAAGCGGACGGCGTTGTAACCACGAGTGCTTCCTCGCACGCCGAAACCGCCCTGTGAAAGCCGTGTTCTATGCCGGCGGGACAATCGACAAACACGAAATCGAACTCGCTCAAACTGTCCACAACCCCTCGAAACGCTTGCGCCGTGATTGCGTTGCAATCTCTTGACGACGGAAGAATTTTCATCGGACTTTCCGCATCGCTTACAAGAGCCTGAAACGTTCTGCACCGCCCTTGCAACACGTCGCTTATGTCGTACACGACTCGCCTTTCGATACCCGTCACGACGTCGAGATTGTTGAGTCCGACGTCGCCGTCCACAAGCACGACGTTGAATCCCGACAATGCCAGTTTTCTGCCGAGAGTTGCGGTTACGGTGGTTTTCCCGACGCCGCCCTTACCCGAAGTAACAACGATTTTTCTCATATTCCCATAATAAAAAACAGACGCCGTATGTAGATGTCTGTTTCTGCCGATTTTGGATTTTCTTTGTCAAAAGATTTTGATAAGTACGCCTTGAATGAGTGACATCAAATTGCATTAAAGCGCACTATTGAGATGAAGAACAAGGAAACGCCCTTTTGCGAACCCGCCCAACGTACTAAATCGTACGTGACGGGTGAACAAAAGGGCGTTGTAAGGAACGAAGTGACGGAATAGCGATTGTTACGCTTGCGTCAATCGCGTCCAAAGTTATTCGCCAAATAGCGCGCTTTAATACAATTTGACCCCCAACATATCAGACAGCAGATTCTTTTCGTCGAAGAATCTCGCGCCGCCGATTGCAATCGCGTTCTCGATGTCTTTGAGCGGCGTGACGGGAAGTTCAAGCGCTTGTTCGAGATAGTCGATAAGTCCCGGAATGTGAAGCGAGCCGCCGGATACGAAAATGCCTTTTCGAAGTATCTCTGCGGAAAGTTCGGGCGGCGTTTGGTTGAGGACGGACATTATGACTTCGATGATGTCGTCCACAAGCGGAATCACGGCGTCGCGCATTTGCTCTGCGGTGACGTAGAGCGAACGAGGCGAACCGTCCGCACTGCCGCCGCTGACGGCGTAACTGCCCTCGTCGTTGACGTAGAAAGAAAGCGCGGATTTTTTGAGATTCTCGATTGTAAATTCGCCCACCTTTACGCCGTAATTCATATAAAGGCTATCTATGATTGCGTTGTTGAACGCGTCGCCTGCGATATTGACCGAGCAACCCGTCGCAATGCCGTGATTGGTGACTGCGGATATTTCGGTTTTGCCGCCGCCGATGTCAACGAAAAGACCGCCTATGCTGTTGGTGTAGGCAAGAAGGCTCAAACCCGATTCCACGAGCGTGACTTCCTTTATGCCCGCCTTTATGCAGCACTTTTCCACCGCACGTCTGTCCGAACCCGACGAGGATTCGCAAATGGACACGATGGCTTTGATTCTAGGCATAAAAATGCCTTCGGGGATAATCTTTTTGAGGAAGTAATGAAGAAGCATAGTCGCCATTTCTTCGTCTACGATTATGCCTTCCTTGATGGGCGCGATGACTCTTGCGCCGCCGAGCGAACCCGTCATAACGCTTTCCGCTCTGTACCCCGCGTCGCGGATTTCGAGACGGTTGCGCGATTTGGTCGCAATGGCGATTGCAGGCTCGCGCAAAACGAGACCTATGCCCTTTTGATAGATGGTGATAAACTTGCTTCCGAGGTCAATCGATAGTTCTATTGTTGCCATTGATAACTCCGACTCGAACGAGAATGTCGCCGAGTTTTTCTTTGGGCAGCCCCATTATGTTAGAGTAACTGCCGCTGTATTTTTCCACGATTCTTTTGTCCTGAATCCCGTATGCACCCGCTTTGTCGAACGGCTTGCAGTCGTCGATATACGCATAAATCCGATCGTCGGTGAGGGTTTTGAAAGTGACGAGCGATTTGACGCAAGCCACGACCTTTTTGCCCTCGCACGTCACGCAAACGCCCGTATACACGGTGTGCGTGCGTCCGTTGAGTTGCTTTATCATATCGAAAGCGTGCGTTCTGTCGTGCGGTTTGCCGTACACTTTTCCGTCAAGCACGACGATTGTGTCCGCCGCGATGACCGTGTCGCTTCTATGCTCTTTTGCGATATGTTCCGCCTTTGCTTTTGCAAGTTTCTTGACGAGCAAGAACGGAAAACGGGATTTTATCTCGCTCTCGTCTATATTTGCGGGAATAACCTCGTATTTTACGCCCATATCCGCAAGAATTTCCTTGCGGCGAGGCGAGGACGAGGCGAGAATCACGTTATTTGAAAACTTGTTCATTTCGTGTCGATTTTGATTAGATTTTCTAATCGTTCGCTTTGGTATTTGCAATCGATATTCCGATTACAGAATTTCGAGGTTCTTGCCGTACGCCGCCTTGAACTCTGCCGCCGCGCCCATAGCGTCCTTGACTTCGAGCGTGCAGTCGCCGCCGTTTTCGCACTCGGTTTTGACGATTACGCTGTCGCCGAGAACGTCGCAGTTGATACCGGTGACTACGCCGCTTTGGCTTCTGTCGAAACTCTCTGCGATGCGCAATATCACGCTGAGTTTTCTGATTGCGTCAACGTCCTCTTGCGTGAGCATATCCTTGTATTTGATGATTTCGTCGCGCGCGTTTTCGGCTTTTCTGTGGCCCGCCGCAACGAACGCCGCCACGACGATGTCCTTGTGCGGTACGCCGTAGAGGTTGCTGTTGAGAATGATGTACGCCGAGTGAAGTTGATGGTTGTAGAACTTGATTCTCATACCGCTGTCGTGCAAAAGCGCGGCGATTTTAAGCACTCTGACGTAAACTCTGGGCATTTTGTGAAGCACTTTGAGTTGCTTGAAGAGTTGTATCGAAAGGTTGTAGACGTGTTCGGCGTGCGCAATGTTGAGGTCGTGATACTTCATTTGCGTGTAAATGGAATGGCCCAAAACGTCCGAAAGCGGTCTTTCGTTGATACCGGGGACGGCATAACGGAACATTGCGCCTTCTCTCAAGCCGCAACCGCTGATTGTGATTTTTGAAAACTCGAAGCGAGAAAGCACCGCTTTCATAACGGCAAGCGCGCTCGGGAATATATCCGCGCGACCGCTCGAAAGTCCCTTTATCTTCATAGTGCTGTTGAGGTCGAGTTTCTTTATGGTGTTGTAGATACCCTCGAACTCGGTGACGGGCAACTCGTAGTTGTGCGTCATATTGAACGGATATTTCTTGATAAGTCTGCTGATTCTGCCGAGATTTCTGAAACTTCCGCCCACGCCGACGAACGCCGTATCGGGTTCTACACTGTCGAGCCAAGTGATTTTTTCGAGTTGTTCGCCGATGAAGTCCTCGATTTTTTTCGCTCTTTCCTGCGGCGAGGAACTGTCGTTTTTGAACAGATCCGTAAGCGTGACCGCGCCGAAAGGCAACGTATCGAAGTGGACGAGATTTCTTCTGTTGTAATAAATGAGGTTGGTCGAGCCGCCGCCCATTTCCATAATCAAGCCTTTGGGAATGTCCATAGAGTTGATTACGCCCTGATAGACGAGCATAGCCTGCTCTTCGGGGGAAAGCACCTTGATTTTGATACCGCAAGTCATTGCGACTTCGTCAAGGAAACTCTTTTGGTTTTTGGCGCGTCTGACAGCCGCCGTCGCGTACGCAAAGATTTTGTCAACCTTGTTTGCGTCGCAGAGACGACGGAACATAGTTAGCGTTTTTATCGTCTGCGCAATGCGCTGCGGCTTGATGAAGCCGTCCCAGTCCATATCTTGTCCGAGTCGCACGGTTTCTTTGAGTTCGTCGAAAACCACGAAGTAGCCTCCGTCCAGAACGTTGACCAGCACGAGTCTTGCAGAGTTTGAGCCAATGTCGATAATCGCTATTTTTTCCATATAATTCTCCTAACGGCTTTCGCCGTGCCCTTTTGAGGACGATTGTTCGATTCTTTATTTCTAGTTTTCCCGCTTATTCCAGTCTTTCGATTTTCAATCGAATTAAGTACGCTTTATTTGCCGAGATTTGCATTTTGCAAATCGATTATTTTTCTTTGTTTGTTTCCAAAATGCACTTAGAGGGACATTTCGAAGCGCAGATTCCGCAACCCGTGCACTTCGAGTAGTCGATAACCGCAAGGTTGTTTTGGAGAGTTATCGCGCCGTTCGGACACACCTTTGCGCAAAGACCGCAACCGAGGCAACCCACCGTGCATACCGCGCGAACGTCTTTTGCGCCGCGCAAGCAGTTTGAGCAAGCAACGTAGTATTTTGCGGTTGCGGGCACTCTCTTTACGAGTTTTTTCGGGCAAGCGTTGATGCATCTTCCGCACGCCACGCACTTTTCCCTGTTCACTTCCGCATAGCCGTCGTCGCCGACTTTCATTGCGCTGAACGGGCAAGCGTCCACGCACGAACCCATACCCAGGCAACCCCATTTGCATTGCTTTCTGCCGCCGCCGAGAAGTTCCATACTTCTGCAGTTTCCGTAGCCCATATATTCGTACTTGTCTGCGGCGTATTTTCCGCCTCTGCAAGCGACGATTATCATGGTTTCTTCGGCATTTATGCTTTGTCCCATAATGTCCGCAATGGCTTTTTTGTTTTCCGCAGACGTGGCGGCGCAAGCGTTGATGTCCGCCTTACCTTCGACAATCGCTTTTGCAAAAGCGTCGCAACCTGCATAACCGCAAGCGCCGCAGTTTGCGCCCGAAAGTTTTTCGCGCACTTGTTTTATGCGTTCATCCTCGTGGACGGCGAGTTTTTTGCCGAGCACCGCAAGCGTCACGCCGAATACGAGCGCAAGCACGAGCAATACGAGCGTCGAATATAATATCGTCATCGGATTTACAGCCGAAATCAAATTAAGCATATCTCATCACCTCTCAAGGAAACACAAGGCTGACCGCGCCGGACGTTGAAATGAGTCCGCTGAACGCGACGAACGCCATACTGAGTATGCTTGCCGATATAAGAGTTATCGGGAAGCCTCTGAACGGCTTGGGAACGGCGTCCAAATCCATTTTTTCGCGCACGCCTGCAAGAAGCATAATCGCGATGAGGAAGCCCACGCCGCTGAACGTGCCGTTGAGGAAGGATTGAAGCAGACTTGTGCCGCTTGCAACGCCGTACGTGTCTATGTTGAGAATCGCAACGCCGAGAACGGCGCAGTTGGTCGTTATGAGGGGCAAATACACGCCGAGCGCACTGTAAAGCGCAGGCATATACTTTTTGAGCACCATTTCGATGAGTTGTACGAGCGCGGCGATGACGAGAATGAACGCAATCGTTTGCAAATACTCTACGCCGAGCGCAACGAGCGCTTTTTGCACGCACCACGTTATGACGCTTGCAACGCCCATAACGAACGTGACGGCAAGTCCCATTCCGAGAGCCGTGTCCGTCTTTTTGGAAACGCCGAGGAAGGGGCATATGCCGAGAAACTGACTAAGCACGAAGTTGTTGACGAACATTGCGCCGATTATAAGCAAGAAGTATTCCATCAGTCAACGCCCCCCTCTTTTTGTTCGAGCGCGGATTTCGCGTTTTCGATATTCTGTGCGGCTCTTTCCGCTTCGAGTTGTTTCTTTTTGCTCTTTTGGTCGCTCACCCAGTTGACGAGTGCCATTGCAAGACCGAGGGTCAAAAATCCGCCCGCGGGAAGAACGAAGAACGCAAGCGAATAATCTCTCGCCGCACCGAGCGAAATGCCGAACGTGAGCGAGCCGAGCGAACCTGCGAATATCGTTCCGCTGCCTATGAGTTCTCTCACGAATCCCAAGCAAGTCAGCGCGAGCGTGAAGCCGAGTCCCATTCCAAGACCGTCGAGAATGCTGTCGCCCACTTTGTTGGAACTTGCAAACGCTTCCGCTCTTGCAAGAATGATGCAGTTGACGACTATCAGCGGCAAGTAAATGCCGAGCGCGCTATACAGCGTGGGAATGAACTTTTTGAGTATCATTTCGAGCAAGGTGACGAACGTTGCGATGATGAGAACGTACGCGGGGATACGCACCTTGTCGGGAATGACCTTTCTCAAAAGGGATACGAGAGCGTTCGAGCAAATGAGAATGAGCGTCGCCGCAAGTCCCATACCCAAGCCGTTGAACGCGCTTGTGGTGATTGCGAGCGTCGGACACATACCCAAAACGAGTCTGAACGTCGGGTTTTGCGCGAATATGCCGTTTGATACGATTTGAAGTTTCGAATTTCCTTTCATATCACGCCTCGCTTATATACGTTCTGTACGCATACACTGCCGCCGCCACCGCATTGTGGTAGCCCGTCGAAGTGTACGTTGCCGAACTCACTGCGCTAATCTCGCCTTCTTCGAGTTCGGATTTGTTTTTGACAAGTTCGAGTTTCTTTATGGTTTTTGCGTTCAAGCCGACGTATTTTGACTTGTTCGCTTTTTCGACCTTATCGAAGTAACCTGCGGTTTCGCCTTGCTCGTAGACGGTGATTTCTTTTATTATACCGTCCTTGTCAATAAACACGAGCAACTCGATTGAGCCGTCTTTTGCGCCGCCGCCTACCGCATAGTAGCAATATCCGACGATTTCCTCGCCGTTTTTGGCAACGAAGCAAGATTCGATATAGTTGTTTTTGTCGTAGTCGTACGAGGCGAGTTTTTCGTCCTTTACCGACGTTTCCGAGCCGAATTGCGTCGTGCATTTTTCCGCGATAACGCCGTCGGGGTCAACGTAGGTCACCCAGTTGACTATGCCGAGCAAAAGTCCCGCCACAAGCGCGATTACGGTAAGCACGATGGTGCATTTTGCGACGTCGCCGAGTTTGAACTTCTTTTTGCCTTTCGAGCTATCATTTTCGACCGATTGAGTGCTTTCCGCTTTCTTTTCGGTTGCGTTATTTTCGGCTACGGCGTTTTCCGTCACGGTATTTTCGTTCTCCGCATTTTCGGTTGCGGCGTTTTCGACCGCACCCTCGCCTACGGTTTTATTTGTTTCCTCGTCTGAAATTGAGGCATTTTTCAACAATTCGTCAGTCATTTTTGCCCCCTTCCAATGCTTCTTTGTTTTTGCTCTTGACGCGAGTTGCGACGTTGAGTTTCTTCGGTGCGCCGAACACTCTCGGCATAATCTTGTCAAGAAGCGGTGTGAGAATGTTCATAAGCAGAATCGCAAAGGACACGCCCTCGTTCATCGTGCTGTATTTTCTGAATATAACCGTCAAGAATCCCAGTCCCACGCCGTAAATCACGACTGCGAGACAAGATTTCGGGGACGTGGCGTAGTCGGTTGCCATAAAGAACGCGCCGAACATAAGACCGCCGCCGAGAAGGTACGTCCAGATGTATTCGCCGACGTAGCCAGTGTTTGCGAAGAAAATCGCCGTGAACACGACCACCGAGCCGATATAGAGCGCGGGAATACGCCAGTCTATAACTCTGCGGATAAGCAGATACACGCCGCCGATGAGGATTGCCAGGGTGCTGACCTCGCCTGCGCTTCCGCCTATTCTTCCCAAGAACATATCGAGTGCGTTGAGTCCTTGCGCGGGATTCGTGCCTGCCGAAACAGAACCTTTTACGCCTGCCATCGGGGTTGCGCTCGTTATCGCGCTTATGTCGATGTCTACCGCGTGGCCGAAGAACGAGAACAGATTTGCGCCGTTATCAAGCGTAATGGGCGAAACGAAACTGGTCATAACGCCCGTCCAGCAAAGGACTAAGAATATACGCGCCGTGATTGCGGGGTTTGCAAAGTTTTTGCCGATTCCGCCGAAAAGCATTTTTACGATGACTATCGCAAAGAATCCGCCGACGATGGGAACGTAAAACGGAACGACGGGCGGCAGGTTGAGCGAGAGTATCATACCCGTCACTACCGCCGACAAGTCGCCCACGCTTTGGAAGCGTTTGCCTATCACGTTGAAAAGCCATTCCGAAAACACGCAAGTACCGACGCAAAGCACCATCATGCAAAGCGGATAGAACCCGTACAGCAATACGCTTGCAATCGTTGCGGGAATAAGCGCGACGATGACGTCGAGCATCATCTTTCTCGTCGTGAACGTGGTGGATATATGCGGGGACGAAGAAACTATGTATTTTGGCATATCACTTTATCCCCCTCGTTTTGATTTCTTTTTTGGCAAGACGCATCGCTTGAACGAGCGGTCTCTTTGCCGGGCACGAATACGAACATGCGCCGCACTCTATGCAGTTTAGCACGCCCATTTTGAAAGTGGTTTCGACATCGTCTTTTTCGATTGCTTTTTCGATTTCTCTGGGCACGAGCGACATCGGGCAGTTGATTATGCACTTGCCGCAACTTATGCAAGGCGTGGTCGGATTCATATTAAATTCCTTGTCCGTCATGAACAGCAGACAAGACGAACCTTTCGTACAAGCGGGGGTCAAAGACGCTTGAGCAAATCCCATCATAGGACCGCCGCTTACGACCTTTCTCGTAATTTCCTCGCTCTTGTTGCCTCTGCACACGTCGTAGATGTATTGATATTGCACGCCGTTGCGCACCCAGAAGTTGCCTATCTTTTTCACGCCGCCGCCCGAAACGGTCATAGCGCGCTTGTAGCAAGGCTCGCCCTCGTACACCGCTTTTGCGATAGAGTACGCCGTATGCGCGTTGCAAACCACGCAGCCGACCTTTGCGGGCAACTCGCCCGTAGGCACGATTCTGTGCGTAGTTGCGTAAATGAGTTGTTTTTCCGCCCCTTGCGGATATTTTGCTTTGAGCCTCATAACCGCCACGTTTTCGGGTACGATTTCGGCAAGGTGCTTGATTGCAAGCGGCTTGTTTGCCTCGATACCGATATACGCGCGATCGATTCCGAGTGCGGTGAGCAAAAGTTCGGTACCCTTCAGAATCGTGTCCGCTTCTTCCATAAACAAGCGATAGTCGCAAGTGATGTAAGGCTCGCATTCCGCGCCGTTTATGATGAGCGTGTCGATTTTGTCCTTCGGCATAAGTTTGACGTGCGTTGGGAACGTCGCGCCGCCCATACCGACGATACCCGCGTCTTTTACGCGCTTGATAATGTCGTCTTTGGTCGGATTTTTAATGGGCGGAAGCGTGCGCTTGGTGTAGAGATAATCGTTTTCGATTTCCACGTGTTGTGCCTCGCCGCCGTTTGCCGTAGGAAGCGTACAAATGCTTTTGACGATGCCCGAAACGGAGGAAAAAACGTTTGCCGAAACAAAGCCGTTCGCCTCGCCTATCAACTGTCCTTCGTCGACGTGGTCGCCGACCGCAACGACAGGCTTTGCCGGCGCGCCTATATGCTGCGACAAAGATATGAAGACCCTCTCGGGCGTCGGAAACTGCTCGAGAGGTGCGTCTTTTGTAAACTTATTCGCAGGCGGATGAATGCCTCGGCGAAAAGTTCTAAGCGGAATTGTCATAAACAAAAGTCCTTAATAAATTAAGATTGACATAATTATACATTAGAAAACATACAATGTAAATACCCCATTTTTGATTTTTTTCAGGAAATTCCTTACTATTTTGCGTGTTGCGAGAGATTTTTGAGCGACTAAACCTATGTGCGAAAAAAATCAAAAACGGGGTTGTTATGATTTTTTAAACTCTTTCGCAATTTTAGAAACGAAAGACACCACAGCCACTAGCACCAGAAATCCGCCGAAAAGTTTTTTGAGCAAATCGCCGTTCGCTTCCGTTGCGAAAAACGAGCAACCTACGCAGGCAACTATCGACGGAACGAGCATATAAATCAAGTTCTCTTTGCGCACCAAACCGTTCTTGACGTGGACGAAAAGCGCGGCGGTTCCCGACGGCAAAAAGGCGATTAGATTCGCGAATTGCGCGGTGAGTTGCGCAACGTTCATAACGAGCACGAGTATTGGCAAAGTGAGCGTTCCGCCACCCATTCCCATACCTGCGAGTATACCCCCCAACACCCCTGCCAAAATGAAATATATAAACTGCATATTCACCTCATATCAATACAAAATCGACACTTTATCGCTTGAATTTTATCGATAAAACGCTTTTTCAGTCAAAAATCATTTTGAATCCCGCAAAAGTCATAAGCGAGTAAAAGAGAAACGACACGGCGTTTGCTGACATCTTTTTGAGCAAAAGCGCGCCTGCGATTCCGCCTATCGTAACGCCTATCACGGTGGGCAGAATCACGCTCGGCTCGTAGTTTCCTTTGAGTGCGTACACGATTGAACTTACGAGGCACAGCGGCAGTATCACGGCGATTGCGGTTGCGTGCGCGCTCTTTTCGTCGAGTCCCCAAACGTAAGTTAGGCACGGCACTGCGAGCATACCGCCGCCCGCGCCGAATAGTCCGTTTATCGCGCCAATAAACAGCGAGGCAAGACATATCGCGATTTTGCGCTTTGCCGACACGGTTTGCTTTGACGGGTTATATTTGAAGAAGTTTTTTGCAACAATTCGATTAATATAGGTTTCGTTTTGCATACTTTTAGTTTTATTAATTTGCGAGAAAGTATGAATTTCGATTGCCAAAATATTGTTTTTGTATTAGGATAATAAAGCATATTGATTTATACAATGCGCGCATATATGCGTGAATGTGTAACTCAAAACATCAAAAGGGCGCAAGCCCCAGCAAAATAAATCTCTTTATAGGTTTGGTATGAACAAGAAGAAATTTGCAGTATTAGCACTAATGATGATCGCACTCGTCGTGCTCACTTCGGCAATGTTCGTCGCTTGCAACAAGAACGACGACAACACGACGGACGACACCACAACGACAATCGAAGCCACAAAAGGGCTTCTCATTTCCAACGGCGACTTCAAAGTTGTAGACACGTCGGTCAAGACCTATCCCCGTACTATCACCAACTGGACGGGCGGCAAGACCTATTCGTCGGGCAACTATAAGGACGACGTCACGGCAGGCGCAATCAGCCTCGACAAAGCACTCTACGACGCCAACAAGAGCACGTGGAACGACGACGACAATTCCCTCTACGACGCTCTCGTTGCGGGCGGCAGATACGGCGATGACGACAAAATCAAAAACGCGCTTATGATTTATATGCCCGAGCAATCCGAAAAGGACGGCAAAAAAGTCAACGGTCCGACCGCTTACGGCTATACGTCTTCCTCTTTCACTATTGCAAAAGGCGGCTATTATAAACTTTCCGTTGACGTTTTGACAAAGGACATCAAAGGCTCTGAAAACGGCACGCCCGGCGCACGCATTTACGTCAGTTCCAACACTTATGCGGAATTCGACGCAATCGACACGCAAGGAAAATGGGTCACCTATTCCGTGATTATCGAAGGCTCGCCCTCATCCTCGTCCACGCTCAACGTTATGCTCGCTCTCGGCAAGTATTCCGCCTCTTACACGACGGGTCTCACCACGGGTTACGCAGTGTTCGACAACCTCACTTTGACCAAACTCGAAAGCGGCGACGAATACGCGCAAGCAGTCCTTAACGAGAGGACGAACAACGAAAACGCAAAGACCACCGCGACCGCAACTCTCAAAGTGTCCAACGGACGCTTCGATTTCGGCACGACTTCTCTTTCGTCTTCGGCAACCCCCAACGGTTGGTCGCTCGTGACGGGCAACAGCGGCAGCAACGACTCCGCACCGTCCTCTTTGGGCTACAACGCAATCATCGACGTGAGCAAGTTTGCGGACAACTACAACAAGTATTCCACGACTTACTACACCAAGTCCGAAGCAGACCCCGACAAGAAATCGTCTTACGTTCCCGCAGGTAGCCTCGAAGCAATCGCAAACAAGGACAATGACAACCGTATTCAAAAACTCATCGACGGTTCAGTCGGCACGAACGTGTTTATGCTCTCTCAACAACTTATGACCGCGCAAGGCGTCAAGTCCTCTCGCAGCATAACCATCGAGAAGAACAAACTCTACGCGCTTTCTCTCAACGTCTACACCTACGGCGTACACGGCGCGGGCGCGTCCATTATCCTTTCGGGCAGCGACGGAAAAGACATCGTCATCAAAGGCATCTCGGCAGCACCGTCCGACAACGTGTTTATCGGCAGCACCAAGATCGACTCCAACAGTTATGCGGCAGGCACGGACCAAGGCGTCACCACCGACGGCTGGAAGACCTACACCTTCTACATTCAAGGCAACCAATTCAAAGACTACAGTTACAATATGACCGTATGGCTCGGCACCGAAGGCACTTCGAGCAACACGGCGGTCGAATACACCAACTGGAACTCCGATAAAACCCAAACCACGTACAAGGCAAACGGCACATTCTCTAACGGCTGGCTCTTTATGGACGAACTCAACCTCAAAGAGATTGCCGAAAGCGACATTCCCTCTACCCTCGTCAAAGATGCGAACGACAAGCAAACTCTCGACTTGACGGAAGCGGGTATGAGCGCGTACGAAGGTCTCAAAGTCGACCTCACCACCACCAATATGGCGCCGTTTGACGGAATGCTCGCAAACACGACCGGCAAGCCCTCGCAAGATGGCATCGACGTGATTGCGGACACCAACGGTATTCCTAAAGGTTGGGTTTCCAACTACGACCTCACCGATTCCGACGCACCTTTGGCAAAGGGTCTCGTGAGCGAAGGCGTCGTGGAACTTTCCAAGGACGAACTTCCCTACGACACGGTTGACAAACACGCATACCAAATCAAAATAACCGGCGACAGCCGTTACGAAATCGAAACTCAATCATTCACGATCGAAAAGAACAAATTTTATCGTATCTCGGTTTGGGTCAAGACCGTTGACGTCAAAGAAACGAGCGGCGCATACGTCTATCTCGTCAAGAAAGGCGACACCGTAAAGGACGATTCCGCTCTTACGACGTTCTCTCAAATCAACACCAATTCCGACGAAGACGGCTTCGATCCCTACCTCAACGACTGGTGCGAACTCACTATGCTCGTCAAAGGCAGCGAGAAAGAAGACGTAACCGTATCCTTGAAGTTTGCTCTCGGCAGCGGCGACCGCTGGGCGTCGAGCACTCTTACGAGCGGCTCTATGTTCGTTGCAAACATAAACGGCGCAAGCATTTCTCAAACCGTATACGACAACACGAGCACGGGCACATACGTCAAGAACGTCGACCTTGCTTCCGCTTCTTCGAGTTACACCTTCACCAACGGTGCTTTCGACGACTACGACACTAAGGACGAAAACCTCGAAGAAGGCAAGAGCCTCAACGAACAAAACGTTGCCGCAACGCCTTCCGACTGGACGTTCAGCGACAAGACCTTGAAGCCCAACACGACGGAATCCAACCTCGTTGCAGGTATCCTCGCTTTGAACACGACGGACAACAAGTCCTTCTCTCACAGTGATCAAACGACGGCAGTATTCCCCAACATCGCGCCGTCCGTGTTCGATTCCTTCTACGGCAACTTCTATGACGTAAACACCGACCTTGAAAGTTTCCCCGGCAAGAAGGCTCAACTTCTCGCAATCGGTTCAAACGACGGCACGACGGGTTATGCGGCAGGCTTCTCTTCAAACAGCGTTACGCTTTCGGCAAACGGCTACTATGCACTTTCCGTCTATGCAAGAACGGTCGGCAAGACAACGTTCTCTATCTACCTCACGGGCGAGTCTTCCGTTGACTCTACCAACGAGTCGGGCGCAAGCGCATTCGTCGAAACGAAGACCGCTTCCGAATCCGAATGGGCAAAATACACCTTCTATATCCGCACCGGTCAATCCAGCGTTTCCGTAAAACTCAATCTCTGGCTCGGTCAAGACACCACTTACGGAACGGTTGAGGGCGAAACGAGCGAACTTCAAGCGGAAAACGCAAAATCCAACGGCACCGTATTCTTCGACAACGTGACCTACAACACAATCGACGAAGACACCTACGACAAAGCGGAAACTTCCGAAATCGCAAACGAAACCATCCACAAACTTTCCTTCCTCACCGACAGTTTCGATTCTCTTTCTTCGGCAGTCGAGTCGAGAAAAGAACTCGCAACTCCCAACGGTTGGACAGGCAGCGTGAGCGGAACGACAAGTTCAAAAGCAACCAAGAGCGGTATCGTTTATGCCGATCCCAACTTCTACGAAGTAGAAACCGTTGACGGCGTTGACTATGCACGTATTCTCGGCGCAGACTACACCGTCGACAGCGACGAAGCAACACCCACCGACGAAGAAATCGCAAACGCAAAGAAAGAAGCAAGATTCGAAGGCAAGACCGATGAAGAAATCATCGCAACCCTCAAAGAAGAAAAGGTCGTTGCTTTGAAGAAAGCAAACTGGATTCCCGTCAGCGTTCTCGAAGCAAAGAGCGGCAAGCAAATGCTCGTCATCAACAACACCGAAAAGAGCGCGTACACTTACACGAGTTCCACGTTCACTCTCAAAGAGGCTTCCTTCTATGAAGTCAGCGTTTGGGTCAAGACCTACGGTATGTCCAACGACGACGACATCAGCGGCGCAAACGTCGAACTCTATCTCGGCTCTGCAAACGAATCCGACAAGCCCTTCGCCTTCACCGCAATCAAAGCGGCAGACACGCAAGACTGGACGAAATACACCTTTGTCGTCAAGACTATGGACGACGACGTGACGAGCGTCACCGTCAAACTCTCGCTCGGCAAGTTCGAATCCGAAACCGTTGACGGCGAAACCACCGTTACGGGTATCACCAGCGGCTACGCAATGTTCGACGACGTGACCATCAAGGAAGTCAACGAAGCGGCATACGACAAAGCGGTCACCGATTCCGCAACGGACAGCACCCTTCTCACTCGCCAAGTTTCCAACGAAACGGCAGGAACGGGCGATGACGACGACGACAACGGCGGCAACGAAACGCCTGACAGCACCTTCAACACCGAAGCGCTTTGGTGGATGGTTCCGACAATCGTCCTTGCAGTGCTCATCATCGTGGTCGTAATCGTCTACGTCGTACGCAAAGTTAGAAAGCCGATTGCAAAGAAGAAAGAAAAGAAAGCGGCATCCCCGATCGAAACGCCTTCTCTCGACGCAAAACACGACAAATACGACGAGAACAAGGAATGATTTGATTAAACAAATCGAAACGCTCGCAAGCAAAACTTGCGAGCGTTTTTTTGTTGCTTTGCGCCGAGTGCAAAAAAATAAAATTAAAGCTTCCCCCTTCCTCACGGGGAATGTTCTTCCTCTACAAAAGTTTGACGGCGTGAACTCTAAAATTACACGTCACCCCTTCCCTTCGGGCTTTCCCCTATTGCTCAAACTTGCGCCAGTTCTCTGCAAAACTTTACATCGTTCGCAAGAGGGGGCAGGACGCGATTGACTTCGTAACAATCGCTATTCCGTCACTGTGTTCCTTACGGCACTCACATAGATAGGGACATTTCACTCATTATGCCACTGCGCTTTGTGCGCCAGGCAGTGGCCAACAGACGGCGCAGTCGCTTGTACTACACGCACAAGGGTTCCCGCACGTCAAAAACAAGCGAACTTATGTTTGAGTAATATGATGAAAGCGTAGTTTTTGGCGTGTGGGACGAGGAACGCAAAGCACAAAGGCGAACAACTGCAACTTGTTGCGGTTGAAGCAAAAGGGCTTGTGCGTGACGAAAGTTCGGCGCTCATAGGCTCGCCGCCTTGCGGCTCGTGTTCCGTCTGCGAATTTGCACATTCCGTGTATAAGTAGGCTTCGAATGAGTGTTCGTTTCGGGTGCGGGTGTCCCGCCCGCAATTATTAATTATTCATTATTAATTATTAATTACTATTCCCTTTCATATTCTTAAATATGAATAACACCGCAAAATCTTTCGGCATAGTCACGGGGTTTTCAATCGTGACAAGGCTCGTTTCGTTTATCTTCAAAATGTGGATGTCCCGCGCGCTCGGTGCGGAAGTCGTCGGACTCTACCAAATTGCGTTGAGCGTTCTGCTTATGCTCTTTACAATCACCGCAGGCGCGCCCACCGTTCTTTCGAGAAAAATTGCGGAATCGAGCGGCAATCTCAAAAAGCAAAACTCGCTTCTTACCGCTTCCGTGATTATTGGACTCGGCATATCTGCGGCGATTTGCGCCCTCTTTTACGGCTTGGGAACGAAAATCTCACCGCTGTTTTCAAATCCCGATTGCTTGCCCATATTCTTCATTATGTTGCCCACAATCCTCACCTCAACGCTTTATGCGTCGCTGCGCAGTTGGTTTTGGGGCAGAAAAAAGTTTTTGGCGTTTTCGTCAACCGAACTTGTCGACGAGATTGTAAAAATCGCGCTTTCCGTTGCGTTTACCGGCGGTTTGATTTCTCGTCTTAACGGCGCGCAAAACATCGCTCTTGCAATGACGATTTCCGACCTTGCGTGCGTGCTTATACTTCTCGTGCTGTTCTTCGCAACGGGCGGAAGACTGACGAAACCGAGCGGTTTTAAGGAATTGACGTTGAAAACCATTCCCCTTTCGGCAACGCGTATAATCACTTCCCTCGGCGCGTCGCTCACCGCCCTCATTCTTCCCAAAATGCTCGTAAAAGCAGGGCTTACGCTTGCGGAAGCCACGGCGCAATACGGCAGAGTCGCAGGTATGGCGTTGCCACTTATTATGGCGCCCGTGACGTTTATAGGCGCACTGTCCGTCGTGCTCGTTCCCGACGTTGCAGAGTTGCGCGCAAAGGGCAATATGGACGCAGTGCGCTCGAAGATGTCCACTTCTCTGCTGTTTTCCGTCATAATCGCAAGTCTGTTTTTCGCAATATATCTGCCGCTCGGTCAAAGCCTCGGACAACTGCTGTTCAAAGACAGCGAGGCGGGCAAATTCGTGTCCTACTGCTCGCTTATGCTATTTCCAATCGCCACCGCTCAATCCACCACGCCTATGCTCAATTCGCTCGGAAAAGAGCGCGTAACGCTGCTCGGCACGGTCGTAGGCGCAATCGCTATGATACCTTGTATTCTCTTTATGCCCAAATACATCGGCATTTACGCAATGGCACTATCGACGGGATTGTGCTTTTTGCTCATAGCAATCATCAATCTCATAGTCCTCAAAAAAGAAGTCGGCTCGTTCGCGAATCACAAGAAAAATCTTCCCCTCGTTTTGCTGTCGATTCCGCTTGCCGTAACGGGTCTTTTCGGCGCAAAACTACTTTGCAGATACGCCGACTATATCACGGCAATCGTCGTCGTGGGCGTGTACATACTTTTCTTTTTCTTCCTCATCATATCCGCGTTCAACGTGGTTGACGTGACCGCTTGCATAAAAATGCTTGCGCCTAAAAAGGCGAGCAAAACCGCAATTAAATCGACGAGTAAACGCCATAAAAAACACGTAAAAATGCGCAAAAAGACGAAGGAAAACGGCACAAAAACGGTGCAAAATCGGCACGAAAAGCATACGAAAAATCGAATTGCCTTTCGTTCAAAACGTTGCGACAACGAAACCGCCAAAGTACGAGTATAGACGAGGCTAATGCGGCGAGATTCCGCAAAAAAATCCGATAATCGCATAAAAAAACGCCTTATAAGCAAACTACGCATATGCTCAATTTGTTTATAAGGTGTTTAATTTTATACTTCGTATTGCTTGTGGCAATGCGTTTGATGGGCAAACGCCAACTCGGCGAATTGCAACCCTTTGAACTTGCGATAACTCTCGTTGCGAGCGACCTTGTTTGCATACCTATGGCGGATTCGTCAATCCCGATTTTGTACGGAATTATCCCCGTATTTTCGCTGTTTTTGGTGCATATCATCATCACAAAACTCGCAACCAAAAGCAAAAAATTCCGCAAATTTCTCAACGGCAAACCCATCATTATCATACAAAAAGGCAACATTTTGCCCGACGTTATGGAAGAACTCAACCTCAACATCGACGACGTTATGGAAGCGTTGCGCGGCTCGGGTTGCTTCAATCCGTCCGAAGTCGAGTATGCGATTTTGGAAACCAACGGCAATATGAGCGTGCTTCAAAAGTCGCAAAACAGACCGCTTGCGCCGTCCGACGTCGATATAAAACCGCCCGAAGCCGAAATTCCCGTAACCGTTATTATGGAAGGCGAGTTCGTTGCCGAAAACCTTGCGACGCTCGACGGCGACGTGAAAGAGGACGTGCTCAAATATCTCGACGACATAAAACTCAAACAACAAGACGTGCTCGTGCTTCTCGTCGCGGGGCAAGATGTGTTCATTCAACCCTACAAAGGCGACTATATCACCTCGACTTTGCCGCAACAAAGCGACGCGCAAGACGACGAACAAGCCCGTTCGCAAGAGGTTAAAAATGCGTTTTTATCCTATCGCGGGGGTGAGAAACAATGAAAAAAGTCGTGCTTGCAATCGTGATTCTGATAATCATCGTGACGGGCGGCATACTCGAAGATTTCTACATTCACAAGACGTTTTCCGCTTTGAACGAAAAACTCACGTCTCTTGAAAACTCGATAATAAATCAAAGCGAGGATTGCCTCGACAAAGCGAACGATATTTTCGAATGGTGGGAAAAGAAGCGTACGTATATGGAACTTTTTGCCTACTCGCCCGACGTCCGTTCCTTCTCGGTTGCGCTTGCCGAAACGCAAGGGTCTCTCGAATGTGAGGACTATCAGAACGCGCTTTCAAAGTGTCGCTCGCTTATCGTAATGGCGGACAACATCAAACGTCTGCTCGATTTCAATGCGGAAGACATAATCTGATTATAGGTGCAGAGAATATAAAAGAGCGAGGCAAACTCGCTTTTTTGCTATTCTCGTTTTATCGATTTTGCATATCGGTGTTCTTGTATTTCTATATTCTCATATGCGCATATTTGCATATATGCAAATTAGAAAAGGTCTTTCAAATCGTAGACGTCGCCCGCGCCTATCATCAAAATCACGTCGTGATATTTTGCGTGCGATTTGACAAAATCGAGCGTTGATAGCTTGTCTTTGACAAGATAAACGCCTTTTTTGCGATATTTGTCGAAAATCGTCGTTGCCAAAACGTCGCTTTCGACGCCGTTTGAAGGCACTTCGCGCGCGGCGTACGTCGGCATAATCGCAAGCGTTTTCACGCCGTTGTTTTTTTCGCCGAGCACTCTTGCGAAATCGTCGAGATACGCTTTCGTGCGCGAGTATGTATGCGGCTGAAAAACCACGAGCAGTTTGCCGAGTTTTGCGGCGCGAGATAAGACCGATTGAATTTCGCTCGGATGATGCGCAAAATCAAAATACACTTTCGTTTTTCCGACGTCGCGTGCACGCTCGAATCTGCGTTTTACGCCTTTGTATTTTTGCAAGGCGCACACGCTTTTTTCAAAATCCAAACCGCACGCCGAAGAAACGGCAAGCGCAAACGTTGCGTTCTCGAAGTTGTACCGTCCGCCGTCCTGCAATTTGAGCGTTGACATTTTTTTGCCGTCGCAAACCAATGCGCCGCTCGGGAACGCGTGCATCCTTTTTTGAGTGCCGTTTTGCACGCACACGCAAAATCCGTTGCGCTTTTTTCCTACGCTCGCGCCTATCAAATCGAGGTTGCTTTGCTCTACGATTTTGATTTTCGATTTTTCAAGAAACGCCGCAAAAGTTTCCTTCACGCTTTTTAGGCTGTCGTAGCAATCGGGATGATCGCACTCGGCGTTCAGCACCGCCGCAACGTCGGGCGAAAGCGCAAGCAAATTGCGCTTGTACTCGCAAGCCTCGCAAACGAATATGCAATCTTTCAAATCCGCAATTCTTTCTGCACCCGTATTATTGACGTAATTTGAAAAATCTATGCTTTCGCCGCCTATCATCGAGGCAAATTTCACACCGTTTTCAAAAAGAATTTGAGTGAGCATTGCCGTAGTCGTGGTTTTGCCGTGCGTGCCCGCAATCGCCACGACCTTGCCGAACAAATGCGAAACTTCCGCAAGAAATTCGTGCCGCTCGTACATAGGTATACCCGCTTTTTTTGCAAAAACGAGTTCTTGATTATCCTTCGGAATCGCCGACGAAAACACCAAAAAATCAGACTTTTCAAGCAACGAAAAGTCGGGATTTTTGCTTATTTTCGCACCGTTTTTTACAAGTTCTTTGCACAAATCGTTGATTTTTGCGTCGCTTCCGCAAACGTCGATTCCATAGTCCGCCGCGAATTTGGCAAGCGCGTTTACCCCAACGCCGCCTATACCCACGAAATATCCTCTTTTTACCGCCGAAAAATCCATATTTCATTATATGAAACCGCACCCGATTGCGCATACGTCTTTGAAAGAAAAGCCATCTGAACAGAATATTTATTGCAATCATATTCATACATTTGTGTGATTTTTGTGCTGTTTTGATACTAATTTGAGATTTTGTATTGTTATTTTTCTACTTTCGTGCTACAATAAGCAAAATCACCGAGGTGTGCATATGAAAATTTCAGACGTCAGAATCAGATTAATAGACCAAGAAGCAGGCAAATTGAAAGCGGTTGCGTCACTCGTCATAGACGATTGTTTTGCCGTCCACGACATAAAGATAGTTGATGGCGAAGGCGGCGCGTTTATCGCAATGCCGTCGAGAAAAACGCCGGACGGCAACTACAAGGACATCGTCCACCCAATCAACACTCAAACTCGCGAACTTTTCAAAGAAGCCGTTCTCGAAGCATACGAAAAAGCCCTTGCCGAACAATCCGTATAATCGATTTCGCATCGAAAAGTCTTTTTTGCACCGCTTATAATATAGTAAAAAAATCCATAATTTTTAGAAAAAACACTGCTTTTTAAGCGAAAAAACACTATGTTTTAGGCGAAATATCAATATATTTTAGATGAAAAATGCGTCGTATATTTAAGAAAAATCGCTCGTGCAGAGCGATTTTTTAGATGTTCACCGCCCCGAAAAAATAGAGTTAAAACCCACGCATATTTTCATATCGGCAATCGTGCATACGTTTGATTTGAACATGTGCATATTCGCAGTTTCGCATATGTTCATATAGGTTGAATTGTCAAAAAGCAAATAATTATAAGTGTTCATATAAAAATTAATGATTATAAAAACGACGCTTGCAAAGTTGTGCAAGCGTCGTTTTGAATTTTGATTTTTGCGATTCACTGCCCTACCGATTCGTCGCATAGACGAAAAGCAATCGGCAAATCGGACACTTAGTTGTTATGCGGATTAATTCGTTGCGCGAATTAACTCGTGCAGATTTGCTCGTTATGCAAATTAACTCGTTACGCGCATTTACGCTTTTTGTGCGTCGAATCAGAAATTGCTCGGGTGTTCGTCGAGAGCAAGCGTGCCGCCGGGATTGAGCGTGTTGTTGGGGTCGAAGTACGCTTTGAGTGCTTTGAACAATTTGAGTTGTTCGCTGCCTATCGAGCCTTCGAGGTACGGCGCAAAGAGTTTGCCGATGCCGTGATGGTGCGAAAGCGCCGCGCCCGACTTCATAATCGCTTCCAAAATGGAACTATGATACTTTTTAAACGCGTCGAGGTCGGTCGTCTTGATGATGAAGATGAAGTAAAGGTTTGCGCCTTGCGGATAACTGTGCGAGATATGGCAAGTGCAGATTGCGTTCGGCCACGCTTTGACAACCGCTCTCACCTCGTCGTGAACTTTGGGCATATTGTCCCAGTTGACCGCACATTCGAGAGTGTCGATGATGATGCCGTAGTCCTGAATGGTGTCGCGAAGATACGGGTCGGAAAATCTGCCGTGTTCCCAAGAGGTGGTGACGTAGCCGGTGAGATAAAGTCCGTGATACTTCCTTGCAATCTTGCGGATGTTGCGATACACGTTTCTTTGGAATCCGCTTTCGCCGTCGCAGAAACCTAGAAGCAAGCATCTGGAATGTTGTTTATACCCTTTTGCCGCAAGCAACGGTTCGAGCGGCGAACCGATGATTCCGTACATATGCGACATCATATCGGTTTCTTCCGCATCCGAAAGACGGAATGCCGACGGATGTCCGAACTCGCCTTGCATAACCTCTCTCATAACCGCCATACCGTCTTCCCATGTTGGGAACATAAACGAGAATTTCTTGTGTTTTTTCGACAGACGGAACACTTTGAGCGTAACCTCCGTGAGGATACCGAAGCAGCCTTCGCTTCCCATCATAATTTGGTCGACGTCGGGACCCGTAGCCTTTCTCGGCGCACCGTCGGACTTTATCGTGCCGATGGGCGTTGCATACTCTTGTTTAAGAACAATGTCCGCAGCGCAGCCGTAATACGTCGAATTTTGCCCCGAACCGCGCGTGACGACCCAACCGCCTACGCAAGAATACTCGAAAGATTGAGGAAAATGTCCGCAGGTGTAACGTAATGTCGTTCCGAAGTTTTCGGGAGCGTGGTTGAGGATGTCTTCGAGTTGCGGACCGCTGATACCGGGTTGCACGGTGATGGTTTGATTGACTTCGTTAAACGCAAGAACCTTGTTGAAGTTTTTGCTGATGTCAATCATAATATTGGGACTTATCATTGCTTCCGTGCCGCGCGTGACGGACGAGCCGCCTGCGTGAACGTACACTTTGATACCGTTGTTATCTGCGTATTTGATGAGGTTTTCGATTTGAGTTTTGTCGGTGGGATATACGACGATGTCGGGCACGTTTTCGACAATACCCTTTCTCAATCTCATAATGTCGATCATCGTTTTGCCGTATGCGAGGCGCACTCTTTCAAAATCGTCGGTGGTTGCGTTGTCGGGCCCGACGATGACGGTGATTGCTTCGATTTGCTCTTTCGTTAGCGCGCTTTCGACGTGTACGTCAACGAGTTGTTCACCCGTGTCGACCATAGTTTTGAAGTCGTCGTCGGTGAGCGAGAATATGCTCTTGATGAGTTTGTAAAGACCCTCTTTGGGCGCTTTGTATTTGTTGGGGTCGCCCCATTTCATAATGGAACGGAAGGATCTTGGATTCGGTGCGTCTTTGATCCACACGGGTTCGTAGTCTTTGTAGGGTTTTGACATAGTTTTCCTCCAAAATGCGAGTTTATCCGACGATTTCCGCCAAATAAAGTCGCGTTTTATTCATTTTTATATTTTCAAGTCATTTGTGTTCTTCCGCTTTCGAGGCGCGAAGAATTTGTTTCAAATCGTCGTAAAGTTTCTTATTGTTGGGATAAATGCGACGATAGATTCTGCTGTAAAGTTTGTGATAGAGTTCGTGCTCTTTCATATCGGGTTTGAACTCTTTAGAAACGTGTACCATATTCTTTGCCGCTTCCTCGAAGGATTTGTAGATTCCAAGACCCGTAAAAGCGGTGATTGCCGCGCCGAGCGACGACGTTTCGTAAGTTTGGGCGCGCCTTACGGGTATGCCCATAATGTTGGAAGTGATTTGACATATCTCGTCGCTCTCGCTTCCGCCGCCCGAAACGGATATAAATTCCACGTTGATTTTGGTCTTGCGCTGTATGGACAAAAGTCCGTCGTAAAGACCGTAGGCGATGCCTTCGATGATTGCCCTATATATGTGTATTCTCGTGTGGCAATCCGCAAATCCGAGAATCGCGCCTCTTGCCGACGGGTGCTTTATACCCGGCGTCCAGTACGGTTGAAGAATAAGCCCTTCGCAACCCGCGGGGACGTCTTTGAGATGTATGTTCAGAAGTTCTTCCGCAGATACGCCGAGTTCCTTTGCCTCTTTGACTTCCTTGTGCGCGAACTCGTTTTTGAACCACGAAATCATCCAGTAACCGCGATAAATCTCGATTTCGGGATTATACTTGCCGGGTAGCACCGCCGGATAGGTGGGAACGAACGGCTCGGTTTCGATATACTTGTCCGTCGTCATTTGCACCGTTGCCGTCGTGCCGAGCGAAAGGGACGCGCCCGTGCTGTCAACGCAACCCGAGCCGAGCGTTTCGCAACCTTTATCCGAGCCCGAAGCGATGACGGGCGTACCCTCTTTTATGCCGAGGTCGCGGCTCGCTTCTTTGGTGATGTAGCCGACTATCGTACCCGGTTCGATGAGTTCGCACATATCCTTTGCTTTGAGGTCGAATATGGGCGCGGTGATTGCCTTTGGCGATTGCCACGTTTTGTTTTTGTAATCGAACGGGATATGCCCGATTTGGTTTGCGACGGAATCCTTCATAACGCCCGTAAGACGGAAGGTTATCCAACCCGAAAACATCAAAAATTTGTACATTTTTGCCCAGACTTCGGGTTCGTACTCGTGCACCCAGTTGCAAGCGGAAGCCTTGCACTGCGCGGCGGCGAGGTCGTAAAGATTGAGCATACGAAGCAAGGACTTGAAGCCTTTGCCGAATCTCGTTTTGTCCGCGTCCTTGACTTCTCTTTGGTCGAGCCAAAGAATTATGTCGCGCAAGGGTTTGCCGTCCTTGTCCACGATGACCGCCGTGTCGCGAATGGTGGTGACCGCAACGCCCTTTACGTCGTCCCAAATATCGGCGCATTGCTCTTTGAGTCCGTTGGTCGCCTCTTTGAGCCTGTCCCAGTAAAACTCGGGCGTCTGTTCCGCCCAGCCGATGTCTTTTGAAAAATACGGTTCTATGAAATGCACTTTCATTTTGCCGTACTCTTTGCCGTGCTTGTCGAAAAGCATAGCGCGCACGCTCTGCGTGCCGAAATCAATGGTTAAAACAAGTGGTTCTCTCATAATTTTCCTTATCCTTCGCAATGCGGTTTCCCGTCCGCAATGCGATTTGTCTATTGTCAACAAATGCTCGCCGTCGCGATAAGATTTACGTCCGTACCGCAAACGCCTTTTGCTATCACGTCGCCGCGCTTAACCTTGCTCGTGACGACGATTGCGTTTATCTGTTTCATAAGTTCGTCGATTTTCGCTTTGGGAATCTCGCCGTCCGTTCTTACGGGAAGCACGGGATATTCGCCGAAAGTCGTTGCGACCGTCGAGCAAACCGAGCGCATAGGGCAAGTGGTTTCGCTCAGCGCAAACGCCTCGCCTCTCTTACAGCCGTTGCCGCTGACGATTCCGTTTTCTATGTTGATTCTACACCCGCGCGGGCATACGATACACACAAGTTCCATCATCTTTCCTCCACTCTGACTTCGACTTTGCTGCCCTCTTTGATTCCCATCGAGGCAAAGTCGAGTTCGATTCTTTGCATTTCGGGCGGACGAAGAAAAGCAAAATTCTTTTTGAACGCTTCGTTTCCGTCAATGCTGACGTAAAGGGTTGCTTTGTCCATATCCTTTGCGGCGCGGAAGAAGAATACAACCTTGTCGCAAGGCTTGCTTACGTCGATTCTGTGCGGCACGAAACTCAAAAGTCCTTTGCCTTTTTCTATGCGCACGCTCTTGCCCGAAGGCTTGTAGTCCACCGCGTTTGCGCCTGCGTCTTTTGCACATTCCGACACGTAATCTACCAAATCGAACACGTTAAGTGCGTTTCCTGCCGAAAACACACCGTCTATCGACGACATATACGTCTGGTCGCAATCCGCGCCTTTGGTGAACGGATTTATCTTTACGCCTATGGATTCGGCAAGTTCGTTTTCGGGAATAAGACCGACGGAAAGTATGAGCGCATCGCAATCGATACGTCTTTGAGTGCCCTCGATAGGGTTCATTTTGTCGTCGACTTTTGCAACTTCGACGCCTTCGAGTCTGTCCACGCCGAACACTCTCGTCACCGTGTGCGAAAGGTAAAGCGGTATGTCAAAATCGTGCAAGCACTGATGTATGTTTCTCGTAAGTCCGCTCGGCGTGGGCTTGACTTCGTACACGCCCTCGACCTTTGCGCCTTCGAGCGTAAGACGTCTTGCCATAATAAGTCCGATGTCGCCGCTTCCCAAAATCACGCATTTTTTGGTGGGAAGTTTGCCTTGCAAATTGACAAAATTCTGCGCCGTACCCGCAGTGAACACGCCTGCGGGGCGAGTGCCTTGAATAAGCACTTGCTTTGCCGTACGCTCTCTGCAACCCGTTGCCAAAACTATGGCTTTGGTGAAGAATTTTTGTATTCCGTCTTTGGACACTGCGGTGATTTCAAAGCCGCCGTCCTTCTTTTCTATCCTCGTGACGAACGTGAAAGCGAACGTGTCTATGTCGAGTTCTTTGACGAAATCTATGTATCTTTCGCTATATTCCGGACCTGCGAGTTTTTCGCCGAAACGTATGAGTCCGAAACCGTCGTGTACGCACTGTTTCAAGATTCCGCCGAGGCGAGCCTCTCTTTCGATGATAGCGACTTTACCGCCTTTAAGGCACGCGCTTTGAGCCGCCGCCAGACCTGCGGGTCCGCCGCCGATAACCACTACGTCGTAATTAAACATCTCGGTTCTCCCCCTTTGCATTGCCTTTTGTGTTGCCGTAAACTATGACGCTTCCCTCGTCGCCTTTGAGCACGTCCTCGACTTTTATGCCCTCGTGTTCGGCAATGATTTTTGCAACGAGCGGCGAGCAGAAACCGCCCTGACATCTGCCCATACCGGGACGAACTCTGCGCTTTACGCCGTCAACGGTTGCGACTTTGAGCGGACTTTCGAGCGCGTCGATAATCTCGCCCTTGCTCACTTCCTCGCAACGGCAAATCATTTCGCCGTATTCGGGATTTTTTGCGATATACTTCGCTCTTTCCTCGTCGGGAAGATTGGCAAGGCGCGGCGTGTGCTTGTATACGGGGTTAAAGTTGCTCTTTTCTTTTGCTTTCAAGTCCTCTTTTATCCAGTTTTTGATGTCAACCGCGATTGCGGGCGCGGCGGTGATTCCCGGGGATTGTATGCCCGCAGCCTCGTAAACGTTAGAGGTGAAAATGCCGCGTCTTACGACGAAATCTTCTTCGTACGTCGCGGCGCGCGTACCCGAAAAATACGTTATAATATCGCCCTTGTTGAGCATAGGTTGGGCGAGTTTTTGCTTTTTGATTATATTGTTAATGTCGGAAATGTTCGTGGAATAATCCTCTCGCGATGGGACTTCGTGCGCGTCCGGTCCTACGAGGATGTTGCCGTCAATGGTGCGCATAACGCCGCCGCCCTTGGTGTGTCCGACTTCCTCTTTCTTGTCGGGTTGTGCCTCTTTGGGAAGGGGCGCGAAGAAACTTCTCGCATAGGACGAAAGCGCATATCCGGCTTTCTTTTTGTCGAGTATGATGTCCGTACCTTTTCTCGGGTGAATCGTGAACGTTCTGTCACCCGCCATATCCGCGATTACGTCGCTGTAAACGCCTGCGCAGTTCACGATTGCGCGCGGATATACGTCGCCTCTGTTGGTATGCACGCAAACAACCTTGCCGCAGTCGAGTTCCATACCCTCGACGTAGGTGTTAAGCGAAACTCTCGCGCCGTTTTGTATGGCGTTGTCGCAAAGCGCAATCGTCGTTTTGTAGGGAGAAACCATACCCGCGCTTGCCATATACATACCACCCTTCGCCCACGACGGCGGATTGGGTTCGAGTTTTTTGATGTCCTCTTTTGTGACGTGCCTTACGCCCTCGACGCCGAGTTGTTTTGCTCTTAACAAAAAAAGCGGCAAAATCAACGCGTTTTCCCACGCCGTAGAGAATATGAGCATTTGCGCCCAACGCTTGAATGACAAGCCGAGTTCGTCGGCAAGTTTGGTGTACATTCTGTTGCCTTCGAGCACGTATTTGAGTTTGAGTTGTCCTTTGTGCAAGTCCATACCGGGATGAATACATCCGTCGTTGCGAGAGGACGCGCCGCACGCCACGTCGTTTGCCTTTTCAACGAGCAATACGTCGAGTTCGAGGCGAGAAAGTTCTCTTGCAACCGCGCAGCCAACTATGCCGCCGCCTATGACGAGAACGTCGGGTTTTTGTCCGTCGAGCGCACCGTCTTTAAGCGTCGGACGCTTTGGCTTTTCGCAAAAACCTTTGAGTTTTACGTCGTTCAGCACGCCCAGCGAGCCTTTGCTCACCGCCGCCTTGCCGCACTTGTAAATGTCCGCCCAGTTGTCGAGTTCGCCCGTGAGCCTTACGCAACCGCGATAGTTCTCGACCTTGACGGACGGGGCGATTTTATTGACCGCCCTGCGTATCTTTGCCAAATTCATAATTTAATCCCTCTATATTTATTTTCCCTATTTTAGTACGCGGAAATTTCTCGACGCATTGCACGACGCTCGGCTTATTCCAGTGCGACAGACGCTTTGCGATATGATTTATCACCGCTTGTTTTTGAGAGGCGGTAAGTTCCTCGCCCTCGACGAGCAACTTGATGTACGGCTTGCCGTTTACGCGATACTCTATGCAAGCGCACTCGTTAATGAACGGCAGTTCGCTCGCAACCCTCTCTATTTCGCTCGGAAATACGTTGATTCCCGAAATCTTTATCAATCTCTTTTTTCTGCCCATAAAGAACAGTTTTCCGCTCTCGTCGCGCTTGAAATAGTCGCCCGTTCTCACCCACGTTTTGCCGTCGAGCGTAATCAACGCTTTCTTGGTGGCTTCCCCGTCGTCTACGTATCCGCTCATAATCTGGTCGCCCGACACGAGCAATTCGCCGACCGTGCCGCCTTGAACTTCGCAAAGATTCTCGTCCACTACTCGCACTTCCACGCCGTTTATGGGCTTGCCGACCGACCCCGACTCGAAATCGCCTTTGGACACCGTGCACACGCTCGCCGTTTCGGTAAGTCCGTACCCGGGGGACAGCACGCCCTTGCCGCCGCACTCTTTCATAACCTTGTCGAATTTGTTTACGAGTTCCTCAGCAACGAGGTCGCCGCCGACGTATATATCCTCTATGCACGAAACGTTATCCCCCGAAAACTCGTCGAGAGCAAGCAGTTTTTGCACCATTCTCGGCACGGCTATCATAGTGGTTATGCGGTTTTTGGCAATGACTTTGACCGTCTTTTTCGCGTTGAAAATCGGAAGCAACACCGAGCGCATATTCGTTGATATGGACGCGTGCACGCCAACGCACAAGCCGAAGCCGTGAAACATCGGCAACGACGCGAGCATTGCGTTCTTTTCGGAAAATTTGTCGCCGAGATATTGCAAAAGGTTGCCCGCCATTGCGTTTGCCGCGCGAGAAGATATGGCAACCGTTTTAGGCTCGCCCGTAGTGCCGCCCGATTGCATATAAAACACGATTTCCTCGCCGTCGCCGACGAACGGCTCGAATTTCGTTTTGCGAGGAAGTCCTATATAATCGTAAATTCCGAAATGGCAAACAATGCGCCTTGCGCCCTTGGATCTGGGGAAATACGCGCATTGATTTATATCGCTCAAAAACACCGCTTTGGGTTGAAGTTTGTCAAACGCCGCGCCGAATTCGTCTGCGGAAAGTTTGGGGTGAATCATAGATGCAATCGCGCCTATTCTCGAACACGCGTACGTCGCCACGACCGCTTGTCTGATGTTGGGAAGCGCAATCATAACCACGTCGCCTTTGCCTATGCCGAGTTTGACGAGTCCGCCCGCCACCCTGTCTATCTCTTTGAAAAAGGTTGCAAAATTCATTTTTCGCGCGCCGTGAACGACGGCAATCTCGTCGCCGTGCTTTTCGCGATAGGTGCGCATAAAATCGTATAAACTTTTGTGTACGTCAACCATAATAAAAATTATACATTATCAAACACTTGTCGTCAATAACGGTTTTCCCTCGAAACGGCCGTTTTTGAGCGATTTTTTCAAAAATTTTCGCCTCATCGAAAAAAGTTTATCGATTTAGGTATAAACGCTATCGATTGCGGACATAATCGAGGCAACTTGGAGGTAAAACAATGAGCAAATTCACAGTTGCAATGAAGCGTTTTGGCGGTTTTCTCAAACGCAACGCAGTCTATTTTCTTATCATTTTGTGCATAGCCTCGGTTGCCACGGTCATCGCCCTCGCGGTCACTCGCAACTCTGCTTTGCAAAATCCCGACGCGTCTATCTCGGACAATAGGCAAGACGAGCCGACGATTAAACCCGACGACCCGAACGGTGATCCGATAGACAAGCCCGACGATCCCAACGACAATCCGAATCCGGTTGAAGAAAAACAAACATTCTACGCACCCGTCAACGACGGCACGGTGAGCAAAAACTATTCCGACACCGCGCTCGTGTGGAATCCCACTCTCAAACAGTACTCGACGCACCTTGCTCTCGACTTCACGTCCGAAGACAAAAACGTGTTTGCGTCTTGCGACGGTACGGTGAAAGAAACGGGCTACAACGCGCTCGACGGATACTACGTCATTCTCACCCACAAAGACGGATATGAAACGAGATACCTCTCTTTGGAAGCGGAAAGCACTCTCAAAAAGGGCGCGACCGTAAAACAAGGTCAACTTCTCGGCAAAGCGTCCACCACGCAAGGCAGCGAAAGTCTTGACGGCGACCACGTGCACTTTGAAGTCCTCAAAAATGGCGTAAACGTCAATCCGCTCGAAGTTATGGTATCGAGTGAAAAATAAGCAAAAATCATCGCAAAAAAACAAACCCTCGCCGCTGTGCGAGGGTTTGTTTTTTATGAATTAATAATTAATAATGAATAATTAATAATTGATGGTGGGCGTAGCCCACACCCAAATATTCAAATCTTCCATAACTGCACACAAAGTGTGCAATATAACTTGCGCATCGCGCAAATATCACTGTGACAAAGTCACAATATATCTGCCTAAAAGGTAATATCGCTTCATTTAACAAGCGGTACTATGTCCTTAACTTTGTCAAGAACGTAGTCGGGTTTGATTTTCGACGTAGGAAGCATATCCGCCGTCGTTTCGCCCGAAAGCACGAGTATGGACACGAATCCGCAATTCTTGCCGAAAGCGACGTCCGTGTACAATCTGTCGCCGACCATTGCGATTTTCTTTGCGGGAAGATTATATTTCATCGCAAGACGCTCGCCTGCCGTTTTGTGCGGTTTGCCCATAATGATGTCGGGGGTGCGCCCCACCGTCAGACGTATCGCTTCGATGAGCGCGCCGACGTCGGGCATCGGACATTCGGGTGCGGGACAGAAAAAGTCGGGATGCGTAGAGATGTACGGAAGCCCTTTGTTGAGGAATTTGCAGAATCTGTACAACTTGTCGTAGGTGAGCGACGTATCGAAGCCTATCACGCACAAGTCTGGATTTTCCTCGTCGAGTTCGATGCCGTAAAGCGCAAATTCGCTTTTGAGCCTATCGTTGCCGAGCAAAAATACCTTTTTGCCGCGATAGTTGTCCAAAAGGTATTCGCAAGTGACTTGTCCGCTCGTGTAAATCTCGTCCGCATAGGTGCGAAGTCCGAGATTGTTGAGCCTTGCGATGTAGTCGGTGTGCATTCTCGACGAATTGTTGGTGAAAAAGCAAATGCGCTTTCCCATCGCGCGCAACTCGTTGATTGCAGCAAAAGAGCCTTCGATTTCCTCGTCGCCGATGTACACCGTGCCGTCAAGGTCGAACACAAACAATTCTACGTCTTTGATGTTTTTCATTTTGTCCTCTGTATAATTTTACGCCGTAAAAACGCCGTGGTTGATTTTCGTTATGCGGCGATTCTGTCGAGAATACCGCTTGCAAACGCGTACCCCGCAAGCGAATCGCTCGTCGCGCCGGCAAGGCGCATACACTCGATAACTTCGCTCGCGCTGATTTCGCTTTTGAGCCAGTAGCCTGCGTCGAGATACAGCCGCCGCCAGAATCTTTGCATCGAGTGCACGTCCGCCCCCGCAAGTTTTTCGAGCAAGTCGAGCCTGTATTCGCCAAGTATATAACTGATTCTAAAATAACCGTTTATATCGAAAAAGTCAACGCATTTGGAATTATCCGTCACGCCGAGTTTGTCGAGTTTGTCCCACGCGTCGAATATGCAAGACGGCGGCGCGCAATCGATAGAGGGCGACGACAAAAACGCCGAGTAAAACGAGCAAAGAGCCGCGCTCGCCAAAAATCTGTATTCGCCGCAAAGGCGCGGTTTTCTGCCCTTCGATTTTGCAAGCGCGCACATGATTTCCGCCATACGCTCGGCGGTGTCTTTTTCATCTTTCACAGACGATACTTCAAGCAATTTGCACGCAAGTTCCGACGTCGATTCTGCCGTCGTTTCAGTCGTAAAATCCTTGACGCTTTTGCCGAGAACGGTCCTTTGAAAAGTCCTTTCAAACTCATTGAGTTTTTGCGAAAACAAAATCCCGTAACCTGCGGCAATTTGCTCGTTTCGGCATTTTACGAGTATTTTTTCGTCGATAAACACTTGATTCGGTGATTTTCCGCACAATATATCGTCGCTCGTCGGGGCGCAAAAAAGCATAGACCACCCCGTATCGGAGCGCTCTGCGATTTGCTTTGAAAGCCTTGCGCCGCTCTGTTGACCTACGCAAAAAACGTATCTTATATAATCGGGAACGTCGCAATTTGCGTCCTCGCAAACCGGCAACGCGAACGTGCGATAACCGCCCCTTTTCAACTCTTGCATAAGCAAATTCGCTTCGCTTTTCCATTCGTTTTCGTACACCACGACAAGCGCGCCGTCTTCAAACACGGAACGCAATCTCGGCAAAATTTGGGGGATAACGTCTTTGCCTATATATACGTCCGTGCGTCCGACGACGCGCCTTTCGATTGTCATATTTTCCATACCTGCCTCCGCCCTAAATTTATCACGGGCGCGATAGGAAATGCCGACAATTTTTGATTGTTTTTGACCTATATTGTCGTTTTATTTTTTAAGATAGGTTTTGCATTTGGTCGAGAACGCCGTGTCTCTGACGTCGATTTGCGCGTTTGCGCAAAGTCCGTTGTTGTTGAACGCACATTCTTCCGCCGAGCATTGCACAAGGCTTTCGAGATCTTTGTCGAATACGTCTTCGCCCGCTTCCACGTCCGCAAAATTTTGCGCGAGCGCGCCGCCGTCTCTCTTTATACGGCTAAGACACTTTGCGTTTTCGCCGATTGAAATTACGCCTGCAAGGCATACGCCCTTGATGTTATGTTCACAGTTTGATGTTGCACAGTTGATTTTTTCCATAATTGCCTCCGTTTCGAAGTTAGTATTCCCCGATTTTACGTTTTTACACAAAAAAAGGCGTATTGCTCTCATTCTTTTCGTTTCTATTGAAAATTCCGCAAGGGTGTGCTAATATATTGTCAATCAAAGTTTACAAGGAAGTTGAATATGAAAGTAATTCTTCTCAAAGACGTCAAAGGCACGGGCAAAAAAGGCGCAATCGTCGAAGTTAACGACGGATACGCCCGCAATTTCCTCATCAAAAAAGGTCTTGCGCAAGAAGGTACGCAACAAAATATCTACGTTGCCGAACAACGCAAAAAAGCGGTCGAAGCCAAAATCGCCGCCGAAAGAGCCGAAGCAAGAGAAATCGCAAACAAACTCAAAGACATAACCGTAAAAGTCAGCGCGAAAGGCGGCGAAAACAACGGCAAAATGTTCGGTTCTGTCACGAGCGAAATGATAAGCAACGCCCTCAAAGATTTGGGATTCGACGTCGATAAAAAGAAAATCGAAATCAAGGACAGTATTCGCGACTTCGGCGAATTTGAGGTCGTTTTGAGACTCTATTCCGAAGTTACGCAAACCTTGAAAATTCAAGTCGTGAGAGCATAATGGTCTACACCACCTCTCTCGACATCGAAGACTACGTTATTTTGCAAAACACCGACGACTATGCTTTTTCGCAGGACTCGGTGTTTTTGGCAAATACGGCAAAAATCGACAAAAAGGACAGGGTTTTGGATTTGGGGTGCGGTTCGGGTATTTTGGCAACGCTCGCGCTCGTCAAAAAGCACGCCGCCCTCGCCGTCGGAATCGAACTTCAACCCGACGTTGCGGATATTGCGCGCAGGAGCGCGCAAATCAACCGCCTCAACGACAAACTCACAATCGTTGACGGCGACGTGAAAGATATAAAGAATCTCGTAAAAGCCGAAAGTTTCGACGTGATTCTTTGCAATCCGCCCTACTTTCAAAGCGAGCAAAACACGAAGAAAAATCTGTCGAGGTCGGAAAGCACCGCAACTCTTGCCGACTTCGTGTACGCCGCAAGTTATGCGTTGAGATTCGGCGGCGACGCGTGGTTCGTGTCGAAAATCGACAGACTTTCACCTCTTATCTGCGAACTTTCAAAACGCAATCTCGAACCCAAAGAAATGACTATCGTCTATCCCAAACTTTCTACGGGCGCGGACATAGTGATTATAAAAGGTCGAAAAGGCGGAAAAGTCGGGCTTCGAACTCACACGCTGATTGTCGCGGACGAGAACGGAAACTACACGGAAGCATACAAGGAGATGTACGAATAATGGCAAAACTGTATATTGTCGGAACACCGATAGGAAATATGTCGGACATAACTTTGCGCGCCCTCGAAACGCTCAGAAGCGTTGACGTTATCGCGTGCGAAGACACTCGCCATTCCCTTCCTTTGCTTGCAAAATACGACGTGCACGCCAAACTCGTCGCCTATCACAAATTCAACGAACAAGACTGTTCCGACCGTCTTATCGAGATGATAAAGAACGGTCAAAACGTCGCAATCATAACCGACGCAGGTATGCCGTCCATAAGCGACCCCGGCGCGGAAGTAATTGCAAAATGCCACGCGCAAGGCGTGGAAGTCGAAACCGTCCCCGGTCCTACGGCACTTGCGACGGCAATCGCATTGAGCGGAATAAAAGCAAGCGGATTTACGTTTTTAGGGTTTTTACCCGAAAAAACGACGGATAAAACCTCGATTCTGTCAAAATGCGCAAATACCGGACTTCCCATCGTACTCTACGTCGCGCCGCACGATTTGACAAAAACGGCAAACACTTTGCTTGATGTACTCGGTGACAGAACGGTATACGTCGCGCGCGAACTTACCAAAATTCACGAGAGCGTAACCGTAACGTCGCTTGCAAATTTCGAGTGCGAGGAACGCGGTGAAATCGTTATGATAGTTGACGGAATCGCCTCGCAAAATCCGCTCAACTCTTTGTCCGTTGCCAAGCACATAAGCCATTACGTAAATTTGGGAATGGATAAAAAAGACGCCGTGAAGCAAGTCGCAAAGGATAGAGGGATTCCCAAGAACGAGGTCTATCAACAAGCCATAGAAATGTAAAAGGTCGCTATTTAGCGAATAACTGTGTCAACGCCCTTTTGCGCATCCGTCACGTACGATTTAGTACGCTGGGCGGATTTACAAAAGGGCGTTTCCTTGTTCTTAATCTAAATATCGACCTTTTATAATATTCATTTGCTAATATAATTCAAAATCACCGTTAAAGACATTAGCATATTTCTTTTTGTGTTTTTCTGCATATATAAGTGCTTTATATGCCCCACCGAAATGTGTTTTCACAAACATAAATATATAATCGGATTGCCGTATTATCCATTCGTTTCGTTTTGATATTGCATATCTTAAAGGCACATTTTCCAATTCGGGATAAATCGTTTCGTCATAATTCTCTCTAATATACTCTTTTCTACTGTCAAGCCATTCGTTTATATAAGGCGTAACAAACACAAGTTTTGAACCGATATGCTTTTGTTTATATTGATTAGCACAATGTTTTGCAAGAACATCAAAATCGCCATATCCGCCAAGATAAAAATCAACACTTTGCCCGTTTGCAACTTCTTCAATCATTTTTAGCAATCTATTCTCGTCTTCGATTGTGTAGACATACGACGAATGTCCAAAAAATGAAATTATCATAACGTGCCTCTTTTTAGGAAAGTATGCATACATATTTATATCATTTATTACGCATTATAGCAAGCAAATAAGAATGTATACATTCATAAGTAAATTTTATAAACAAATATAATGAATATGAAAGTATTCTTTCGTAATTTAATTCAGAGGTGCACAATGACTGTCAACGATGCCGTTGCAAAAAGAATAGCGAAATTGCTCGCCGAAAAAAATATGACTCAATATCGGTTAGAGCAACTTTCGGGTATTCAGCACGGTCATATGCAATGGATTATGAGCGGAAAAAGCAAAACCGTCACCCTCTCAACCGTAATGATGATTGCGCACGGCTTCGGTATGACAGTTTTGGAATTTTTGAACGACGATTCGTTTTTATACGAGAATCTCGACGTTGAATAATTAAAATTTTTCGAGAACGTTATCTTAAACTAAAGACAATAAATGCAGCCGCTCGCTGCATTTATTTTCTATAAGACTTCGCTAAAATCGATGAATAACGCGAAAGAGGCACGGCTTGAATCTGTTGGTAAGAGCGCAGTATTGAGATGAAGAACAAGGAAACACCCTTTTGCGAACCCGCCTAACGTACTGAACCGTACGTGACGGGTGAGCAAAAGGGTGTTGACACAGTTATTCCGCTCAATACTGCGCTCTTATTTGAAGTAGCGGTTAAGCAACCCCTCAAACGCCCTACCGTGACGCGCCTCGTCACGAGCCATTTCATGCACGGTGTCGTGAATAGCGTCAAGTCCTTCTTCTTTGGCGCGTTTGGCAAGTTCGAATTTGCCGCTGGTTGCGCCGTTTTCTGCTTCGACGCGCTTTTCAAGATTGACTTTGGTGGACGGACTTACGAGTTCACCGAGCATTTCGCAGAATTTGGCTGCGTGTTCCGCCTCTTCGAATGCCGCTTTCTCAAAATAAAGACCTATCTCGGGATAACCCTCTCGATGAGCCGCTCTTGCCATTGCAAGATACATACCGGCTTCGGTGCATTCGCCTTTGAAGTTTGCTTCAAGTCCTTCATAAATGTCTTGAGGAACGCCCTGTCCTATGCCAATGACGTGTTCTGCAGCCCAAACTTTTTCTGCCTCATCAATTCTTACGAATTTGCTGCCGGGGCATCCGCATTGAGGACACTTTACGGGCGGTTGCTCGCCCTCATAAACATAGCCGCATACCGGACATCTGAATTTTGCCATAGTTCTTTTCTCCTTTTATCTTATCTTTTTTATTTTTCCGCAATAAAATTGCGTTTTTTATTTTTTTCCCTTGCAGTCTTTGCAGATTCCTCTGAAAAACAACTGACTTTCAAGCACTTCGTTGTCATCAAAATCAACAATACTTTCGTCTATTTTGTCAAGATTGAATATTATATCGACAACTTTTCCGCACTTTACACATTGAAAGTGTCCATGCTCCATCGTCGTCTTATCAAATCGCGACGGCAAATCTTTGCAAGTCACTTCCCTTATCTCCCCTTCTTTTGACATATCGTTGAGAATGCGATACACCGTGCCTAAACTGAGATTCGGCAACTCTTTCTTCGCCTCGGCAAGAACCATATTCGCCGTCGGATGATTGCAAGCCTCTTTCACGATTCTCGCAACCACTTCTTTTTGTATCGTATTTCTCTTTGTCACTTTGTCCTTCCTCGAATCGTTATTCAATATTTCTTATCGATAATGATTCTTGTTAGTTATAATTTATACCAAACTAATTATATTGTCAATACTTTTTTTGATATTTTCAAAAAAAATTACAAACAACGTTTATCAAAAAACCATATTCCACGCGCACACGCATACACACATTTAGAATATATCAAAAAAATGGTTAAAAATTAATTGTCAAAATCAAAAAATGTGATATAATAACACAGCAAGGAACAAATCGAACGTTCCGAAAAGCGAATGTGGGGATATGGCTCAGTTGGTAGAGCGTCGCGTTCGCAATGCGAAGGCCAGGGGTTCGAATCCCCTTATCTCCACCACACTTTACCAATCCGCACCAGTGGCGGATTGGTTTTTTATTTTCTTGTATTTTTTTTGTGTAAAATATCAATGATTTTATTGTTTTAGGGCAAAAGCTAAATAATTGTTTATATTTTGAAGTCGTCACCCCACAATTCGAGTGTAAACAAAAGTATTAATTATATATCTCAATTGCTCCGAGTTTTTCGTTGCCTTTTGGCGTGGCGGTTTAGCACAGAGAAAAGCCTATATCAACGGCATAAAAATTTTGTTTTAGCACTCTCAAAAATTATCTCAATTTAATGTGCATTTTATGTGCTTTTTAGATGCTTGCCTGTTAGACGAGCCGTAGTCTTGATACAAGTGTGACGATTAGACGTGCCGTAGTCTTGATACAAGTATATGGATTTTCACACAACATTTTTATGCTGTTCGTTGACATAGGCATCTTGCAGTTTAAAGTGATATGTTCTTGAGTTTTCTCGGTGCTGCGCCGTCTTGTTGCCGAAAGGCAAATAAAACTCGGAGCGTATCTCAAAAATGAAAAACCACATCAAAAATTATGACGTTTTCAAAGAAACGATCTCTCAAAACAGCGTTCTTGCAATAGCAGAACAACTGGCTATGTATGAAACTCGCTTTCTCATAGGATATATGGGAAGTAGAATGCAAAAGATGTATGCAGACCTATGCGTTGATGTTAAGCGTAAAAACGACATTAACCACACTTACAGCGACAGTTATGATTTGGTGCAAGAATGTGCGTTATTCCTTTGTAATCATTATGGGAAGCGATTAAACGACGTTTTGACACACGATAAAAAGGGCAAGGCAATTACGGTCAAGATTGCGTGCATTAGAGCGATGTCTAAACTTATAACACGAAAAACAAGCGATTATTACCGCTCGGTGAGCCTTGATGCCTTAACGCCCGTCAGTGAACCGTCTTGCGAGATTGAAGAAGATATTGTCAAAGACTATACCGTCTATGATTCAATCGTTGACAGCCTTAATCTGACGAATAATATGAGAATTGCGCTCGAGTGTAGGCAAAACGGACTGAGTTATCCCGAAATCGCCGCCATACTTGAACGAGCGCAATCCACCGTGTTTGAATACTTTATCAAAATGCGACAAAGATTTATGGCGATTTACGGATAAGTAACATATCGCTTAATTAGTCGATGTCGTCTTTACCAATTTCTTCATATAATTATACGCTATTGTTTCTATATCATCGGCAGAAAGCGTATCAAGGATAGAGACAGCCCCGTAATGATTTATATATGAATCGCAACATGCTCTAAATATGGTGGTACACTTGTTGCCGTTTTCTTCTTGCATTGTTTTTAGAGCTGACAATAACCCCTTTACAATAGTTCGATTCATGCTAAAAGATTGATCAAACAAATCCTTTTGTATCTGCTGTGCTGAAAACAATGTTTCGGTTAAATGCCATGGATTTGTAGAAGCTCTGGCCTCATCATAAGTTAAATAACCAGACCACCATAAGCGCGAAATAGCATTGTAATATAACAGAGATGCACGGCCTTCCGTCGCAAAAAACCGTTGATCCAATCTAACCGTTCCGTCATCCTTTTTCCAACGTTGTAAGACATATTCCTTAAATGGTATATGGCACAAGGCTGACCATAATAAAGGATCCGATGCCTGAAGCGGCGTTATTTTATCTTTATAGTCGGAATACAAAAGTTTGATATTTAATAAATCATCGTTGTTTTTACTTTCAACATCATCGCCCGAACAACTTAACTGTAAATTGGAAACAACAATGGATGAAGTTTTATAAAATTCATCTAACCCGACTTTTTCGAAATAATCACTCAACCACGGATCGTCGCGATAATATTTGTCTTTATTTACATCCAAGTCTTTTTTTAACAATTTATAAGCATCTTTTGTGAAATATATTAAATTCAAAGTACATCATCCTCCTGTCTAATCGTAGACCACTCAGTCATTTTCTGCATAAGATTGTTTAAGGAATCCGCTGCGACATTCCCGAGAATTTTATTTGCCAATTCATAATCCGAGCTAGTACAATTAGCTAAATCGTCGATCCCTAAATTGTTTAAAGCCTTAAGAATCGAATCAGCCCATACAGTACCTTTATAAAGGGTTTCATAATCCTCATCTTCAAGGTTTTCGAGCAAATATTCTTCCATTCTTAATTTAGAAATTGCTTCCGTAATTGCCGGCAAAATCAATGTAGCCTGCAAAAAACGTTCAATGCCGTTCTTAAGATACTTTTTGGTCCTTAACTTTGCATAATTTGTATATTCTGTTTCAGGTAGAGTAATAACGATATAATCGGTTAATTTCGGATTTTCTTCTTTGACTGTAGCATAGTTTACCTTTATTTCATTTATATCGGGATCTACCGCCACAAGAACAACTCCCGCCATATCTTTTTCCAATAACGTGTCTAACTTTATCTTTATTCCGGGCTCATTCGCCATTACATAACCTTTACTCAAGTGAAACTGTTGTGAGCCAAAATAACGTTGGTTAAATTCAGATAAAGCATATGTACCGTAATCACCGTTAGAGACAATTATAGCTTGCAAATCAAGAACATCAACAACGAGATTTTTAGGAATATCCACGATAGTTGTATCATCTAATTTTAAGTCAAATATTTCTCTAAAAGATGTTCGAAAACAAGTTACTCTTAGAACGATTTTGGCGAACCCGTCTTTTATCATTTTAACAATGCCTTCGCACTGTAAGTCGCACTTAATTCCAAATGTCAAGGAATTTCCGTTATCGCTATGTGACACCTCTTTAATGGAAAATGCACACTCTTGAAAGTCGTTGGTATACTCGTTTAACACGGGATGAGGATATTCAATCGCTTTGTTTCTCATTGGTTACCTCCATAGTAAAAACCGGAACTAATGCCATAATCTCGCTATTTTCGAATTCTATGAATAATGTATTATCTCCTTGACGTAAAGAAATAGGTCCGATTTTTTGCGAATTTACATCAATCCTAGGTATGTTTTCTAATTTCACGTTTTTTACAACGACAGGATCGTTTTTTTCATCATCGCGCCCCGCATAAAACTGTAAAAATACACGTGAATAGTCTTGCGGCGAATTAACGTAAAACTGATATTTATTGGCAGCTCTATAGAAAATTCTTTGATCGATAATTTTTGGAGAAACAATTTTTACTTTCCCGTTTCCCGAAATAACACCTTTATTCTCTCCTTTTTTCGGTTCGACAACCAGAATTTGAACCGGTTTCTTTTTCTTTCTTTTTTTCTTTCCTGTTTTTATTCCCGATTTAGGAGTCTTAGCCCCTTCGCCGCTTTCAGCCGTTTCATACTGACGGTTATACAGAACTCTACCGTCATAGGTGGAAATTTCATTGATTTTTATATCGGTTTTTAATCCGTCGTTACCTTCATGCGAACCGCTTTCGTCTGTTGAATCTGGCAAATAATTACCGATTCCGGCATCCATTTTATCCGTTATATCGGCTTTTTCGAACTCATCCAAGATACGTTGAATTTCTTTTCCTATTTTCCGTAAATCTCTGGCTGCTCTATTTTTTAACGGAGCGTTGTCCGTTATGTTTTTAGCCTTCCATTCAGTATGCTGCGGCGGTTCTGCTTCACGCAGAGTTTTACTTAATCTCATTTCTCCAACATCATTAACTATAATTACTACGGAAAAATGGGGTAGCACATCGACGGTAGTGGTATTGATCAACATTCCCGTTGATCTAAACCGCGATAACGATTGAGCATAAGCATCTTCATATTTCACATAAATACTCAAATCATCTTTTTCTTCTATTGTAACTTTTATAGGATCAACCTTGGTTAAAGTTTCATATATCTGACGAGTGTATTTCAGCTGAGGCTCATCAGAAAAATCTTTGAACAACAAACTTTCCACATTAGATTTCGATATAATATAAGTAATCTTCGGCGACTTTATTTCCACCTCAAGCTTACTGTTTAGAATCGCTAATACAAAATTTTTTATGATTGCAATTGCAATATTTCTTTCCCAATCTTCGTATTCGTTTGTCTTAAAACCAAAAACAGCTACATCCGTACCTATTTCTTTTCTATTAAAGATATCAAGTTGTGACAAGGTACAATTATCGGTAGGCAAAATTGGCCTTCCGGTATATTCATCTTCTAGATACAAATATTTACCGATTGGTTGTGTGGGGCGAAAGGTGCCGTTATATTCTTTCTGAGTGGTAACCAATCTTGCCACACCTTCAAAGCCACGCCCACCATCCTGAGCCAAAGTGTTGTAAAAGACAAGATTTAATGCTGAGTAGGCGAATGGAGCATTCTTGCCTATTCCAAAACTTCCAGCACTGTTTTCATCTTGCTTGTCAGAGAGACCTTCGACGTTAACCAAAAGATCCCAAAAAGATTTTTCTCCCCGTTCCGCATTTACGCCTTTTAATCCAACAGTATTATAATCGCTCATAATCAAAACGGGGATTTTCTCAAGATCTAGTGCCTTTTTTACATTACCTAAAAACTCCATTATTTTAGGCGTGCTTAAAGGACTTGTTGACCAATAATCGATACTGCTTTCTAATGCTTTTTGATACCCCTCAAACATAGAGTATTCTTTTTTCTCGATTTCAACAAGCTCGAATTTGACTTTAACGGGAGTATCTAGAGGAAGAGACTTGTCCTTTGCATCAAGCGAGTTTTGACATACTTCTCTCGCCAACCCATCCATTATACCGCTACCCTTAAACATAGTTATTGCAGCGATATTGTTTCCACTTTGATTTCCGGTTCCCAGCAAAGGGAAATCCCAGCACACCTCTTTCATTTTCTACCCCTCAATTTAACGTAAATCTTTCTTCCTTAGATTCGATACCCAAGAATTTATTTTTTGTGTTTTTAACCTCTTTCTCAATTGCGTTGAAGATTTTTTTTACGTCTTCGTCCGTGTACTCATAATTCCCTTTGCTCGAACAATTTCCAAGTAAGCGTAGCATATCAAGAATTTTGTTGGTACGCGCTTCAGCCAACCTTACAAAGCAATCTCTTTTTGATTCAGATCCTTTACTCATATATTAGTCTCCATAAGAATTATTTTTCAAATATATTATATATTCCAAAAATATGTTTGTCAATACACTTCGAAAATAATTTTTATACATTTTTAAAATATTTGAAAAATGTAGTGCAAATATATTCGTAGGTATCCTATGCGTGAATGTTTTATTTGTCAGTTAAATCTAAACGAGAAAAACATTCTAACATAAATTCCGCCATGGTTTTTATAACGGGAATTGTGACGGAATTTCCAAACTGTTTATACATTTGACCGTCTTTAGTTCCTTCAGGAAATGAAAATTTATCTATCCCGTTTTCCAAAAACGCATAATTAATAAAACCTTGTAATTTACCCCATTCGCGAGGCGTCATTACTCTTACGCAATCATCATTTATTGGGGAATGCTTTCCCCGTACAATCATTCCAGGAATACTCGGTTGCGGATCCAGTACCAAATTTCTCTCCTTTCCAGAACCACCGGTAGCTAAGAGAGTATTGGCTAAGGGTGATTTTATTTCCAGACGGTTTACTATGACATATCCGAATCCGTTTCCCTTTTTATGCTCACGCTCTTTATGCCTAACGAGGGTTTGGTAATAACCCGACGACATATAATACTTTGCAGGCGCATTCATTTCTAACAAATCGTTCAAATCTTTATATAAATGAAGATCGTTTTCCATCGGCAAAGAATTGTTTAACGAATTTACGGAGACGCCATAAAAGGTTCTGTCGAACCCAATGATATAGGTTCTTGGACGATTTTGGGGAACGCCGAAATTTTTTGAGTTTCTTATAAAGTCCTTTCCTGAATATTTTATATTGCCGTTCTCATCATAACTAACACCGATAATTTTATAATCTAACTGTTTTTCAAGTGTCGAAATTATTATATCAAATGTTTTTCCATTATCATGACGGACTAAATTATCTACGTTTTCTAAAAAAATTGCTTTAGGGCGAGTCCTTTTGATAATATCGGCTATATGGCTAAATATGACACCTTTCTCTTCATCGGCAAAACCTAACTCCAATCCTGCACGGCTAAATGTTTGACAGGGAAATCCTGCGAGCAACACATCATAATCAATAGCAGCTACTTTTGATTTGAACTCTTCCGATGTTAAATCATTCTTGGGATTTTCTTTATAAAGATGTTCGTATGTTTTGCATGCACTTGCATCGATTTCGGCAGAGAGGACATTATTAAATTGTCCTGTCATTTCAAACCCTTTCCGTATTCCACCGATACCGGCACATAAATCAATTGTTTTATATTTCAGCATTTCTTGTCCCACTTTTTGAATTATCCTTATAAATTTGTTCTATTTGATTGGCGCAAGCAACAACGTCTTTCTTAATTTCAAAATCCCAAAAGCGCAGCACTTGCCACCCTTGCTCGGTCAGCTTTTTATTAACTATTGAATCTCTCTTTATGTTTTGCTCTATCTTAGGAATCCAAAATTCGCGATGGCTTTTGAAGTCGTTTTTTTGATGCTCCCAATTATAACCGTGCCACATTTTACCGTCTATGAATACGGCTATCTTGGCTTTAAGGAAAACAATATCCGGTTTTCCGTAAACGCTTTTGTAGTTTTTGAGATACCGTAGTCCTCGTTTCCATAACTCTTTGCGAAGCAATAACTCCGGTTTTGTATCCTTACTTTTGTTATGCTTCATATTGCGGGATATCTGCTCTTTTGTATTAGCCATTTTTTTTCACCTATCGGCAAGCCTTTACGTTCGCATAAGTCACGAATTGCCTTCTTTGCTTTGATGCTCGGTTCAACTTTCCCAGTTTCCCATCTGCAAACGGTAATAGGTGTTACTCCAAGTTCGGCGGCCAGTTCTTCTTGCGTAACCAATAATGATTCTCGAACGGCTTTAATCTTTTCAGAATACGTCATACTTAAACTCCAATTAACATTAAATTATATTTATTTTAACAAATTATATGATCTCTGTCAAATGCGGACTTGCTATAATACACTTAAAAATCTCAACTCTATTCTAATCTTTGGCACTGGTGCGTGTGCTTGTCCTGATACGAGTTTCATTTCCTTTCGGCGTGACGTTTTAGCACCAACAAAAGCCTTTGTCAACGGCATAAAAATCTTGTTATATTACTATCAAAAATTATCTTGAATTTAATGCGCATTTTATGTGCTTTTTAGTCGTTTGCCTGTTAGACGAGCCGTAGTCTTGATACAAGTGCACACGCGTACGCGCGCGCAAGACTACGGCACGTCTTTGCATAAAGACAAACCCAATTCCGCAAAAGGCGGCACGGAGCGGAGCGAGGTTTCGCGCTAACCCGCTTGGCGAAATCCTCGCTTATCCGTCTTGCCGTTGCCGTCGCTTTTCTTGCGGAAATCCTTGGTGTTTTTGTATTGCAAAATACCGTTTGCCGTTTAGTCTTTTTGTGTCGCGTAAGCGTTGCGCCATTGTTCCGCAATCATATTTTTATTATCAAAATCGTGTTCAAATAGTGTTCCGTAATGTTTCAAAATTGTCCAAACTGCGCACGACACTGTCCTTGCTTTCTCACTCTCTTGCATTTACGCTATTTATAGTGCAAAGTACGGAAAAAGGTCGGGAAAAGTACGGCTAAGTCTTGGTTGATATCCGGAAATACTTGGTTTTGTACCCTGTGAGTATGTTACGCACACAAAAATTATTTGATATAACAAAACTGTCTTTCTCATAGGAAGCGTGAACGCAAACTTGGTATTGTCAAGGGTAAATGCATTGCCCCGGCAACCCTTGACAAAACCCATAAATACTCGGATATGAAATAATCCATATCGTTTTCGTTCTTTCCGTTTCCTGTCGAAAGACACGATAACCAAAAAACTTAGGAGGAAATACAACAATGAAAGGTGCTGTGATTTATGCGAGATACTCTTGCGAACGGCAAACGGAACAGTCCATCGAAGGACAGTTGCGAGAGTGTTATAAATACGCAGAACAAAACGGCTTAACCATTATCCACGAATATATAGACCGCGCTATGACAGGCACAAACGACAATCGTCCATCTTTTCAAAAGATGCTTGCGGACGCGGAACGCACAAGTGCTTGGGACATCGTGCTTGTATATGCTTTGGATAGGTTCGGCAGAAACTCAATAGAGATTGCATTGAACAAACAAAAACTCATAAAAAGCGGAAAGACGCTTATATCCGCAACGCAACGAACGTCAACCAATATAGACGGCTCGCGCAACTTGGACGGAATACTACTCGAAAATATGTATATCGGACTTGCGGAGTATTATTCGGCAGAGTTATCCCAAAAGATAAAGCGCGGACTTAGAGAAAGCAGGCTCAAAGGACAATTTGGCGGTGGCGGTGTTGCATACGGATATAAAGTCGTGAACAAAAAACTTGAAATAAATGAAGAACAAGCGCAAATCGTAAAATACATTTTTGAACGCTATCACGGTGGCAAAATCGTGCGCGAAATCATTGAAGAATTGACAGCGCGAGGCGTTTTATACAAAAACAAACCGTTCGTTCCGCAAACCGTATATAAAATACTTGCAAACGAAAAATACATAGGCATTACCAAATATAACGACGAGGTATATGACAACATCTATCCGCCGATTATTGACAAAGCGTTGTTCGATTCTATACAACAAAAACTATCGGTTAATAAGACGGGAAAACGTAGCGTGAATATAACATTCTTGTTGCGCAATAAAGTTGTGTGCGGATATTGCGGACGACATCTGCAAGGAGATAGCTCAACGGCAAGAAACGGCAAATTGCGTTTTTATTACAAGTGCGCAGGGCGTAAAAAACATAAAGATTGCAATTTACGCGTTATCCGCCAACAAGAGTTGGACGATTTCGTTTCGCAAGTCACGTATGAAGTGTTTTGCACAGACGAAAATATAACGCTTATTGCGAACAAAGTTCTCGAAGTTCAAGCACAACGTAACAAGAGCGACAGCGTATTGCAGATGTTACACAAACGATTGTACGATACGGACAAAGCATTGACCAACGTTATGAGCGCAATAGAGCAAGGAATAATAACAAAAACCACAAAGGAACGGCTTGCCGCTCTTGAAAACGAAAAGGAAGATATAGAAACAAAAATAGCGGTTGAAGAAACGCGTCGGCAAAGGACGTTCAACAAAGAAGAAATAGAGCGATTCTTACGCACGGAATTCAAAGACGATCCGCAACTATACTTACAGCACATACTCGACAAGGTTGTCGTCTATGACAACAAAATAGAAATATTCTACAAATACACAAACACCGTCCCCGATGATTCAAACAATGAACGTCGGGGATATTTTTCATCTCAATGCGAAATCAAAATTAACAAGGCAAAACGCTCAATGCAAGAGTTAGATATTACCATAGACCAAACAATTCATTTTGAGGTATTGTACGTTATAAACCGTCGACACAAACTGCGTTTTAACCTTGAAAAAACACCAACCACTCCTCACGGTGCGGATTAGTTCAAATTCTTTCCACCAGTCAGAATACAAGTTGAACCCCTCAACTTGTATTCTTTTTTTATGCTATTTTGGGGGAATTAAAGTTTCACAATGTAATAAAAAGGCTCGTTGACAAATATGACTGCATCAAGCGACTTTCTAATACAAAAGGACGAGTTGAACGCTCAACTCGTCTTTTTATAATTGGCTTTTGATAACGTCTAAAAGAATTTATAAATTATTCCGAAATGCGACCGTAACCGTTGTGCCGACGCCGAGTTTAGAGGTTAGAGACAAATCGGCGTTGTAGAGCGTGCAGACGTGCTTCACTATGGCAAGGCCGAGTCCCGTACCACCCGTTTCGCGAGAGCGGGATTTGTTGACGCGGTAGAATCTCTCGAATATGCGCTGTTGATGCTTATCTTCTATTCCTATTCCGTCGTCGGCGACCGTGAGCGTCGTATGCGACGCATCGGACGAAATCGTCACTTTCACGTATCCGCCGTTACGATTGTATTTCACGCCGTTTTCGACGAGATTTTTGACGAGTTCTATCGTGTGTTCCTTTTCCATTCTGACGATAGCGTCGCCGTCTACGGATATTTGCACGTTCTTCTCGGCGGCAACGGGCGCAAGGCTTTCTTTTACGCTTTCGGCAATTTGCGCAAGACTCACGTCTTCGGGATTGACGTCTTTTTGCGATTCGAGTTCGCTCAAATCGAGCATATCTTTGAGCAACGCGATTATTCTCGACACTTCTTTGTCGATTTTTTCGGAAAGCGCCTTCGTCTCTTGCTCGCTCGTTTGCAAGCCGATTATGTCGTTGAATCCTTTGATTGCGGTAAGCGGCGTTTTGAGTTCGTGCGAAGCGTTGGCGAAAAACTCGCTTCTCGTCTTTTCGCTCGTTTTGATTGCGGTTATATCGCTCAAAACCAAAACTTCCATTTCGTTTTCGAGCGCGCGTGCGGAAACCATATAGAATTTGCCGTCGCTTGCGTACTCGAAATCGCAACTCGTACCGTTTTCGAGGCAATCCGCAACGTGTGCGGAAAATCCTTTGTCTGCGGTGAGTACGGTGTGGTTTTTGCCGACGACGTCTTTAAGGCCGAACACCGTGCAGGCGTTTTTGTTTATGGAAACTATATTCCCGCTCTTGTTCAACACGACGATTCCGTCGGATATATTGTCGAGGATATAATCGAGTTTTTGCTTGTCATCGGACTCTCTGCGCATAGAATCGCGAAGTTTCTCGCTCACGTCGTTTATCTCTACGAGAATCGCATTGATTTCCTTGTCACTCGACGAGGGAATTGACGGAACGTACGAGTCGTTTTTGACCGCTTCGAGATTGTTTTTTACGTCTTTGAGCGGTTTGAGAATACTGTTGGACACGGCGACGCTCGCAAAATACGACAGTACGAGTACCGCTATAAGCACGCACACCATAACGACTATGCTCTTTTGAACGTAGCCTTGCACGCTTTCGACGGCGATTGCCGCACGCACGAAAACGTAACTGTCGCCGACATTCACTTTTACGGCGTAATATGCCATATCTTTTTTGAGCGTATCGCTGTATCTCGTGACGACCGCAGGCGTACCTTTTAGCGCGTTTTGGATTTCCTCTCTGTCGAGATGTTGAACGCCGATTGCGTCCGCGCTTTGACTGTCCTTTATTGCAACGCCCGTCGCATCAACGATTGTCAGACGAATATGCGCCGGAACGTTTTCGGTTATATTTTCGTCATAGTTTGCCGCATAAATATTTGCGACGTCGACGATTTCCTTTTTCGCTTCGTCAAAGCGTTCGTCGCGCGCTACCGACAATCCCGAAAAGAATATCGCCAAAATTGCGACCGTCAAAATGATGACGTTGAATAAAACGAGTTTGTTTTTCATTTCAGTACGTACCCCACGCCGCGCACGGTTTCGATTTGCGCCGTCGATTCGGCAAGCAGTTTTCTCAAATCCGCAATATGAATATCCAAAGTTCTCGTTTCGCCGTAGTTGTCGCCCCACACGCTGTCGAGAAGCGTATTACGAGAAAGCACGTTTTGCGAGTTTTGAACGAGCATTTTCAAAAGTTCGTATTGCTTCAACGTAAGTTTCTTTTCCTCACCCGAGATAATCACGCAATGGGTCGAATCGTCGATGCGAACGTCCTTATACGCAATCGCGCTCTTTTGCGATTTGCGAAGTTTTGCGTTGATTCTCGCAACGAGTTCCAACACACCGAACGGCTTTGCGAGATAGTCGTCCGCGCCCAAATCGAGCCCGCGTACCTTGTCGATTTCTGTGGATTTTGCAGAAACCATAATCACGGGAATATCGCTCGTTTGCGAGTTGCTTTTCATCGCTTTGAGGATCTCGTATCCGTCAAGACCGTCGAGCATTATATCCAAGATCGCGATGTCGCATTTCCTTGCCGAAAGTGCGCTCAAAAATTCCTCGCCGTTTTGAAAACACTCGATCTCAAAACCTGCGTTTTTAAGCGCATACGAGTATACTTCGCGTATGGATTGTTCGTCGTCAACTGCATAAATTAGGCGTTTATTTTCCATTTTGTCACCGTAAAGCGTCGATTGCGTGTTTTGTTTAACTTTGGCTGTGATACCCCGTCACCGCATATTCCGCCCACTCGCCTATGTTTACGGCGTGGTCGCCTATGCGTTCGAGATACTTTGCTATCATCATAAAAAGAATTGCCTGTTCGGCGTTTTCGGGGTCTTTTTTGATGAGTTCGACAAGGTCGGATTTGACGATTTCAAACAACTCGTCCACTCTGTCGTCGCGCTTGTCGAGCCCCCTTGCCATGTCCAAATCTCTGTTGATATAACTCGACACGCCGTCCTTGACCATACCTATTGCAAGTTTGGACATAAGTTCGATATGCTCGGGTTCTTTTATAAATTTATCGTCCTTGAATTGCAAACTTATCTCGGATATATCCGCGGCTTGGTCTGCTATGCGTTCAAGGTCGGTTATCATTTTCAGAGCCGCCGACACGTCTCGAAAATCGCTCGCAACGGGATGTTCCATAAGCAAAATTTTGAGGCAATCCTGCTCGATTTCTCTTTGCTCGTCGTCGATGTTTTTGTCCTCTTCGATAACTTCTCTGGCAAGGTCTTTGTCAAGGTGTTTGAGTGCCTTTATAGACTTTTCGATTGCGATTTGCGTGTCGTGGCACATCGCCACAAGTTTGTTGAAAACAAGGTTGAGTTCTTGTTCGTATTTATTTCTTATACTCATAGTTTATCTGTAAATCCTCCTTATATCAAGCGTTTTGTAAAATATATTTTTTATTTTGACGCAATCTCGATCAATCGCCTTATTCCGAGCGCCTTTTATTTTTTTCGGTATCAACCGAATCTTCCCGTAATATAATTTTCGGTACGCTTGTCGCAAGGCGACGAAAAGATCTGTTCGGTATCGCCGTATTCCACGAGTTCGCCGAGCAGGAAAAATGCCGTTTTGTCAGCAATTCTCGTTGCCTGTTGCATATTGTGCGTGACGATTACGATAGTCGTGGATTTGGCGAGTTCGTCGCATAGCTCCTCGATTTTACCCGTTGATATTGGGTCGAGCGCGCTTGTAGGTTCGTCCATAAGAAGAATCTTCGGCTTGACCGCAAGGGCGCGCGCAATGCAAAGTCGTTGCTGTTGTCCTCCGGAAAGTCCGAGAGCGGATTTGTCGAGGCGGTCTTTTAACTCGTCCCACATAGACGCGTCTTTGAGAGACTGTTCCACAATCTCGTCGAGTTGAGCCCTTTTGTGAATACCGATCGTTCTCGGTCCGTACGCCACGTTGTCGTACACGCTCATAGGAAACGGATTGGGCTTTTGAAAAACCATACCTACATTTCGACGAAGTTCGTTCACGTCGATTTTGCCGTAAATATCCACGTCTCCGACAAGAAACTTGCCCTCTATTTTACAGCCGTCCACGAGGTCGTTCATACGATTAAAACATTTGAGAAAAGTGGACTTACCGCAACCCGACGGACCTATAAACGCAGTGACCTGTCTTTCGGGAATTTCTATATTAACGTTTTTTAACGCTTGAAAGTCGCCATACCATAAGTTCGCGTTTTCGACGGAAATGTTTTGTCCAAATTCAAGCGTGTTTTGTTGTTTTTTTGCCATTTATTTTACCTCTTATTTTTGAGAATAAGCCTTGATTTGAGTTTGTCGTTCCGCCGAGTTTTCTCGACAGTTTGCCGCCTATGAGTTCGGCAAGTAAGTTGAGCGCAAGCACTATGACGATAAGCACGACCGCCGTCGCATACGCCTCGTTCATATACCACCCTTCGCCCGAGAGTTGATAGAGAGCGACCGCAAGCGTTGCGCCGCTGTCCGTCACGCCTTTTGGGATTCCGACTATGACCGAACCCATCGTATAAAGGAAAGGCGCGGACTCGCTTATCACTCTGCCCATCGTCAAAATTACCGCCGATATTATGCCCGGCATTGCAGAGGGAAGCACGACTTTGAATATCGTGCGCAGTTTACCTGCGCCCATCGCGAAACTTCCCTCTCGAAGCACATCGGGCACGGATTTCAGACTTTCTTCCGTCGAACTTACGATTGTGGGCAAAAGCATTATGCTCACCGTGCATACGCCTGCGATTATACTGCTCGTTCCCGTGAACCATTGCTTGAACGTAATCATGCCGAACAAACCGTAGACTATGGACGGAACGCCCGAAAGCACGTTTATGGCGGTGCGAATAGATTTGATAAAAAAGTTGCGCTTTTTGGTGTACTCGTTGAGGAAAATCGCAGTCATTATGCCTATGGGAACGGAAATCAAAAGACTCAAAGCAACCGTATAAAGCGTTGTGACTATTGCAGGCAGAATCGTGACTTTCCCGCCGAATTCATATTTGCCGTAAATAAGTTCGGGGTTTTTTATAAGTTCGGGAAAACCTTTGACGAATATAAATCCTATGACAAGCACAAGCACAACCGTTGCAATGATTCCTGCGCCGATTGCGAAAATCTTTGCGATATCCGCAGAATGAATCTTGTGCATAAAGCCGCTATATTCATACTTTAACTGCTTGAAAAATGCCGCTAAACGATTGTTTTTGTGCCACACACGATCGTTTTGACGATTTTCCCGTTTTTTTACTTTTTTCGAAGTGACGGTTTTCACAACTTGCTTCGATACGAGATTGAACACAAGGTTGACAATGAGAATGAAAACCAACAATACCGCACCCGTTGCAATCAATGCGCCTTCTTGAAGCTCGCCGGCATACCCCATTTCGAGAACAATATTTGCAGTAAGCACACGGAATGACGAAAATAATCCGTCGGGATAAGTCACCGAGTTTCCGGCAACCATAACGACAGCCATCGTTTCGCCGAGCGCACGTCCTATACCCAACACCAAAGACGCCGTTATTCCCGAACGAGCCGCAGGCGACATAATGTGAAACACCGTTTCGCTGTGCGTTGCGCCCATTGCGAGCGAGCCTTCGTAATAACTTTTAGGCACGGCTTCGAGACTGGTTCTTGACAGCGACACGACGGTCGGCAGAATCATTATGCCGAGTATAAGCGACGTTGCCAAAAGTCCGCTGCCGTTATTCGGGGCAATGTTTGACAGAAGCGGAAGAAGAAACACGATTCCGAAAAATCCGTATACGACGGACGGTATGCCCGCCAAAAGGTTAATGACCGAAGAGAGCGGTTTTTTGAGAAATTTCGGACAGTAAAACGCAAGAAAAATCGCCGTGAAATATCCGAGCGTTCCGCCGATTATCAGCGCGCCCACCGTTGCCGAAAGCGTGCCTACGATCATTGTAAAGATGCCGTAACTTCCTGACGCTCCCGCCCCGTACACATCGTCTTTGTCGGGCATCCATTTGTCGCCGAAAAGGAAGTTGAAAAAACCTATCTCTTGGAGTGCGGGAACGCTTTTTGCAATCAGAAAAGCGAAAATCGCAACGACGGAGATTGTACAAACAACCGCCGCCGATGCGAATAATACTTTTCCTATTTTGTCTATGAGTTTATTTGCAGTCATAATTATTTGAGTTGACTGAATTTGGTGATTTCACCGGTATAGATTTTGTAGAGTTGTTCAAGAGTCAGATCTTCAACGCTCGTATTGTCTTTGTTGACGATGACCGCAACTGCATCGAGGCAAACATTGAAACTGTCGATGCCTTCTTTGTCTACTGCCGCAGAGGAAAGACCGATTACGTTGCCGGTTGCATCTTGCTCAACCGCTTTACGACCGACAGACGAACCTTCGAGTTGAATGTCGAACAAATCGCTTGCGTTCGCACCGTAAAGACCTGCATACGCTTTTGCCGCCGCGTTGATAAGTTTTTCCATAGAGGTAGAGCCACGCACGACGATTTTGTCACCTGCGGGAAGAGTCGATTGTTTTTCGTAAGTGCCGACCGCTATTGCTTCCTTGCCCGCATTTGCTCTCTTTGTGCCGTCGGAAAGGAATATCGTTCCCACTTCCTCGCTGTCGCAAATCGCTTTGAGTGCGTCGCTCTTAAGATAAGAAAGGAAATCTGCCGCTCTTGCGCTCAATGCCGTTTTGTTTGTCGTCATAACAACGAACGGACGTTGGATTTTATAAGTACCGTCAAGCACGGTCTGCTTGCTCGGCGCAACGCCTGCAACCTTTACGACCTTGACCGAATCGTCAACCGAACCGAGAGAAACGTAGCCGATTGCTTGTTTGTCGGATTGCACAGCCGAAAGCACCGTGCCCGTTTTGCTTTGCACGTTTGCCGTTGCCGTCGTGCGATATACGGTTTTGCCGTTTTCGTCTTTTTCGTTGAGATAATGCGTACCGTCGGTGACGACCTTGTCAAAAGCCTCGCGAGTACCGCTGCTCTGCTCTCTTGCGATAACAGTTATGGCTTTGTCCGGATTAAAACCTGAGTTGCACGCAACGAGCGATACTGCCGTTATTGCAACGAGTGCGATTGCTATTGTAATGAAGATTGATTTTTTCATAAATTGCTCCTTGTTTTAAGTTTGCAAGCAGAGCATATCACTTTCTTGGCTTTCAAACAGCCCGATTTCGGTAAAGCTAACGTAAAGTCTTTGTAAAGTTGCAAAAATCATTCGACATTTGATTTGACAACCTATTTATAATAAATGATATTATATATGTGTTATATGTGTTCGCAAAGCGAACATAGTTAACATATAAAGGTGAAGCATGCAAACCAAAAGAATTCTAACCATACAAGACATATCTTGCGTCGGGCAATGCTCTCTGACCGTAGCCCTGCCAATAATTTCCGCTTGCGGAATAGAAACCGCAATTCTTCCCGCGGCAATACTGTCCACTCATACTTGCGGTTTTTCGGGCTATACCTGCCGAGATTTGACGGAAGATATACCGCCTATACGCAAGCATTGGCAAAAAGAACATATCCTTTTTGACGGCATATACACGGGCTATTTGGCAAGCGCAAAGCAAATCGAATACGTCAAAGACGTTATGCAAACATGCCTTAAACCCGACGCACCCAAAATCGTAGATCCCGCAATGGCGGACAACGGAAAACTTTACCCTGCCTTCGATATGGATTTTGTGTCCGCAATGAAAGATTTATGCTCGCAAGCGGACGTAATTCTGCCCAACGTAACCGAAGCGTGCTTCCTCACGGGTGCAGAATACAAATCCGCTTACGACGAAGCATATATCGATATGCTTTTGTCCGAACTCGCCGCACTCGGCGCAAAAACGATCGTCTTGACGGGCGTAAGTTACGACGATTCCACAACAGGCGTAGTCGTCTTTGAAAACGGCAACAAGCAATATTACAAACACAAAAAATTGAGCAGAAGTTGTCACGGCACGGGCGACGTTTTCGCGTCCGCATTTACAGGCGCGTATATAAACGGCAAATCGCTCTACGATTGTGCCAAACTCGCTGCCGACTTCACCGTCGAATGTATAGAAAAAACACCGTCGGAGCACTGGTACGGCGTTTGTTTCGAGCAATGCCTTCCGTCCTTGTTTGAGAAATTGAACTAGACTTAAACGACACAAATCTTAGCCGAACGAAATCACATTATTCGTATAACTTCATAAACCATATGTTATCCGATGACGTCCCCAAAATGCTTGTTTTTTGTTGATATCCGTACAATTAATCCTCGTACAATAAAAAAACGACTTGCAAATGCAAGTCGTTTTTTTATTGTAGGTGTAAAGATTACTTGAGTTCTGCGGTTGCGCCGACTTCTTTGAATTTTGCAACAAGTGCTTCTGCTGCATCTTTCGGCATTGCTTCTTTGACGGTCTTGGGTGCGCCATCGACAACTGCTTTTGCTTCGACGAGGCCGAGTCCGGTTGCGTCTTTGACGGTCTTGATAACTTGGACCTTGTTCGGACCAACTTCTTTAAGAACGACGTCAAATTCGGTCTTTTCTTCTTCTGCGGGTGCTGCTGCGACTGCGCCGACTGCTGCGACGGGTGCTGCTGCGCTTACGCCGAATTCCTCTTCGAGTGCTTTAACGAAATCGTTGAGTTCAAGGACTGTCATAGCCTTGATTTCTTCCATAAGTTTATTCAAATCTGCCATTTTAGTTTTCTCCGTTTAATTTATTTTTGTTTTGCAGTCACGCTACTGCTGCAATTACTCTGCCTTTGCCTCTGCGATTTTGTTCAAGCAAATAGCAAGTTTCGAGATGGGTGCTTGCAAAGAGCCAAGCATCTTTGAGAGCAAAATTTCCTTCGAAGGAATTTCTGCGATTTGTTTCAAGCCTGCTTCATCGAGGAATTCGCCTTCGACCATACCGCACTTTGTCTTCATCTTGTTGAAAGCCTTGATGTTTTTGACAACGTACTTAGCGGGAGCGACAGCGTCCGTGGATGAGAACGCAACAGCAGTCGGGCCATTGAGCGCTTCGTCGAACTGGGTGTAACCGAGTTCATTGAAAGCGATCTTGACGAGGCGGTTTTTCAAAACTGCGTAATCGACGCCGTTTTCTCTGAGTTCCTTACGGAAAGCCGTATCTTGAGCGACCGTAAGACCCATATAGTCAACGATGACGATGGACTTTGCAGAAGAAATTTTGGCCTTGATGTCTTCGACTTGTTGCTTTTTGGCTTCAAGAACTTCTTTGTTCATCTTTACCTCCTATAAAAGTTGGCGACTTATCGTCGCGAAAAATTAAAGCGTCATTCCAAAAGAGAATGACGCAATCATACAAATGAAAGTATTCAGCACATCCTCGGCAAGCGATAGAACTTACGGCATACGCCACTTGCTGTCTTTGGAACGCATATATAATACAATTTTTGGCGAGACGATGTCAACCGATTTTGCAAAATAGTTTTTAGATTTGAAAATTGTATTAAGGTATTATTTATTCTATTACCGCTCGCTTTTTAATAGAGATAGGACGTTAACTATTTAATAGTGTTAAACGGCAACTCATTAATGGTGATAAACGTCACTCTATTAATGGTGCTAAAACGGCGATATTTAGATGAATAACGAGAAAGAGCCACGCAATTGACAACCCTAATTTACTATGCGTAAATGAGTTGGCGATGCGTGGCTCTGACACAGTTATTCGCTATTTGGCTGTTTTAATTAATAGCGCAATATTGAGATGAAGAGCAAGGAAAAGCCCCTCGAATGGCAACCCTAATTTACTAATCGTAAATGAGTTGACAGCCGAGGGGCTTTGACGATGCTATTCGCTTAATAGTGCGCTATTAGCCCATACGATACAAGACCTTGATGGACGGTCCCATCGTCGTTGCAATGTAAATGGATCTGAAATATACGCCTTTTGCCGCTGCCGGTTTTGCTTTGACAAGTGCGTCCATAAGAGTGTTGAAGTTCTCGGTGAGTTTCTCAACACCGAAGGATGCTTTGCCGAAAGGAACGTGGCAGATTGCTTGCTTGTCTACTCTGTACTCGACTTTACCTGCTTTGATGTCGTGGATAGCGCGAGTGATGTCCATCGTGACGGTGCCGGATTTGGGGTTAGGCATCAATCCCTTAGGACCGAGAACTTTACCGAGACGACCGACAACGCCCATCATATCGGGGGTTGTGACGATAACGTCATAGTCGAACCAGTTTTCTTGTTGGATCTTTTGGATCATTTCCTCGCCGCCGACGAAATCTGCGCCGGCCGCTTGTGCTTCGTCCGCTTTTGCACCCTTGCAGATTGCGAGGACGCGGACGGTTTTACCTGTACCGTTGGGAAGAACCACAACGCCACGAACCTGTTGGTCAGCGTGACGGGGGTCGATACCGAGTTTGACGTGCAATTCTATCGTTTCATCGAATTTGGACTTTGCAGTTTGAACGGCAAGAGCGATTGCTTCTTGGCTTTCATAGAGTTTGGTGTTATCGATGAGTTTTTTCGAATCAATATAATGTTTACCGCGTTTCATACGAACCTCCTTATTCTTCCACGAGAACGCCCATACTGCGTGCGGTACCTGCGATCATACTCATAGCGGTATCGATGTTGGCTGCGTTAAGGTCGGGCATTTTTTGAGTAGCAATCTCGCGAAGTTGCTCTTTTGTGAGAGTAGCGACTTTGGTTTTGTTGGGGACTGCCGATGCGCTTTGCAAACCGCAAGCCTTCTTGATAAGAACGGGCGCGGGCGGTGTTTTAAGCACAAAAGTGAAAGAGTGGTCTTGATAGATGGTGATGATAACCGGGATAATCAAGCCGACGTCTTTGGAAGTTTTCTCGTTGAATTCCTTAGTAAAACCTGCAATGTTGATGCCGTGAGGACCGAGCGTAGAACCTACGGGCGGACCGGGGGTTGCTTTGCCGGCGGGCAATTGAAGTTTTACAACTGCTGTAATTTTCTTAGCCATAAATCCTCCTGACTAACGTGGTTTCGCGACGGTATGAAAGAGATTTGCCGTCTCCCACGAAGATTATAGTCCTGCGACTTGCGTCCTGTAGACGCGATTAAAGATAATGCACCTGAGTGCGAGTTTCAAAGTTTCTCAACCTGAGCAAAATCGAGTTCGACGGGTGTTTGACGTCCGAACATTGCCACGATAACTTTGACTTTTTGGCGTTCCGCGCTGATGGATTCGACAACGCCGATGAAGTTTTCGAGTGCGCCGTTGACGATTCTAACGTCGTCGCCGACTTTGATGTCGAAGTCTTCGATGCTGACGGTTTCAAGACCGATTCTTCTGATTTCGTCATCGGTAAGCGCAATAGGACGACCTGCCGAGCCAACAAAACTCGTAACTCCGCGCGCTCTGGTCACCATAAACCAAATGTGGTTGGTGTAGATCATTTTGATGAAAACGTAACTGGGGAATTTCTTGCGTTGAATGACTTTCTTTTTGCCGTTTCTTTCAACGATGTCGTCTTCAACGGGGATTTTTATATCGAAGATATAATCCTGCAAGTTGTTGTTTTCGATCATATTACGAAGGTCGGTTTCCACAGAGTTTTCGTAACCCGAATAAGTGTGGACGACGTACCATTTCGGTTGTTCCAAATTTTCCATACAGCCCTCTTATGAAATGAAAATGGTTGCCCATTTGCCGTCGGTGATAAGACCGAACAGACCGCCCAACACATAATCGAGAGCAAACAGAATGACGAAGAAAAGAACGACGACAGTCAAAACGACGGCAGTATTCTTCCCGACTTCTTTGCCCTTGGGCCAAGTAACCTTTTTAAGTTCGGAAACGATGCCTTTGATGCCCTTGCCCATTCTCTTGAAGATGTTGGGTTTATCGGACGATTTTTTGGCGTTTGCGGACTTTTTTGCTTTGGAAGACTCGTTTTTAGAATCAACGTTAACGGCAGCCTTTTGAACTTCTACTTGCGCTGCGTTGTTTGTCGTTTCTTGGGTTGAGGTTTGGTTTTTTGGCGTTTTCTTTGCCATATTGCCTCCTATCCTTAGACAGCCTTACTTAGTTTCTCTGTGCAAGGTGTGCTTTTTGCAAAATCTGCAATACTTTTGAAGCTCCATTCTATCGGGGTGCTTCTGTTTGTTTTTGGTAAGGTTGTAGTTGCGTTGTTTGCATTCGGTGCAAGCCAAAACAACCTTAACTCTTGCTCCTTTCTGAGCCATAGTAGCCTCCTTTTTGTTCAATCAATACGACACCCTACACGGCAAGCGTTTTGCCGTGTAGAGCATTGTTGTATATATTATTGAAAGAACAAATATTATTCGATGATCTTAGCAACGACGCCGGAACCAACTGTTCTACCGCCTTCACGAATAGCAAAACGGAGACCTTCTTCGATTGCGATCGGGGTGATAAGAGTGATTTCCATATCGATGTGGTCGCCGGGCATAACCATTTCAACGCCTTGCGGCAATTTGATGGAACCGGTGACGTCGGTCGTTCTGAAATAGAATTGAGGACGATAACCATCGAAGAACGGTGTGTGACGGCCACCCTCATCTTTTGTCAAAACGTACACTTGCGCTGTGAAGCGAGTGTGCGGATGGATCGAACCCGGTTTTGCAAGAACTTGACCACGTTCGATTTCGCTTCTTTGGATACCGCGGAGCAATGCGCCGATGTTGTCGCCGCCCTCTGCGTAGTCAAGAAGTTTACGGAACATTTCGATACCGGTGACGGTCGTTTCTTTCTTTTCGGTGGAAAGACCGACGATTTCGACCTTGTCGCCCATACGAAGGACACCACGTTCAACTCTACCGGTTGCAACGGTACCGCGACCGGTGATGGTGAAGACGTCTTCAACAGGCATCAAGAACGGCTTATCCGTGTCACGTTGAGGATCGGGGATATAGCTGTCAACTGCGTCGAGAAGTTCTTGGATGGGCTTGAATGCGGGATCGTCCCACCTGCCTGCAAGACCTGCTTCCATTGCTTTCAAAGCAGAACCGCGGATGATGGGGGTGTCGTCGCCGGGGAAGCCGTATTCGTTGAGAAGTTCGCGAACTTCCATTTCAACGAGTTCGAGAAGTTCTTCGTCGTCGACTTGGTCGCACTTGTTAAGGAAGACGAGGATGTAAGGAACACCAACCTGACGAGCAAGAAGGATGTGCTCACGAGTTTGAGGCATCGGGCCGTCGGAAGCAGCAACAACGAGGATTGCGCCGTCCATTTGAGCAGCACCGGTGATCATGTTTTTAACATAGTCCGCGTGGCCGGGGCAGTCAACGTGTGCATAGTGACGCTTCGGGGTTTCGTACTCGACGTGTGCGGTGTTGATCGTGATTCCTCTTGCTTTTTCTTCCGGAGCCTTATCGATCTCGTCGTACTTCATCGCTTGTGCTTCGCCCTTGGATGCGCAGTACATCGTGATTGCAGCGGTAAGAGTGGTTTTGCCGTGGTCAACGTGACCGATGGTACCAATGTTAACGTGCGGCTTTGTTCTTTCAAACTTTGCTTTTGCCATACTAGATTTCCTCCAATATTGTTTTTTTGGTTTTTTTTATTATTTATTATCCAAAGTATTTTATATATAAATATTAAATCTATATATGCTTACTTTTTGGAATCTCTTGCTTTCACTTCGCCGATGACCTTTTCCGCAACGCTCTTGGGAACGACTGCGTAGTGGTCAAACAACATCGTGAAGTTTGCTCTGCCTTGCGTAATGCTGCGAAGGCTGGTTGCGTAACCGAACATTTCAGAGAGCGGAACGTCGCAATCCACGACTTGTGCGCCGTTGCGAGGCTCGATACCCTTGACTTGTCCGCGTCTGGAATTGAGGTTGGACATAACGTCGCCGAGATAATCGTCCGGCGTTACGACCTCGACCTTCATAATCGGTTCGAGAAGCGTGGGGGCTGCTTTTGCCGCGCCTTCCTTGAACGCCATAGAACCTGCAATCTTGAACGCCATTTCCGAACTGTCGACTTCGTGCATACTGCCGTCTACGAGGCGAACTTTGAAGTCCACACATTCGTACCCCGCAATGATACCGCTTTGCGCCGCTTCCTTGATGCCTTCCCACGCCGCATTTGCAAATTCCTTGCTCACGACGCCGCCGACGATAGCGTTTTCCATTTCCAAACCTTTTTCGGGATTCGGTTCCATCTCTATGACGATGTGGCCGTATTGACCGTGACCGCCCGATTGACGTACGAACTTCCCTTCTGCCTTGACGGCTTTGGTGATGGTTTCGCGGTAACTGACCTGAGGTCTGCCGACGTTCGCTTCGACCTTGAACTCTCTGAACATTCTGTCCACGATGATGTCGAGGTGAAGTTCGCCCATACCTGCGATGATGGTTTGCCCCGTTTCCTTATCGGTGTACGCCTTGAAGGTGGGATCTTCCTCTTGCAGTTTGATGATTGCCATATTCATTCTCTCTTGGCTCGCTTTCGATTTAGGCTCGATCGCGACTTTGATAACAGGGTCCGGGAAGACCATATTTTCGAGAATGATTTGGTGGTTCTTGTCCGAAAGCGTGTCGCCCGTCGTGCTCTTTTTCAAGCCGATGACTGCGACTATATCGCCTGCATACGCTTCTTCGATGTCCTCGCGGTTGTCCGCGTTCATACGAAGGATACGACCGATTCTCTCGTTTTCGCCCTTAACCGTGTTGAACACCGTCGATCCCGTCGTAAGCGTTCCCGAATAGATACGAATGAAGGAAAGTTTTCCGACAAACTCATCCGTGAGAATCTTGAACACGAGTGCGCTGAAAGGTTCTTTTTCGCTTGGGTGACGAAGTTCGGGTTGTTGCGTTTTGGGATTGATACCCTCGATACTTGCAACGTCCGTAGGTGCGGGAAGGAAGTCAACGACCGCGTCGAGCATAAGTTGTACGCCCGTGTTCTTATACGAACTTCCGCAAAGCACTGGATTGAGTTTCATTTCGATCGTGCCTTTGCGAATTGCGGCTTTGAGTTCTTCCATCGTGATGGAATCGTAGTCTTCCATTATGACTTTTTCAAAGATATTTTCGTCAAAGTCAGCCGCCGCTTCGAGCATTTTGAGTCTGTATTCTTTTGCAAGGTCTTGATATTCCGCGGGGATTTCTTTTGCGTAGAACGTTACGCCCTTATCCTTTTGGTCATAGTAGAACGCTTGCATCGTGAGAAGGTCGATGACGCCTTCGAAATCGGACTCTTTGCCGATGGGCAGCGTAATGGGGACTGCGTTTGCGTTCAATCTTTCACGCATCATTTTGACTGCGTTGAAGAAGTCCGCGCCGTTTATGTCCATCTTGTTGACGAAAGCGATTCTCGGAACTTTGTAGGTGTCGGCTTGACGCCACACGTTTTCCGATTGAGGCTCGACGCCGCCTTTGGCGCAGAACACCGCAACCGCTCCGTCAAGGACTCTCAGACTGCGTTCGACCTCGACAGTGAAATCGACGTGTCCGGGGGTATCGATGATATTGATCTGATGTCCCTTCCACACGGCGGTAGTTGCCGCAGAAGTGATGGTGATACCTCTTTCGCGCTCTTGTTCCATATAGTCCATAGTCGCAGAGCCGTCGTGAGTTTCACCGAGTTTTCTGTTCACGCCCGTGTAGTAAAGAATACGCTCGGTTGTCGTGGTTTTGCCGGCATCGATGTGTGCCATTATGCCGATATTCCTCACCTTATCAAGAGCATATTTTCTAGGCATAAATTACCACCTGTAATGTGCAAACGCCTTGTTCGCTTCTGCCGCACGGTGCATTTCGTCTTTTCTCTTGACTGCGCCGCCCGTCATATTGAAAGCGTCCATAAGTTCGCCTGCGAGTCTTGCGTCCATAGTTTTTTCGCCTCTCTTTCTTGCGAAAGCGACGATCCAACGGATTGCAAGTGTTTGTCTGCGTTCGGGACGGATTTCCATAGGAACTTGGTAAGTGGAACCGCCCACACGTCTTGCTTTGACTTCGAGCATAGGCATTGCGTTTTCAAGCGCTTTGTTGAAGATGTCCATAGGCTCTTGTCCGAGTTTTGCTGCTGCTATATTGAGTGCCTCGTAAACGATTGCTTGCGCCGTTCCCTTCTTGCCGTCGAGCATAATTTGGTTGATGAGTTTGGTCACAACCTTGCTGTTGTAGATAGGATCGGGAAGTACGTCTCTTTTAGGCACGCCGCTTCTTCTTGGCATAGTAACCTCCTAATTTTAGTAATACATTCGAAAAAATTATTTCTTGGGGCGTTTCGCACCGTATTTGCTTCTTGCCTGACCGCGTTTTGCAACGCCTGCCGTATCAAGAGCACCACGGATAATGTGATAACGCACACCGGGCAAATCCTTGACTCTGCCGCCTCTGATGAGAACAACGCTGTGTTCTTGCAGATTGTGACCTTCGCCGGGGATGTAAACAGTACCTTCCATTCCGTTGACCAAACGCACTCTTGCGATTTTACGAAGTGCCGAGTTCGGCTTCTTGGGGGAAGTTGTCGTAACGCTGAGGCAAATACCGCGTTTTTGCGGGCATTGTTCCATAATAGGCGTAAGCGACTTTTTGACCTGTTTCTCTCTGCCTTTTCTGATAAGTTGATTGATGGTTGGCATTATTGTTCCTCCTGTAAGATTTTTCGAATGTACCTGCAACCCAACAGGTGCAATCAAGACTCTATGCCTTTGCTTCGACGATTCCGACAGCCGCCGCGCTCACTTCCACCCCCGCGCTTTCGCCCAGCCGCTTCTTGGAAGCAACATAAACGATTTCCACGCCGTAGGCTTTTGCTTGCGCCACGATTCTCTTCTTTATCTGAGCATCGGCGTCCGACGCTACGATCACACACCTGACGGTAGAATCGGATATTCCCTTCAAAACCTGTTTGGAACCGACAACTTTTGAAGAGGTGTTAAGCATTTGTTCAAGTTTTTCTTTGTCCATATTCTTTTTGTACACTAAAAAACTGCTTACGTTTTCGTAAGCTTCTATATCTTACCAACATTCAATATCAATGTCAAACATTTGGCACAACTTTTCATAAAAAATTTATATATAATATAAATAATACAAGATGTAGTACAAAACTCGATTTTAAGCACTAATAAAACAATAAACCTCGCGTGTCGCGTGCTTCGCCCGCAAGCGGATAAATGGAAACTTGTTCGTAGCCTACCTATAATCGAAATGTGTCAATTCGCAGACGAAATAAAAACCGCCGTCCGCGACCCATTGCTCAAACGGCGTTGCGGTGAAAGCAAAAAAACAAATGTTTATTGCTTGACACCGCATTTGTTCTCGCAATCACTAACCGCGCAAGCCCTCTTTACTCAAAAAAATAAGACGGGCAAAATTCAAACCGCAATTCCGTGCGAGTGCTTGCTTGGTGAGGGCGTGCTGCGCACGCAAGCGGTTAAACGCTCACTCATTCAAGGCGTACTTATACAACTACTCTGCCTTTTCGAAGACGGAACACGAGCCGCAAGGCGGCGAGAAAAGCGAGCGCCGAACTTGACGAATAGTACAAGCGACTGCGCCGTCCGTTGGCCACTGCCTGGCGCACAAAGCGCAGTGGCATAATGAGAGAACGATACCTTTCTATGTGAGTGCCGACTTCCCCTCTTGCGAACGATGTAAAGTTTTTTAGAGAAATGGCGCAAGTTTGAGCAATAGGGGAAAGCCCGAAGGGAAGGGGTGATGTGTTATTTAGAGTACACGCCGTCAAACTTTTGTAGAAAACAAAAAGCACCCCTCTCGACACTTCGAGAAGGGCGTTGACGACGTTATTCGCCCGTTTTCTTACCCTGCCCTCAGGTGATGATTGAGATGAAGAACAAGAAAGAGGCATTCGAATGGCAACCCTAATTTACAAAGCGTAAATGAGTTGACAGACGGATGCCTCTGCCGCAGTTATTCGCTCAATCATCACCTGAGGGGGACGGTGGCGCAGGCGTCAAGAGTCAAATCCGCACAATCAGCACCGCTCTTTATGAGGAAACAAGCGGCTGCGCCGATCATTGCGGCGTTGTCGGTGCAATATTTGAGTTTGGGATAATGAACGTTGCAACCTTTTGCGGCGAGTTCGTCGAAACGACGACGAAGTTCCTCGTTTGCGCTGACGCCGCCGGCGACGGCTACGTCTTTGATTCCGGTTGCTCGAATTACTTTTTCGAGGGTATCGACAAGTTGCGATACGGCGCATTTTTGGAAACTTGCGGCGATGTCCGCGCGGGGTATTTTCTCGCCTTTTTGTTCGAGGTTATGCACGAGATTTATAACGAAGGTTTTGAGTCCGCTATAACTGAAATACAGGTCATCTAACCCGCTCGATTTGGGTTCGGGCATATTGTAAACGGGCTTTCCTTCGCGCGCTAATTTTTGAATTTCGGGACCGCCGGGATAGGGCAATCCGAGCACTCTTGCAACCTTGTCGAATGCCTCGCCGCAAGCGTCGTCGCGACTCTGCGCAATGAGTTCGATATGCTCGTAATCGAGCACTTTTACGATTGCCGTATGTCCGCCGCTTGCAAGCAAACAAAGATACGGCGGATTAAGATTGCTGTCGATATAATTTGCGGCGATATGTCCTTTGACGTGCGATACGGCAAACAACGGCTTTTGCCACGCATAGGCGAGTCCTTTTGCAAAGTTTACGCCCACCAAAAGCGCACCCAAAAGCCCCGCGCCGTAAGTTACGGCAACGGCGTCTATATCGTCCTTCGTCATATGCGCTTGCTCGAGTGCTTCTTTTACGACGTTTTCGATTGCCAACGTGTGATTTCTGCTCGCGATTTCGGGAACGACGCCGCCGAATCGACGGTGTATTTCTATTTGCGTGGCAACCACGTTTGACACTACTTCTCTGCCGTCGCGCACAATCGCGCAAGCGGTTTCGTCGCAACTCGACTCGATGGCAAGCACCGTTAAACCTTGCTTATTCTGCAAATCGTTCATTGTTTAGAAAAAAATAATTTTATGTGGTTAGAATACCGCTTTCGCAAGGTTTTGCGCCTTGCAAAACGGCAACGGTACGCAAAATGCGCACCGTCGAAAATTGCTTGTTCGTATCTTATTTTTGTATTGACGAAAGTTTGAGATACTCGTTGATAAATCCGTCGAGGTCGCCGTCCATAACCGCTTGCACGTTGCCCGTTTCGTAGTTCGTGCGGTGGTCCTTTACCATCGTGTACGGACAGAAAACGTAACTGCGGATCTGGCTTCCCCACTCGATTTTTTTGAGTTGGCCGCTGATTTGCGCCGCTTCTTCTTCGCGTTCGCGCTCGCGCTTTTCGATGAGTTTAGAGCGAAGCATTTGCATTGCGACTTCACGGTTTTGAATCTGACTTCTTTCGTTTTGGCACGCAACTATAATGCCCGTGGGTATGTGCGTAATGCGGATTGCGGATTCGGTTTTGTTGACGTGTTGTCCGCCTGCGCCCGACGAGCGATAGGTGTCCACTTTCAAGTCTTCGGGGCGAATTTCGATTTCGGACGTATCGATGATTTCGGGCATAACTTCGAGGGATGCAAAGGACGTATGACGTCTTGCGTTTGCGTCGAACGGCGAGATACGCACGAGCCTGTGAACGCCTTTTTCCGCTTTGAGATAGCCGTATGCGTTTTCGCCTTCAACTCTGAACGTAACGGATTTTATGCCCGCTTCGTCGCCCGCGAGATAGTCGAGTTCGGTGCAAGCCCAGCCTCTGCGCTCGCAATAGCGAGTGTACATTCTGTAAAGCATACTGCACCAGTCTTGCGCTTCCGTTCCGCCTGCGCCCGCGTGCAAGGTAAGGATTGCGTTGAGCGAGTCGTACTTGCCGCTCAAGAGCGTTGCAAGCGACAAACTTTCCACCGCTTCGGAAAGGTCGTGAACGGTCGTGAGAATCTTCTCGTCTTCCGATTCGTCCCCTTCGAGTTCCGCGATGTCGATTGTGTCGAGAGCGTCGTCGATTTTCGCAATCATCTTTTCAAACTTCTCGATTTTGCTTTGCAACTGACTTATTTCTTTTGACACTTTCTTTGCGCTGTCGGGGTCGTCCCAAAACCCGTCGGCGTTTTGTATCGTTTCGAGTTCTTTGATTCTGTCGCGGATTTTAGCGGGGTTTATGCTTTCGTATGCGCGCACCATTTCCGCGCGCATTTCTTTTAGTTGGTTTCTCGGTTCGTTGTAATCTAACATATTGGTTTTCCTATTATAGCGTCACCGTATTTTGCACGATGCGATGTTTATATGCCTAAATTTGCTCTATAAAACATCGTTTTCGCTATTTATTCTTTCCGCAACAGTTCTTATATTTAAGACCGCTACCGCACGGACACGGGTCGTTTCTGCCCACTTTTTTGTCCGAACGCACGCTCTTTTGCGCCGCCGCAATGTTCTGTCTTACGGACGATGTAGAGCCGTCCTCTCTCTTCTCGACGTGGATTTTGAGAAGTATGGAAGCGGTTTCGGAATGAATCCTCGACACCATATCTTCAAACATATCCCAGCCCTCTTGGCGGTATGCGATGACGGGGTCGCGCTGACCGTAGCCGCGAAGTCCTATGCCTCGTCTTAGCGCGTCCATTGCGTCGATGTGGTCCATCCACTTCGAGTCGACCGTCTTCAAAAGCACCACTCTTTCGAGTTCGCCGAAGTCGAATCCGTCCGCTTTGGTCGCTTCGATTTTGTCGTTATAATCCTTGAGCGCGACTTTCAAAACCGCGTCTTTGAGTTTGTACACGTCGAAGCACGAGCAGAGTTCGGGGGTCATAAGATTCGTGCCTTGCGGAAGCATTTTTTGTTCGAGAGATTGGTTGAACGCCGCATAGTCCCACGTCTGATAATCGGTCTTGTAATCGGCGTAGTATCCGATGATTTCTTCTGCAAGGTCGTCTATCATATCGAGGATTTGCTCGTGTACGTCCATACCGTCAAGCACTTTTCCTCTCTCTTTGTATATGATTTCGCGTTGCGCGTTCATAACGTCGTCGTAACTCAAAACCTGCTTTCTTATCGAGTAGTTTCTGCCCTCGACGACTTTTTGCGCTCTTTCGATTTGCTTTGTGATTATGCCGTTAGAGATGGGCATATCGTCGGGCAAGTGCATAGTTTCGGCAATGGATTTCATTCTGTCGCCGCCGAAAATACGCGCGATGTCGTCTTCCATCGAGATGTAGAAAACCGTACTGCCTGGGTCGCCTTGACGTCCGCTACGGCCTCTCAACTGATTGTCGATACGTCTGCTTTCGTGGCGTTCAGTGCCGATGATGCGCAAACCGCCGAGCGCGACGACTTTTTCTTTTTCTTCGTCGCAGATTGCCTTGAACGCGTCGTAATGGTGCTTGTACACCTCTTTTGCGGCGATAATCGCGGGGTCGTTGCTTGCGTGCGGCGAGGACGCCATTTCGATGACTTCGAGCGGATAGCCGTCCTTTTCCATACGTTGTTTCGCTTGGAAGTCCGCGTTGCCGCCGAGCATAATATCCGTTCCGCGTCCCGCCATATTCGTCGCGATTGTGACTGAATTGAGTCTGCCCGCTTGTGCGATTATCTCGGATTCCTGCTTGTGGAACTTTGCGTTCAAAACGTTGTGCGGTATGCCCTTGCGCTTCAAAATATCGCTGAGTTGTTCGCTCTTTTCAACGCTTATCGTACCGACGAGAAGGGGCTGACCCGTCGCGTGATGGTCGATGATGTCTTGCACGATTGCGGTGATTTTTCCGCTGACTTTGGTGTAAATCTGGTCGTGTTCGTCAACTCGCTTCGAGGGTTTGTTTGGCGGAATGGTGACGACGTCGAGCGCATATATGCCCTCGAATTCGTCTTCTTCGGTCTTTGCAGTACCCGTCATACCCGCGAGTTTTTTGTACATACGGAAGAAGTTTTGGAATGTTATCGTCGCAAGCGTTTTGTTCTCGCTTCTGATTTGTACGTGCTCTTTTGCTTCTATCGCCTGATGCAAGCCGTCGTTGTAGCGACGACCTATCATAATACGGCCCGTAAATTCGTCCACGATCAACACTTCGCCGTCGCTGACGATGTAGTCGGTGTCGCGCTTCATAATGAAGTGCGCTTTGAGTGCGGCTTGAATGTGGTGATAAAGGTCGGTGTTTTCGAGGTCGGTGAGGTTTGCGACGCGGAAGAATCTTTCCGCTTTCTCGATTCCTTTATCGGTGAGCATTATAGTCTTTTCTTTTTCCTCGATAGTGAAATCGTCGCCCTCTCTGCACTGACGCGCGAAATTGTCCGCGCTCTTGTAAAGTTCGCTGGATTTTCCGCCTCTGCCCGAAATGATGAGCGGAGTTCTCGCCTCGTCGATGAGAATCGAGTCAACCTCGTCGATTATTGCGTAATTGAGTTCGCGCTGCACCTTGTCCGCTTTTCTCACGACCATATTGTCGCGCAAAAAGTCGAAGCCGAGTTCGTTGTTGGTGCAGTAGGTTATGTCGCTTTGATAAGCCTTTCTCTTTTCCTCTACGCTCATTTGCGGCACGACGACGCCGACGGTAAGTCCCAAAAATTTGTAGAGTTTGCCCATCCACGCCGCGTCACGCGTTGCGAGGTAGTCGTTGACCGTGACGACGTGAACGCCCTTGCCCGTGAGTGCGTTGAGGTACGCCGGAAGCGTTGCCACGAGCGTCTTGCCTTCGCCCGTACCCATTTCGGCGATACGTCCTTGATGAAGCGCGATACCGCCGATAAGTTGAACGTGGAAGTGGCGCATACCCAGCACTCTCTCGCCCGCTTCTCTCACCACCGCGTATGCGTCGGGAAGAATATGGTCGAGCGTTTCGCCGTCTGCGAGCCTCTTTTTGAGCACGTCCGTCTGACTTACGAGCGTATCGTCGTCCATCGCCGAGTATTTGGGTGCGAGAGCCTCGATTTTGTCGGCGATTTTATTGAGTTTTCTGACCTTAAATTTGTTTTCGTTAAAAAGTGCCATAGTTCACCTTTATTATATTTAAGCAAATTATACTATATAAATTTGCATATATCAATAATCTATATCATTCGTTTGGGATTTTAAGTTGCGTGACGGCAGCCGTCAGCACGCACACTTCCCTCGCTTTTGCTTTGAGCAACGTCTTTGCGCACTCGTTGGCGGTCGCGCCCGTAGTGAAAACGTCGTCTATAAGCAAAATCTTTCTTCCCTTGACTTGCTCGAACGCACAAGCAAACGCGCCGTCGAGGTTGTTTGCTCTGTCCTTACCTTTGAGTTCCTTTTGTTGCGAGGTGTCCTTCACCTTGACGAGCGCGGGAAGCACGGGGATATTAAGCCTGTTTCCCACCTCGTACGCCAATAGTTCGGCTTGATTGAATCCTCTTTTCTTCACTTCCTCGTCGGTCATCGGCACGAAGACGATGATTTCCGAATCGAAACCGCACTCGATAAACTTGTCCGCCATAAGCGCGCCGAGCGTTTGAGCGATATACGTTTTCTTTCCGAATTTCAGTTTGTATATCAACTTCTTCACTTCGCCGTCGTATACGAGCGGCGAGCGGTTCTTCACGAACGCGGACTTTTGATTTTGACAGCGATTGCAGTAGTCGCTCTCGTCTTTGAGCGGAACGCCGCAGTTAAGACAAATGTGCCCTTTGACGAACGGCAACTTCTCGATACATTCCGAGCAGAGTCGGTATCTCGTGTCATCGACAAGTTCCTCGCCGCATACGTCGCAAGTGCAATCGAGCGGAAACAGAGCAGAATCGAACTCGCCGAGCAATTTCTTGAAAAACGTCTTGACCTTTTGCATTACGACTTTTCTCTTACCGCCCTTTGCGTTCTTTCTTTTATCTTGCGAATCTTCGCTTTGAATTTCGTCCGTTTGCGTTTCCTCGGTTTGCGCTTTTTCGTCTTGCACCTCGTCCGCATTTACGATATTAGGCGATTCCTTTTCGGATTTGCCACTCAATTTATCTTCCGACTCAATCATACGCGCCGCCTTGCCATTCCTGCTCGATAAGTTCGATGAGAAGCGAGTATCGTCTTGCGGTTTCGTTGTTTTGAATCATACGTTGCACGGTCTTTTTACTGCCGCTTATCACGACGAGTTTCTTTGCTCTCGTAACCGCCGTATACAGCAAGTTTCTCGTTTGCAGCATATAGTTTGCGTCGAGTGCGATAACCACCGCGTCGAACTCGCAACCTTGCGATTTGTGTATAGTCACAGCGTACGCAAGCGTGAGTTGGTCCACGTCGCTATATTCGTAAATCGACACTTTATCGTCGTCAAAACGCACGGTAAACTGCATAATCTGCGTATTTATGCTTTCAATCACGCCTATATCACCGTTGAAAACGCCGCTTCCGCGCACGGTCTTGAAGCCGTCCGTTTGCGACCATTCTTGTTGATAATTGTTTTGAAGTTGCATAACCTTGTCACCCTCGCGGTAAATGCAATCCGCGCGTTTGACTTCTCGCTTGTGCGGCGAAGGCGGATTGATTATTTTTTGCAACTCTTTGTTTAGATTTATCGTGCCAGCAACGCCTCGTTTCATCGGGCAAAGCACTTGGATTTCGCTCGGCGCGACGTTGAGGTATTTGGGCAAACGGCGAGTGACGAGCGCAATGGTGTTTGCGCAAATTTCTTCGCTCGTGTTCTTTTCCTCAAAGAAAAAGTCACTGCTCTTATTGTCGATGTCGGGCATAACGCCGCTGTTGATTTTGTGCGCGTTGGTGACGATTTTGCTCTTTTCGCTTTGGCGGTAAATCTGCGTGAGATAACTCACGTTAAACTTTCCGCATTTGATTAGGTCGTTAAGCACGTTGCCCACGCCCACCGAAGCAAGTTGGTCCTTGTCGCCCACAAGCACGAGGCGCGAGCCCCTTTCGAGCGCGTTTATGAGTGCGGAAAAGACGTATTCATCCACCATACTCACCTCGTCCACGATTACGACGTCAACGGGCAAGCGGGTATTCTCGTTGTAGGTGAAATGTCCCTCGCCGTTTTTGTAGTCCAAGTCGAGCATACGGTGAATGGTTTTTGCTTCCTCGCCCGTTGCTTGCGAAAGTCGTTTTGCGGCTCTGCCCGTAGGCGCGCAAAGCGCGACTCTCTGTCCCAAATCTTTGAACAGTTTGAGTATACACTTGACTATCGTCGTTTTGCCCGTACCCGGTCCGCCCGTGACTATCTGCACGCCGTTTTCAATCGTTTCTCTGACTGCGGCGATTTGATTTTCGTGAAGGGAAAAACCTGCGTCCTTCTCGAACCTCGCAACTTCGTGAGCAACGTCCACTCTAAAATCGGAAGCCTCTTGCTTTAATTGCAAAAGTTTTCTCGCAATGCTCTTTTCGGTGTTGAAATTCTTTTTCAAGAGTATGGCGGTATGCTCTTTCGTTTCGTATCTCACGAGGTCGCCTAGCATAACCATATCCATCATATTGTCGCGCACTCTTTGCGCTATATCTTCCGAATCGATACTTAAAAGTGCGATTGCGTTTGCCAAAAGGTCGTTTTCTGGCAAATAGTTGTGTCCGCTTCTGGTCGCCGCTTCTTTGAGAAGATAGGTTATCGCGGCGCAAATGCGGTAGTCGCTGTCCTTTTCTATGCCGAGTTCGCCCGCGATTCTGTCCGCCGTGGCAAAGCCTATTCCGTCCACGTCGTCGACGAGCATATACGGATTTTTGCGCACGTTATCCACGGTTTTCACGTCGTATGTGCGGTAAATTTTGAGGGACATATTGACGCTGATTCCGAGATTTTGCAAGAACATCACCGCGTCTTGCATTTTCTGCACTTTGGCGTAATTCATACCGAATTCCGTCGCGCGCTTCAGCGATATGCCTCTCACCTTTGCAAGTTCCATCGGGTATTTCATCATTTCCAGCGAATCCACGCCGAACGTATCCACGATTGACTGTGCCGTCACCGGACCGAGTCCCGATATAAGACCGCTGCCCAAAAACTTCTTTATTCCTTCAAGTTTGGACGGCGCGGACACCCACACTTTATCGGCGCAAAACTGCTTTCCGTAGGTCGTGCGAGTTTGGAACTTGCCCTCGACTCTTATATTCATACCCTCGCTTACGGGCGGAAAAATGCCGACCACGGTAAAAACGGATTCCTCGCATTTCATATCGAGAACCGTATAGCCCGTGTCCGCGCTTGCGAATATAACGTCTTTTATTTCGCCTGCAAGTTGCATCCTTCTTCCCTTTTCGATGATATTATTTTCGATTTTAACGCCGATTTTACGGCGTTTTTAAGCCGTTTTTTATAACGTTTTTACGGCGTTTTTGAGAAAAAACGGTAGGGTTATCCTACCGTTTTTATCTCGCGTATTCAAAATTTGTATTTTTCTACTGCTTGTTTGACTTGCTCGACCATATCCGTTTCTTCCCAACTGAAACCTTCCTTGCCGAAATGTCCGTAGTTGGAAGTTTTGCGGTAAATGGGGCTTGCAAGGTGCAAATGGTCGATAATCGCCTTCGGGCGCAAATCGAACACTTCACGCACGACTTTTGCAAGCGAATCGTCGTCGATGATACCCGTGCCGTAGGTGTTGACGTACACGGAAACGGGGTGCGCCATACCGATTGCGTATGCAACTTGCAATTCCGCTCTCTTGCACACGCCTGCCGCAACGAGATTCTTGCAGATGTAACGAGCCATATAGGACGCGCTTCTGTCCACTTTCGTGGGGTCTTTGCCGCTGAACGCGCCGCCGCCGTGAGGACAGAATCCGCCGTACGTGTCGACGATAATCTTTCTTCCCGTAACGCCGCTGTCGCCCGCCGGTCCGCCGATTACGAATCTTCCCGTCGGATTGATGTAAATCTTCGTATCGTCGTCGATGTACTCTTGCGGAATCGCGTAAGAGATAACCTTGTCGATTATTTCTTCTTCGAGTTCGTCCATACTTACGTTTTCGGAATGTTGGCAACTCACAACGATAGTGTCCACTCTTTCGGGAACGTCGTCGATATATTCGACGGTGACTTGAGCTTTGCCGTCGGGACGAAGCCACGCAAGTTCGCCGCTCTTTCTGACGTCGGTAAGGCGTTTCGTGAGCGCGTGAGCAAGCGTGATGGGAAGCGGCATAAGCGACTCGGTTTCGTCGCAAGCGTATCCGAACATCATACCTTGGTCGCCTGCGCCCGTCTTGTCGTAATCGTCCTTGCCGTCGCCGTCGGTTGCGTCGTTGACGCCCATAGCGATGTCGGGCGATTGCTCGTCGATGGAACTGAGCACCGCGCACGTTTTGTAGTCGAATCCGAGCGAACTGTCGTTGTAGCCTACGTCTTTGACGACACCTCTTACGATTGTGGGAATGTCGCAGTAATGCTTGGTGCTGACTTCGCCGAACACCATAACCATACCCGTCGTGGCGCACACTTCAACGGCGACTCTCGCAGAGGTGTCCTCTGCGAAAATGTCGTCGAGAATTGCGTCTGCGATTTGGTCGCACACCTTGTCGGGATGTCCTTCCGTTACGCTTTCAGATGTAAAAAATCTTCTTTTCATTATTCTTCTTCGAGTTCGTCCTCGATGTGTTGGTCGAGGATGATGTCGGCGGGTTGGGTTTGATTTTCCGCAACCGTCGTGACGTTCTTATAGCACTTCATACCCGTGCCGGCAGGAATAAGTTTGCCGATGATGACGTTCTCTTTCAAGCCGAGAAGCGGGTCTTTTCTGTTGTTGATTGCAGCCTCTGCCAAGACTTTTGCTGTCTCTTGGAAGGACGCAGCCGAGAGGAAGGATTCCGTTGCGAGAGCGGCTTTGGTGATACCCAAAAGGGTACGTTTCGCCGTTGCGGGAACGCCGCCGTTTTCGATTGCTTTTTCGTTTTCTTCCTCGTAAGAGAGCAAGTCGACGAGAGTGCCGGGAAGCATATTCGTATCGCCTTGATTTTCGATACGGACTTTGCGAAGCATTTGTCTTACGATAACCTCAACGTGTTTGTCGTTGATTTCGACGCCTGCGGTGCGGTATGCGGATTGAACTTCCTTTGCGATGTATTCCTGAACGCCCTTTACGCCCTTTGCGCGAAGCATATCTTGCGGGTTGATTGAACCTTTGGTGAGCGGATCGCCCGCGCCGATGGTTTCGCCCTCGCCGACGAGAATGTTTGCGTTGTACGGGATAGCGTAGGATTTTGCCTCGCCGTCCGGGCCCGTAACCGTGATTTCACGGCGATCGTCGGAAATGTGGACGATACCGTTGTTCTCGGTGATGACCGCCTTACCTTTAGGATTGCGCGCTTCGAACAATTCTTCGACACGCGGCAAACCTTGCGTGATGTCGTCGTCGGTTGCGACGCCGCCCGAGTGGAAGGTACGCATCGTGAGCTGAGTGCCGGGTTCGCCGATTGACTGTGCGGCGATGATACCGACCGCTTCGCCGATCTTGACGGGGTTGCCCGAAGCCATATTCTTACCGTAGCATTTTGCGCACACGCCGTTTTTGGACTTACAAGTGAGAATCGAGCGGATAAGCACGCCGGGTTGATGGTGCATATCCGAACCGTTTGCTTCCCAGTAAGAAGTGAGTTTCTTGTCGATTTCTTTTGCTTTGTCGCTTGAAATGAGCGTGTCGCCTTCGCAGATGATTTCGCCCGTTGCGGGGTCAACCACGTTTCCGATGGTGTATCTGCCCGCGATACGGTCTGCAAGCGCTTCGATGACGCTCTTTTCGTCTCTGATTGCGGTGATGAACGTACCTTTGGTGTCGCCGCAGTCTTGTTCTCTGACGACGACCGAGTGCGATACGTCGACGAGACGTCTTGTGAGGTAGCCCGAGTCAGCCGTTTTAAGAGCGGTATCCGCAAGACCTTTTCTTCCGCCGTGCGATGAAATGAAGTATTCCAAAACGGACAAGCCTTCACGGAAGGACGAGCGAACAGGCAACTCGATAGTACGACCGGACGGGTCAGCCATCAAGCCACGCATACCTGCGAGTTGTCGGATTTGTCCCATACTACCACGCGCGCCGGAGTTTGCCATCATCCAAATCGGGTTGAAGTCGTCAAGACCTTTCTTGAGTTCGTTTTCGACCTTGTCTGCAGCGTCTTTCCAAATCTTGATGATTTCTTTGTAACGACCCTCGTCCGAAAGAACTCCTCTTGCGTGCAATTTTTCGATACGAACGACTTGTTCTTCCGCTTGGTGAACGATCATTTTCTTGTCGCCGGGGATGTGCATATCGAAGACGGAAGCGGTGATTGCGCCGATCGTCGAGTACTTGTAACCGAGCGATTTGATCTTGTCGAGCATTGCCGCCGTTTCGGTTGCGCCGTGATACTTGAAGCAATTGTCGACAATCATACTGAGTTGCTTCTTGCCGATAGCCATCGCTTTCTTGCCGAGCGCTTTTTGTATGCTTTCGCGAAGCGCGGTGATTTCACGAGAGAACACTTTGGGATTGTCGAGGTCGAGATCGCCCGCTTCCTTGACCGCCGTCGCGATTTGAGCGATTTGCTCGTCGGACGCGTTTCTCTTTAATATGGAACGCGCGCGCACGCACGAGTCTTGGTTGACGTCCTCGCTTCTAAACAAGTCAACGAGTTCGTGGAATTGATTTTCGTCCACGCAGGCGTTGATGCCCAAAATGCCTTCGACTTCGAGTTGACCCTTATTCTCTGCAATCGATCTGTCGACGAATTGCAAATCTTGCGGCAAGTTGTCGTTGAAGATGCAACGGCCGATCGTGGTGTGCAAAAGTTTGTTGTGAACGTAACCGTCCTCGTCTTGCACTTGAGTGCGAATGTAGCAGAGGGATTGAAGCGTAAGGTCCTTGTCTTGATACGCCATCATCGCCTCGTCGAAGGAACTATAGTAGTTGCCCTCGCCTTTCGCGCCCGGTTTGACTATCGTGAGGTAGTAAGAACCGATGACCATATCTTGCGTCGGCGAAACGATAGGTTTGCCGTCCGAAAGTTTGAGAATGTTGTTGGTGCAGAGCATCAATATTCTTGCTTCCGCTTGCGCCTCGATGGAAAGAGGAACGTGAACAGCCATTTGGTCGCCGTCGAAGTCCGCGTTGAACGCGCCGCAGGCGAGCGGGTGAAGTTTGATTGCTCTACCCTCTACGAGCACGGGCTCGAACGCTTGAATACCGAGTCTGTGAAGCGTCGGTGCACGGTTGAGAAGCACGGGGTGATCCTTGATGATTTCTTCGAGAATATCCCAAACTTGATTCTTGCCCGTATCGACGAAACGTTTTGCGCTCTTGATGTTGTGGCAAAGGTTGCGCTCGACGAGTTTGTTCATAATGAACGGTTTGAAGAGTTCCAGAGCCATTTCCTTTGGCAAACCGCATTGATAGAGTTTGAGTTCGGGACCGACGACGATAACCGAACGACCGGAATAGTCTACGCGCTTACCGAGCAAGTTTTGACGGAAACGACCTTGTTTGCCGCGAAGCATACCCGAGAGCGATTTGAGATCTCTGTTGCCGGGGCCCGAAACCGCTTTGCCTCTGCGGCCGTTGTCGATGAGAGCGTCGACGGCTTCTTGAAGCATACGTTTTTCGTTGCGCACGATGATGTCGGGCGCGCCGAGTTCTTTGAGTTTTTTGAGGCGGTTGTTGCGGTTGATGACTCTGCGATACAAATCGTTGAGGTCGCTGGTTGCAAATCTGCCGCCGTCGAGTTGAATCATCGGACGGAGTTCGGGCGGAAGCACGGGAAGCACGTCGAGAACCATCCATTCGGGTTTGTTGCCCGATTGACGGAACGCTTCGACGATTTCGAGACGCTTGACCGCTTTGAGACGTTTTTGTCCGACGGAATTATTGATGATGTTTTTGAGTTGTTCGCTTTCTTTTTCGAGGTCGACTTCCATAAGAAGTTCTTTGACTGCCTCTGCGCCCATACCCACTTTGAAGTCTTTTGCGTCGTACTTTTCGAGAAGTTCTCTGTACTCTTTGTCGCTGATGACTTGTTTTTTGCGAAGTTCGCCGACTTTGCCCGGATCGAGAACGATGAAGGACACGAAGTAAACGACTTGTTCGAGTTCCTTAGGCGAAACGTCCAAGAGGATACTGATTCTTGAAGGAACGCCTCTCAAATACCAAATGTGCGTGACGGGGCAAGCGAGTTCGATATGTCCCATTCTTTCACGACGGACTTTGGATTTGGTGACCTCGACGCCGCACTTTTCGCAGATAACGCCTTTATAGCGGATTCTCTTATATCTTCCGCAATGGCATTCCCAGTCGCGGGTAGGTCCAAAGATTTTCTCGCAGAAAAGGCCGTCTTTTTCGGGCTTTTGCGTGCGGTAGTTTATAGTTTCGGGTTTCGTGACTTCGCCGTGAGACCATTCTCTGATCTTTTCGGGCGAAGCGATACCGATTTGAATTGCATCGAAATTGCTGAGTTCGTACATATGTCGCCTCCTATTACTCTTCGTCGGAGTTTGTACCGAAGATGTCGCTCATATCGGGCGTGCCTTCGGTGAGTGCGCTGAAAATGCTTTCGTCGTCATCGTCGGTGTCGAACAAACTCGTATCCGTGTCGCTCTTGCTTTCGCCGAGATCGCCGAAGATGTTGTTGTCACCGAGAATATCGATTTCTTTGAGTTCCTCGTGTTTCTTGCCGATAGGCGTATCGAAGTCGATGTCCTCGTCGTATTCGCGCAACTTGACTTCGTCGTTGTCCTCGGTGAGAACTTTGACGTCGAGAGCGAGGGATTGAAGTTCCTTGACCAAAACCTTGAAGGATTCGGGAATACCGGGCTCGGAAATATTGCTGCCTTTGACGATGGATTCGTAAGTCTTGACACGACCGACGACGTCGTCCGATTTGACCGTCAAGATTTCTTGCAAGACGTTTGCCGCGCCGTACGCTTCGAGTGCCCAGACTTCCATTTCGCCGAAACGTTGTCCGCCGAATTGAGCCTTGCCGCCCAGCGGTTGTTGCGTGATGACGCTGTACGGGCCGGTGCTTCTTGCGTGAATCTTATCGTCTACGAGGTGATGCAGTTTGAGGTAGTACATATAACCTACCGTCGCGCGGTTTTCAAACGGTTCGCCCGTTCTTCCGTCGTAGAGTTGAATCTTGCCGTCCACTTCGCCGTCCTCGTTGACGAGTCCGCATTGTTGGAACAGTTGTTTGATGTCTTGCTCGTTTGCGCCGTCGAACACGGGGGTTGCGACTTTCCAGTCGAGCATATGAGCGATGAGTCCGAGGTGAACTTCGAGAACTTGTCCGATGTTCATACGGCTAGGAACGCCGAGCGGGTTAAGAACGATTTGAAGCGGCGTGCCGTCTGCAAGGAAAGGCATATCCTCTTTGGGAAGCACTCTCGAAACGACGCCCTTGTTTCCGTGACGACCCGCCATCTTGTCGCCGACCGAGATTTTTCTCTTTTGAGCGATGTACACGCGCACGAGTTTGTTTACGCCGGGTGCGAGTTCGTCTTTGTTCTTTCTCGTGAATATCTTGACGTCTACTACGATACCGCTCTCGCCGTTGGGAACACGCAAGGACGTATCGCGCACTTCTCTTGCCTTCTCGCCGAAGATTGCGCGAAGCAATCTTTCTTCGGGTGTGAGTTCGGTTTCGCCCTTCGGGGTGACTTTACCGACGAGGATGTCGCCGGGTTTGACCTCCGCACCCACCATAACGATACCGTCTTCGTCGAGGTTTTTGAGCACTTCGTCGCTGAGGTTCGGAATATCTCTGGTGATTTGCTCGTCGCCGAGTTTGGTGTCGCGGCATTCGATTTCGTATTCTTCGATGTGGATGGAAGTATACAAATCGTCGCGCACGAGTTCTTCGCTGATAAGTACTGCGTCCTCGTAGTTGTAACCTTCCCACGACATAAAGCCGATGAGCATATTTCTGCCCAGAGCGAGTTCGCCGTGATCGGTTGCGGGGCCGTCTGCAATGACCGTACCCTCTCTCGTGAGGTTGCCCTTATCGTCGTAGATCGGGCCGTACACTTTGTCGCCCTTGTTGACGATAGGATGTTGATTTATGCAAGTGGATTGGTTTGAACGCTCGAACTTGCTGAGAATGTAAGTATCCGTCGTGCCGTCGTTGCACTCGATGACGATCTTGTCGCTGTCGACGTATTTTACGAAACCGTCGTGTTTTGCGATCTTCAAAACGCCCGAGTCGTAAGCGATCTTATGTTCGACGCCCGTTGCGATCATAGGCGTTTGCGGCTTGAGAAGCGGAACTGCCTGACGTTGCATGTTCGAGCCCATAAGAGCGCGGTTGGTATCGTCGTTTTCGAGGAACGGGATAAGCGCGGTTGCAATCGAGATAAGTTGCTTGGGGTTGACGTCCATATAGTCCGCTCTTTCCTTTGGAACTTCTCGAATATCCTTTTGAATACGGCAGTTGACGCGGTTGCGCACGAATTTGCTTTCTTCGTCGAGCGGTTCGTTCGCTTGTGCGATGACGTATTTGTCTTCTTCGTCCGCCGCCATATAAACGACCTCGTCGGTTACGACGCCCGTCGCCTTGTCGATTTTGCGGTACGGCGTTTCGATAAATCCGTACTCGTTGACTTTCGCGTAAGAGGACAACGACGTGATAAGACCGATGTTTTGACCTTCAGGCGTTTCGATAGGACACATACGTCCGTAGTGCGAGTGGTGAACGTCGCGGACCTCGAAACTTGCGCGCTCTCTGTTCAAGCCGCCGGGGCCGAGTGCGGAAAGTTTACGTTTGTGCGTAAGTTCTGCAATCGGGTTGGGTTGGTCCATAAATTGCGACAACTGCGAAGATCCGAAGAACTCTTTGATTGCGCTCGTTACCGGACGAATGTTGATGAGCGTTTGAGGCGTGATTTCCGCATTCTCCTGTGCGGACGCCATTCTCTCTTTGATGACTCTTTCAAGGCGTGAGATTCCGATACGGAATTGATTTTGAAGCAACTCGCCTACCGCGCGAACGCGACGGTTTGCAAGGTGGTCGATGTCGTCGCAAGTGCCGAAGCCGTAGCGCAAGCCGAGGTTGTAGTCCTCGATTGCGACGATGTCGTCAAGCGTGATGTGCTTGTAAACGAGTTCGTCCACGGACGAGCGGATCGCAAGCAACAATTCGTCCTTGTTCGCACCGAATTCGTCCATAAGGGCTTTGAGGTTGGGATAGTAAACCTTTTCGGTGATGCCGAGGTCTCTGGGATTGCAATCGACGAACGCGTCGAGGTCGACGGTGTTGTTGCCGATGACTTTGAATTTCTTTTCTTTTCCGTCATGGTCGGTGTATGCAAGCCAGACCACGTTGACGGCGTTGTTTTGAATTTCTCTGCCCTTTGCCTCGTCGACGACTTCGCCCTTTTGTGCGAGGATTTCGCCCGTGACGTTGCTTACGACGTCTTCTGCGAGGGTGTAGCCCGCAATACGCGTTGCAAGTGCGAGTTTCTTGTTGTATTTATAGCGGCCGACCTTTGCCAAGTCGTAACGCTTGTAATCGTAGAACGTGTTGTGAATGAGGATGTTCGCACCTTCGACCGTGGGAACTTCGCCCGGACGCAAACGACGGAACAAATCGATTTTGCCTTGTTCCTCGCTCTTGCATTGAGCGTCTTTTTCGCAAGTCTTTACGATCATCTCGTCCCCGCCGAACAAGTCGATGATTTGCTCGTCCGTGCCGTAGCCGAGTGCTCTCAAAAGCGTAGTCGCGGTGATTTTTCTCGTTCTGTCGACGTGCACCCATTGCACTTCGTTGGAATCTTGTTCGTATTCCAGCCACGCGCCTCTGTTGGGGATGACGGTCGTCGCATAACGAGGTACGCCGTTCTTGTCAAGCACCTTATCGTTGTAAACGCCGGGGCTTCTGACAAGTTGTGACACGATAACGCGCTCTGCACCGTTGATAACGAAAGAACCTGCGTCCGTCATAAGCGGGAAGTCGCCCATAAACACTTCTTGTTCGACCACTTCGCCGGTTTCGTTGTTGGTGAGGCGTGCCTTCACCTTGAGAGGAATAGCATACGTTGCGTCGCGATCTTTGCACTCTTTGACGGTGTACTTGGGTTCGCCGTCGAATCTGTGTGACAAAAATTCGAGTTTCAATCTGCCGGAGAAGTCAACGATCGGAGAATAATCTTTGAACACTTCCGTGATGCCGGCGTCAATGAAATTTGCGTAGGAATTCTTTTGCACCTCAATGAGATACGGAATGGGAATGACTTCTTTAATTTGCGAAAAATCGCGTCTTTCCGTCGTTCCGTACATGTGATTGTGAATTCTTTGGGACATATATTCACTCCTTAAAAAAATTGCCGAATTTTCGACTTTTCAAAAAATCTCAAACTTCCCCGAAAAAATTTTTTTCTTTGCCTGAAATTTTTTTCAAAATCTACGCTTTACGTGCGAATCGCTATCAATACAAGATGTATTTATAACCCCCTACCCCCAAAAACACGACGTTTTAGGGGTAGGAATCCGCATTATTGCGCAGTTTTTTATTATATATTGAAAAATCAAGGCTGTCAAGCGTCGCGCGCATATAATTTTAATAAATTTTGGATAATTTTATATAAGTTTCCTCTTGATTTAATGGCGCGTTTTTCTTATAATATTTTTTATGAGAATAGACAAATTTTTGAAGGTATCAAGAGTGATAAAACGTCGCACCGTAGCGCAAGAGGCTTGCGACGGCGGACGTATCGAAATCAACGGCAAAGTCGTCAAACCCTCAAAAGACGTAAAAGTCGGCGACGTGGTGACGGTGACTTTCGGCAACAATTCGATGTCGTTTGAAGTGTTGAACGTGGACGAACATCAAACCAAGCAAAGCGCCGAAACGATGTACAGAATTATTAATTAATAATTAATAATGAATAATTGCGGGTGGGGCTTCACCCCACACCCGAAAATTGCGGCAACGCCGCAATATCACTCTCGCGAAGCGAGAATATCACTGCACGAAGTGTAATATCACTCTCGCGAAGCGAGAATATCGCTGCACGAAGTGCAATATCACTCTCGCGAAGCGAGAATATCACTGCACGAAGTGCAATATCACTCTCGCGTAGCGAGAATATCCCTGCGCAAAGCGCAATACCACTGCACCGTAGGTGCAATATAACCGTGCCCACGGCACGACAAAGGTGAACTATGAAAATCAACGTTATTATAACTGCCGGCGGCACGTCGCAGAGATACGGCGCAGAAAACAAACTCTTTGCGCCCTGCAACGACTCTTGCGTCGTCGTCGAAGCAATCAAACCTTTTTTGACTTTCGAGCAAGTTTCGAAAATCATCGTGGCGATTCACCCCTCTTACAGCGACGAATTGCTCAACGCGCTCGAAAACGCGCATATCGAGGACAACAGAATCGCGCTTACGCAAGGCGGTTTGTCTCGCACCCAAACCGTGAAACACGGACTTAATGCGGTCGAGGACGATTGCGACTACGTAATTATTCACGACGGTGCGCGCCCCTACGTCACCGCGACGTTGATAAACAGCGTGATTGCCGGCGCACTCGAAAACGGCGTTGCGCTTCCCCTTCTTCCTCTCACCGACTCTCTCGTTTGCATAAAATTCGGCGTAGACCCCGTTGACAGAGCGGACTATCGCAGAGTGCAAACGCCGATTTGCGCAAGAACGGACATTTTGCTCAAAGCGTACGCAAAGTGCGACGGCGAATATCTCGACGACATTGCGGTCATTCAAAAGCACGCCGCTTGCGACGTAAAAATTATCGAGGGCGACCCCGATAATATAAAAATCACGACCAAAGAAGATTTGCACACGCCGCTTTGCGGAATCGGCTACGACATACACCGCTTCAAAGCGGGCAACGGAATCAAACTTATGGGAACGCTTATTCCCTGCGAATTTTCTTTCGTTGCGCACAGCGACGGCGACGTTGCGGTGCACGCCCTTATGGACGCGATTTTGTCCGCAATCGGCGAAAAGGACATCGGACATCTTTTCCCCGTGGACGATTCTCGCTACGACGATGCGGACAGCCTCGAACTTTTGCAAACCGTGCTTAAAAAAGCAACCGAAAAAGGTCGCGCTCTCAAAAACGTCAGCGTTGCGATCATTGCCGAACGTCCTATGCTTGCGCCATATATCGACCAAATGCGCAACAATATGTCGAAAGCGTTGAATATTCCTTGCGAAAGAATAGGTATAACCGCGACGACGAACGAGCAAGTGGGCGATTTGGGCAACTCGAAATCGATTGCCTGCTTTGCGACCGCGCTTTTGCTGTAAAACAAGAAAAATATCGTAAAAAAACGTAAAAAAATGCGATTTTTTGCAAAATGCAACCAAAAGTTGCGGAATTGACAATTAAAATCGGTGGCAGCAACCGACCTCAATCTGCCACAATATAGGCACAAAAACAAGCGAGGTTTCATTATGGACATCACAACTGCAAACAGGTTATATGAATTAAGAAAACAACACGGATATTCGCAAGACGAACTTGCAGACAAACTCAACGTGTCCCGTCAGGCAATATCCAAATGGGAAAGATCGGAAAGTTCGCCCGACACGGACAATCTCATTGCACTTGCGCGACTTTACGGCGTGAGCCTTGACGAACTTTTGAATTACACCCCGACGAGCGCAAGCGCGGATACCAAAGAAAACAACAAAGTCGACAATGCCGAAAACGACGGCGAAAAAGCACAATCGACGGTTAACGACGACAAAAACGACGCAAAAACATTCGTTTATGCAAACAAAGGCGACCAAGTACATATCGACGAAAACGGAATCCGCGTTCACGACAAGGACGGTTCGGACGTCGTGATAAACGGCGGTATCGCAAAACTCGTCAACAAGGCCGTGGGCACGATTCACATCGAGGACGGCAAGAAAACCACGATAAACGGAAAAGACGTAAACGACGGCGAACACGTCGCGAACGGAAGCGCGGTGCATATCAAAGACGGGCATATCACCTTTGACAACCAAAAGTCAAAAAATATCGCAATCGCTTCGAGCATAGTCAACGGCGTGACGTTTTTGCTCTGCACTCTTGCCTATCTTCTCATCGGTTCCCTTTGCAACTTGTGGCACCCGGGTTGGATATTGTTCTTCCTTCCCCTCATCGTAGGCGGCATTTTCGATACGATTGCAAAGCGCAATCCGTCAAAGTTCCCAATCGCTCTTATCGTCACCGCAGTATATCTGCTTTTGGGTTGCGGCTTCAATATGTGGCATCCCTACTGGGCAATATTCTGCGCAATTCCTGCCTACTACATAGTCGTCGTGCCTATCAAAGCGGCAGTCGCAAAGAATAAAAAACCGATGATCGACATTGAGATAAAGGACGATGAACGCACGGACGAAGACTCGGACGACGAGTCGGAAAACGACTGATTATAGACTGATTATAGGCGGTTCAAAGCAACGAATACTGTCATAAAAACGACGAAAAAAGCGACAAATAATCGCTAAAAACCGCCGAACAACCGCAAAAAAGCGGCAAAAAACCGCCAAAAAATTGCAAAATAAGCAGCAAAAAATCATCAAAAAACGGCAGGAAAACCGTTAAAAAACGTCCAAAAATTGCAAAAAAACAATTTGAAAATCCAACGAATCATCGAGAGAACGACCGAGGTCGTTCTCTTTTCGTTTTCATAAAGCCGAGTTTTCAAAAAAGCGTTTGACAATTCATATTACTCTGTTATAAAATTCTATTAATCGAATACAACATCTCATCGCCGGGTGAGCGCGTCAGCGTCGTGTCGTTAGGCCTTTTGAAGACACGAAAGCGTGACGCTTTTTTGTTGGGAAAGCACTCAAAGAGGTCATCGAAAAACTTATGAAAACCATGAAGGACACAAGCGTTTTGAAAGAGTTTGCAAAATACGTTTCCGCAAACGTCATAGCAATGATAGGACTCAGTTGCTATATTTTGGCGGACACGTTTTTTATTTCTCTCAAAATGGGGCAAACAGGACTTGCCGCACTCAACTTGTCGAGCCCGTCTTTCAACATAGTTTTTTCAATCGGTATGATGTTTGCCGTCGGTGGCGGAACGAGATTTGCAATACTGAAAGGCGCAAAAAACGACGACGAAGCAAACAAAGCGTTCACCCACACCATTCTTATCGTTGCGCTGTTTGCGGTGATTTTCGTCATTTTGGGCATATTTGCGTCCCGTCCCATAGCGCAATTTCTCGGCGCGGAAGGCGACACGCTAGAATACAGCAACACGTACGTGCAAATCATTCTTTGCTTTGCGCCCTTCTTTATGTTCAGCAACGTGTTTCAAAACTTCATTCGCAACGACGGCGCGCCGAGACTTGCGATGATTGCTTCCCTTTCGGGAAACTTGTTCAACATCTTATTCGACTACGTTCTCGTGTTCCCTTGCAACCTCGATATGCTCGGAGCGGCTCTCGCAACGGGATTTTCGCCCATCGTGAGCATACTCATTCTATCCTCGCACGTCATACGCAAAAAGAACACTTTTCACCTCAGAAAAACCAAACTTTCCGCAAGAACGTACGGCAGAATCTGCTCGCTCGGATTTGCGCCGTTCATCACCGAAATTTCGTTTGCAATCGTTCTCACGGTGTTCAACGGTCTGTTCAAAAAACTCGGCGGCGACACCGCAATTGCGGCTTACACAATCGTCATCAACGTTTTCTATGTTACAAATTCCATATTCAACGGCGTTGCCAACGGCACGCAACCGATGATAAGTTTCAGTTACGGCGAAAGCGACCACAAAAAGATACGGCAAATTCTCAAATACGCCCTCGTCACCGTTTCGTCGATAGCGATTTTGATGTACGTCGCAATTTTCTTCGGCGCGGACGGAATCGCAAGCGTATTCAACACGCAAGGCGTGGAAGCGTTACAAGAAGCCGCCACGCACGGTATGCGTTTGTTCTTCATATCCTCGCTGTTTTCGGGATTCAATCTGTTGTTTTCCTACTACTTCTCGGCGTCGAATCGCGGCGGATACGCGCAGTTGATAACCTTGCTTCGCGGACTCGTGACGATAATCCCCATTGCGTACTTGTTTGCGTATCTGTGGAAAATGACTGGGCTTTGGCTCGCCACCCCCGCGGCGGAATTGCTGACCCTTGGCGTTACGCTGTGCATATTCTTCCTCACCCGCGCAAAGAAAGAGGAACTTATCCCCTGCCCCGAATACCTAAAAGAAGCCTGAAAACGCCCATAAAACGCATATAAAAAATCACTCAAAAAACACTCAAAATCGCAAAAAAATTCACTCAAAAACCGAAAGAATAACTCAAATAATATAACAACATAAAAACGTCAAAATATCGCAAAAAATCAGCATTTTTTGCACGAAAAAGCACGGTAATGCCGTGCTTTTGTTGTTGCCATTTGAATTTGGAATGTTATCTCTTGTAAAACGTTGACCAAACGCGAAGCAAGGCGCACAAGTCGTGAAAGGCGAGAACGAGGCGCGGAACGTTTGGTAAAGAGATAAGTCAGACGCAGAGCAAACGCCGAAAATCGCGAAAAGTGAGCACGTGTAGCGCAGTGTACACGGACGTACACGAGCAACACGTGCGCAACTTGACAAAGAAGAAGCCGAAGTTGTGCTTTGTTTTTCGACGTCTGAATTTGACAAGTTATCTCTTGTAAAACGTTGACCAAACGCGAAGCAAGGCGAACAAGTCGCGGAAGGCGAGAACGAGGCGCGGAACGTACAAGACGTACGTGAGCACCTCGCCCGCAGCCTGACAAAGAAAAAGCACGGCAAATATGCCGTGCTTGTTTGTGCGTCTTGAACGCGATTGGTTAACGTTTTGAGAATTGAGGTGCTTTACGTGCCTTGTGCAAACCGTATTTCTTACGTTCTTTCGCACGCGGGTCACGAGTGAGGTAACCTTCTTTCTTGAGGATTGCTCTGTATGCTTCGCTGTCTGCGACGCAGAGCGCTCTTGCAATACCGTGACGGATTGCGCCTGCTTGACCGGTGTAACCGCCGCCGTACACGTTGACGTAAACGTCGAACTTGTCGGTCGTGCCCGTTGCAACGAGGGGTTGATTGACGATGAGTTTCATCGTGTCAAGAGGGAAATACTCGTCGAGAGTACGTTTGTTGATGACGATGCTGCCTTCGCCGCCGGGGATAAGACGAACTCTTGCGATTGCCGTCTTTCTTCTGCCGGTGCCGAGATATTGAACTTTCTTGGTTTTCTTAGTAGCCATATTTCACCTCTCAATCAGTTGAGTTTCAACTCAACGGGGCATTGTGCCTGATGATCGTGCTCTGCACCGACGTAAACGCGGAGTTTTTTGAGCATCTTTGCGCCGAGAGTATTCTTGGGAAGCATACCCTTGACTGCCTTGTACACGACAAATTCGGGTTTTTCAGCCATCAATTTCTTGTACTGAATTTCCTTCAAGCCGCCGATGTAACCGGTGTGATAACGATAGTATTTGTCTTCGAGTTTTTTGCCTGTGAGAACGACCTTTTCGCAGTTGATGATTATAACGTGGTCGCCGCAGTCGACGTTGGGTGTATATTCGGGTTTGTTCTTACCTTTAAGGATAGAAGCAACCTGAGATGCAAGGCGGCCGAGAACCATATCGGTTGCATCGACAACGTACCACTTGCTTTCAACTTCGCCGGGCTTTGCCATATAAGACTTATTGTTTTTTGCCATTGTTGACAAATCCTTAGCCATTGTGCTAACCTCCAAAATTTGTTTTCGCAAGAGCAAGGCTTAGATCGGAGGGGCTAGTTCTTCTCGCGCCATACGTCTTTCAAAAATATGCTTGATAATAATATTAAATATAACGAAATAAGTCAAGCGTTTTTGTCAAAAAACGGATATTTTTTGCAATCGCCTTCCGTTATTCTCGTCAAGAGTGCTTTTACCGCACGCTTTCAGCCCTCGTTAAGGGCGTAGTTATCGTGCGTTTCCACACCTCGTTAAGGGTATAATCAGCGTGCGTTTTCAATGCGGATTTTCATAGGTTTGCAAGGCATATTTTCAAGCGATTTCAAATCCGTTTGTTGTCCGTTCAACTCGACGTTCGCTTCTTCGATATTTGCAAAAGACACGGTTAGACGCTCGGTTTTCACGTTTTCGGGAATAATTATCAAATCGTAACCCTTCTCGTCCTTTTTCATTGCGACGGATATTTTGCCTTGCTCGTCGAACATCGTGTAGACGTTGTTGCCGAGATAAATTTTGAGTTCTATATCCTTAAACTCGGTCGAGTTTTTGTCTTGATTTAGTAGCGGTATAATCGCGCCCTCTTTGACGAACACGGGGTATCTTGCGAGCGGATATTCTCTTTGATATTCCTTTCCGCCCTCGAATCTTTCGCCCGTGAAAAAGTCGAACCATACGCCGCTCGGAAGCCAAAACTTTTGCTTCGCTACGCCGTTTTTGCCCTTGTGCGTGACGGGACAAACGTACATTTGCGCGCCGAAATAGTATTGATTGCGCCACTTTTTGTCGTATGCGCGGTCGTCTTGCGAATAGTAATACGTCGGGCAAACGAGCGGAACGCCCTCTGTTGCAGTCTTCACGTTCGCCGTGTACAAGTACGGCAAAAGTCTGTGGCGCAAGCGCAAAAAGTCCTCTGCAATCGTTTCTACTTGCGCGTAATTCCACGGCTCTTTGCTCATCGCCTTGTTGTTGGAATGTAGGCGATTTATCGGCGAGAATACGCCGTATTGCAACCACCTTAAATACAGTTCGTTATCGCCCTTGCCGAAAAGGTGTCCGCCTATGTCGTGCGACCACCACGTGTAGCCCGCGTTGGACGCGAGCGCGGTGAAATAGGGTTGGAATTTCAAACTGTTCCAACACACGATAGTATCCCCCGAAAAACCGAGCGGATAGCGGTGCGAGCCGAGTCCCGCGTATCTTGAAAGAATCACACTGCCCTTGCCGTCGCGATTTATGTCGAGCGTATGATAGTGGTTGAGAAGCCAAAGCGGATCGAGATTTTTCATTTTGGACTTTGTGCCTTGTTGCCAGTCAATCCACCAAAAATCAACGCCCATTTTTTCGTACGGATGGTGCAAAATATCGAAGTACGCATTGCGGAATTTCTCGTCGGTGAGGTCAAATTCGAGCGTGCGCTTGGTTTGCGGGTCTACGCCGAGAGCGCGGCACATTTCGGGGTATTGTTCCTCGAAATAGCGAACGCCGTCGCGAGGGTGCAAGTTCATCGTGACCGCCAGATTGCGGCCTTTGAGGTTCTTCAAAAATCCTTCGGGGTCGGGGAACAATTCCTTTTCAAACGTATACCCCGTCCACCCTGCGCCTTGAAAAGATTTGTATTCGGCGTCCTTGGGCACGTTGTTTACGATGTGCCAGTCCATATCTATCGTGGCGACGGTCAAAGGCACGTTCTTTTGCTCGAATTTGTCCATAAGTTCGAGATATTCTTTGTCGGTGTAGGCGTGATAGCGCGACCACCAGTTGCCCAGAACGTACTTTGGCAAAAGCGGAGTGAATCCCGAAAGTGAATAAAACTCTTTGAGTCCGCCGAGATAGTCCTTGCCGAACGCGAAAACGTACTTGTCTTTCGTCGCCGCGGGACGAGGCGAAACGCTGCCGTCAACGTTGAGAATAACCGACGACGAATCGTCGATTTCGCTCACGCCGTTCAAAGCGAATATGCCTTTTCTTATATGCGCAATACAAAACCGGTCTTTCTTTTCTCTCTTGCCTTTCCAGCCGCCCAGCACCCCGAACGTGCCGTCCAACGTCCTTGCAGTGCCGCCGAGATTGAACGCGTTTGAGGGCGTCGCACTCTCGCCGTTTTTGAAAGTCACAGACGTAGAAAGCGTCTTTGTGTTTACGTTGAAAAAACAAGTTTCCGTCTCAATTGACACTTCATTGCCGTTTTTCGCATACTTAAACTGTGGGTTTGCGTAATCTCTGCAAAATGCGAACTGCGTGCGATTGTCCGTGAAACTGCCCTTTTCTATACGCAACGTTCTTGGCGAAAGCACGCTTATGCGCACGTCGCCGACGATAATCGTATTCTCTTTTTTGCACGGTGCGAGTTCTTGCGAAAACCTCATATTTCCTCCGTCCTGCCCTTATTCGGCATAGGATATTATTCTTCTAAAATATGATACCAAGCAAGCGGCAAAGTGTCAATACCAAAGGCGATTTATACGTCGTTTTTTGCGACGTTTTTTGTATTATTTTGTATCGTTTTTATATCGTTTTTGCATTGTTTTTAAGCCGTTTAATGCGGCGATTAATATGCGTTTCGTCGTCGATTGCAATAGTTTTATACTCGGTTATATATAAACGAACCGCCCCGATAGCACCTCGCTTAGGCGCATTGCATATACATATGATATGTGCGGAATTATTGGCTACGTCGGCTTTCAAAACGCCGAGAAAATCGTGCTTGACGGATTGAAAACTCTTGAATACCGAGGCTATGACAGCGCGGGTATCGCCGTTTCGGACGAGAAAATCAAGGTGTTCAAAGCAGTCGGGCGCGTCGAACTGCTAAAAAAGAAAGTCCCCGCCCTTTCCGCGCAAGTGGGAATCGGGCATACGAGATGGGCAACTCACGGCAAGGTATGCGAGAAAAACGCACATCCGCATTTGTCGTTTGACGGCAAAATCGCCGTTGCGCACAACGGCGTGATTAGCAACGCCGAAGAACTCAAAGCCGAACTGTCCGAAAAAGGAATAACGTTTTCGTCGGATACAGACAGCGAAATTATCGCGCATATGCTTGCGCTCGAAACTTGCGATATGTCGGCGGCAATCGAAAACGTCGGAAAACGCCTTGAAGGCGCAACGACTTTTCTCGCCATAAAAGAGGGCGAAAATGCGATTTATCTGAGACGGTGCGGCGCGTCGCTTGCGGTGGGGCTCGGCAAAGGCGAAAACTTCGTTGCGAGCGATACGCTCGCGCTTGGCAAATACACGCAGAATATCGTTGTTTTGAGCGACGGCGAGTGCGCCAAAATCACCGCCGATTCCGTAGAGTTTTTCAAGGACGGCGAAAAACAAATCAAAAAGCCTATCAAAGTCAAGCGCACCGTCCCGAAAGAATGTTCTTGTCATATGCGCTCGGAAATCGACGAAATTCCGCGCGCGCTAATCAGAACGTACAAAAGTATCGTCAAAAACGTTGACGAAAAATTGATAAAAGACTTGAAAAACGCCGAAAAAATCGTGTTTTGCGGTTGCGGCACGGCGTATCACGCCGGATTGTACGGAAAGGACGTTTTCGAGCGACTTTTGGGTATTCCGTGCGTATGCGAAGTGGCAAGCGAGTTTTCGGGCGTAAGGTTTTTAACGAAAAACACCGCCTGTGTTTTCATAACGCAAAGCGGCGAAACGGCGGACACAATTCTCGCGCTCAAGCGCTGCAAAGAGTCGGGCGCAAAAACGATTGCGCTGACGAACGTCGAGGCAAGCAGCATAACCTTCGAGGCGGACAAAACGCTATACCTCAACGCGGACGCGGAAGTTGCCGTGGCGGCGACGAAATCCTACGTTTGCCAACTGCTTGCGCTGTACGTCATCGCAAAAACCTGCCTCGGTCAAACGCCGTCGCAAAGCGAAATAACCTCGCTCGTGCAAGACGTTCGCATTGCGAGCGCGCAGTCGCTGTACGAAGAAAAAATCAAGAAAGCGAATCTGTTTTTTATCGGCAAAGGACTCGACTTCGTGACGGCGAGAGAGGGCGCGTTGAAGTTTAAGGAAATCACCTACAAAATGACGGACGCATATCAGTCGGGCGAACTCAAACACGGCACGATTGCCCTAATTGATTCAAAGAGCGTAGTCACCGTGATTGCGACGAATCCACAAGACAAAGAGCGCACGGCGGCAAGCGTGAGCGAATTGAAATCGAGGGGCGCGTACGTCATTGCGCTCACGTCGATAGGCGACGTCGGCGCAAGCAAGACGTTCGTTTTGCCCGATTGCAAAGACGAATTGCTGTACCCGATTTTGTCGGTTATTCCCCTTCAATCGCTTGCGCTGACAACCTCGCTTTGTATGGGACTTAACCCCGACAAACCGAGAAATCTCGCAAAGAGCGTAACCGTAATATAACAAAAAAGCATCGGTACGGCACAGACAAAAAGAGGCAATATATTTATAGAAAAAGGCAACTGATAACGTTGCAAAAACATACAAAAACGGCACTTTATGTGCCGTTTTTGTATATATAAACATCGGTTATAGCGTTATAGATTCAGATTCTTATCGAGCCATTCTGCAACTTTCTGACAATCCTCGTTAAGCAAAATATCCGCTTGCGAATCGAAATAAGTGCTTGACTTGTTTATCACCGCCGTGACGTCGCCCGTGAAATATCCCACGAGTCCCGCGGCGGGATACACGACCAAAGACGTGCCGACGACGATGAGCATATCCGCTCGCTGAATGGCTCTGATTGCGCCGCGCAAAACTCGCTCGTCGAGGTTCTCGCCGTACAAAACGACTTCGGGTTTTATTATGCCGCCGCACTCGTCGCAATGCGGCACGCCCTCGTGCGATACTATATAATCCAAATCGAAAAACTTGTGGCAACGCTCACACCTGTTGCGCTCAATCGAGCCGTGCAATTCAAACACCTTTTCACTGCCTGCCGCTTGGTGCAAACCGTCGATGTTTTGCGTGACTATACCCTCGATTTTGCCTTCCTTTTCAAGCCTTGCCAAAAGCAAGTGCATTGCGTTGGGCTTTGCGTTTTTATATATCATTTTGCTCTTGTAAAAATCGTAAAACTCTTTGGGGTGCGAGATGAAAAAGTCGTGCGAAATTACGGTTTCGGCAGGATAGTTGCCAAACGGCGTGGAATACAGTCCGTGCGCACTGCGAAAGTCGGGTATGCCGCTCGGAACGGACGCGCCCGCGCCCGTCAATACGGCTATACGTCGTGATTTTTCGATTGCCGCTTTCAAATCGTTCAACGCGGCGATTGTTCTGTCGCTAAACTCGTTTGCCATATGCACCACCTTCCACACTTAAATTATATCACTTGAAAAACGGCAATACAAGTGGTATAATTTCATAATTGCGAGGTGAGTTTATGTTCAACAAAGATATGTATGCGCTTGGAAGCAAACGCTCGTCGATAAGAGAATTGTTTGAATACGGCAAACAACGCGCCGAAAAGGTCGGTAAGGAAAATGTGTTCGACTTTTCGCTCGGCAATCCCAACACACCGCCCCCCGATTGCGTGAAAGAGGCGATTTTGTCGCTTACAAACGAAAATCCCGTTGCGCTTCACAGCTACACGACGGCGCAAGGCGGCAAAGGCGTGAGAGAGGCGATTGCAAACAACATACGCCGTCGTTTCGGCGTTGACGCAAGTGCGGATTATATCTATATGACTTGCGGCGCGGCGGCTTCCCTTTGCATAACCCTTCGCGCGCTCAACGAACGTAGCGACGAATTTGTAATCATCGCCCCGTACTTTCCCGAATACGAAGTTTTCATAAAAGCGGCAGGCGGAACGCCGGTTGTCGTACCTTTTGACGAAAAGGACTTCACCCCGAATCTCGCCGCGCTCGAAAACGCCATAAACGAAAGGACGAAAGCAGTTATCGTCAATTCACCCAACAACCCGAGCGGCGTCGTGTATTCAGCCGAAACGATTGCGAAAATATCCGAGATTTTGAGCAAGAAAAGCGCGCTTTTCTCTCACCCGATTTTCATAATCTCGGACGAGCCGTATCGCGAACTTGCCTACGACGTCGAAGTGCCGTATATAATGAATTTTTACGACAACGCAATCGTGTGCTACAGTTATTCAAAGAGTTTTTCCTTGCCGGGTGAGCGCATAGGCTATATTGCGGTAAATCCGAAAGCGAGCGGCGCAAAAGATTTGTATCTTGCAATATGCGGCGCGGGCCGCGCACTCGGTTACGTTTGCGCCCCGAGCACCTATCAGCGAGTGGTCGAAAAGTGCGTGGACGCTCTGCCCGACCTCGATTTTTACCGCACGAATCGCGACTTGCTTTATAACTCTTTGACGAAAATCGGCTATACTTGCGTACGCCCCGACGGTGCGTTTTATCTTCTCGTCAAAGCACTAGAAGACGACGCAAACGTCTTTGCAGACAATGCAAAGCAACTCGGATTGCTGCTCGTTCCGTGCGACGATTTCGGCGCGAAAGGCTACGTTCGAATTGCGTATTGCGTAAGCCTCGACGTCATAAAACGCTCGCTTCCCGCATTTGAAAAGTTGTATAACGAATACAAATAAAACCGGTTGTAACGGTATAAACAAAAGCCCGACGGTATCAGGGTTTTTGTCGGGCTTTCGAAAAAGGAATAAACGTGGACAAACCACTATGTCGTCGAGCAAACGCTCGGTTGAAAACGTCAGGACGCTTTGCGCATAAGGCTTATACGCACGAACACGATTTTGCCGTCTTTGGTTGCGATTTGCGAATTGTTGACTCTCGATTGATTGTTGATATGCGTCATATAAAATTTCATTTTCTTTTTCCTTTGCAAGCGTCGTATATTTCGTTTTCTCTCTTGCTTGCAAGCATATGATATGCTATACTGTGTACCGAAATCGGTACATCAAACGATTTTTATAAAAAATTTTACGAAAAAGGAAAAATTATGGCACTCGAAGCGAAAAAGACTCTGATTATGCGGATATATCAAATTCTCGACGAATACAGCGACGATGAACATCCCTTGACGCAACAAAACATAATCGACATATTAGAGCGCGACTACGACATACCCTGCGAGAGAAAGGCGGTTGGCAGAAACGTGTCTTATCTCAAAGAAATGGGATTCGACATCGAATCAACCGCAAACGGAACGTATCTTGCCTCGCGCAAACTCGAAAACGCCGAACTTCGACTTCTCATCGACAGCGTGCTTTCGTCGAGGAACGTCAATTCCGTCCACTCTGAACAGTTGATAAACAAACTTATCGCGCTGGGCGGTCGCAACTTCAAGTCGCACGTCAAGCACGTGTATTCCGTCAAAGATTGGGATAAGTCGGACAACAAGGCGTTTTTCTACAACATCGACGTCATAGACGAGGCTATCGAGCAAGGCAAGAAAATCAGTTTCAACTACAACAAAATCGGGCTCGACAAAAAGTTGCACGTTTCAAAGCCGCACGTCGGCTCGCCATATCAAATGCTTCTGCACAATCAACGCTACTATCTTATGATGTTCGACGAGATGTTCGACGAAGTGGGATTCTACCGTATGGACAAAATCACCGACATCAAAGTGCTTGACGACGACGCAAAACCATTGCGCGAGAACGTCGGGTTCGAAAAAGGCATAGACTACAAGCGTATCGCAACGTCTTTGCCGTATATGTACAACGACGCGCCCGTCGCGATAACCCTCAAATGCTGGATAGGTATGGCGGACACGCTCTACGACTGGTTCGGCACGAATTTCACCGCAAAGAAACTCGACGACAAATATTTCGTCGCGACAATCGTCGCAAGCGAGAAGGCTATGCTCTACTGGGTGCTGCAATACAACCGCAACGTCGAGGTGCTGTCCCCCCTCTCTTTGCGCGAAAACGTGGTCGCAAAACTCAAGAAAACGCTCGCTTTGTATGAAAACGATTGATTTTTAATGTTTGAATAATTCGCTTTTCGGTTGCTTTTCTTAGCCAACGCAACTATAATGCAAGCGGATTTAAAACAAACGGTACACGATTATGAACAAAAACATTTTGTCAAGATTGTATAGGCACGGCGTTCAACTTATGGCGGTGGGTATCGTAACCGGCATTTTTTCGGGTATCGTCGTGACGTTTTTCAATATCGCGGCGGATTTGTTCTCGAAGTATTCAAAGGACGTCTACGCTCTTGTGCGCGAAAACCCCGCTTTCGTGCCCTTGCTTTTCGCCGCGCTTGCAATAATCGCTTTTGCAATCGCTACGGTTTCAAAATTCGTTCCTATGGTTCGCGGAAGCGGTATTCCCCAAACGGAAGGCGCGGCAAGAGGTTTGCTCGAACTCAAATGGTACAAATCCCTGCCCGCTATGGCGGCTTCCTGCCTCGTGTGCATACTGTCCGGCTTGACTGCCGGTGCGGAAGGTCCGAGTATGTTTATCGGCGCGACTTGCGGCGATGGCACGAGCAAACTTTTGCGCTGTACGGATATGGAAAAACGCTATCAAATCACGGGCGGCGCGTGCGCAGGTCTTGCGGTTGCTTTCAATGCGCCGCTTACGGGAATCACGTTCGCCTTCGAAGAAGCGCACAGACGTTTTACGCCCGCTATCTTCATTTGTGCATTCTCGTCTGTGCTTAGCGCAATCATAACAAGAAACGCCCTTTACGGATGGATGAATATGCCCGTCGAAGGCACTCTTTCCTCGTTCAACCTCATTCAGATTCCCCTCAAAAGTTACGGATTCGTTGCGCTTGCCGCCGTGGTGAGCGGGATTTGCGGATTCGGATTTTACAATCTTTGCTTGTTGTCGAAAAAACTTTTCGCGAAAATTCAAACGAAAAACGCTCTTACGACAACCTATCTCAAACTGCTGTTCCCGTTTATATTCGCAGGCGTTTTCGGGCTCATCACCTCTTCAGTTATGGGCGGCGGCCACTCGTTTATCGAGTCGTTGGGAACACACGGAGGAACGACAGAGCAAAGCGTTGCGATCATATTCTCGTCACCCGTCGTTGTTACGCTTATTCTCGTACTCGTAATGCGAGTTATCGCCACTGCGCTCAATCTCGGCGCGGGCGTGCCTTGCGGAATATTCATTCCTATGCTCGCAATAGGCGCGTGTATCGGCACTCTCGTCGCAAAACTCGGCGTCGCGTGGGGTATGCCCGCAGAATACGCCGATTGCATAGTTATGATTTGTATGGCAACGTTCTTTGCCACAATCGTCAAAGCGCCGCTTACGGCAATAATTATGGTCGTGGAACTCACGTGGCAATTCACTCTGCTCGTGCCCGTCGTCTTGGGCGTGTCCTTCGGATATATGGTGAGCGAAGTGTGCGGCGCAAGGTCCATTTACGACGAACTGCTCGACAGTATTCTCGACGAGCAGCACGTTCACCTCACCAAACAAACGTACGTCGCAACCGTCGAGGACGGCTCGATTGCTATGCACAAACCCATTCGCGACGTGCTTTGGCCGAGCAACTTGCTCATACGTTCGATAAAGCGCGACGGCGTTTCAATCGTTCCCTCGTCGGATACGGTCTTGCAAGTCGGCGACGAATTGAGCATACAAGCCGAATGTGTGGACTACGACAACTTCAAAGTGTCCGTGGACGAAATCGTAAAACCGAGGAAACACCTTTTTTCGAACAAAAAGCATAAATCAGAATCGAAAAAATCGGATGATTCATCAATATCGTAAGTTTATTGCATTGTTTTCTCAATAGATAACCATGTCTTTGCTCAAAAGCAGCCTTAAAAGAGGCTGTTTATTTTTAGAATTTGGCTTATTGTTTAAGTTCATATTGCTTTATTTACTTAACAAAACGGTTTGGAAAAGATAGTAAAGACATATCAACTATGCATAGGGTTTATTGATTTGCGAAACGCATTAGGTGTCATAGATGTATATCTTTTGAAAATACGATGAAAATACGCAGGATCTTCAAAACCTACTATTTCGGCAACTTTGCCGACCTTTAAATCTGTTTGCAACAAATAATTTTTTGCTTTTTCAATACGATACGCAGCAATGTAATCGCCGACATTTGTTTTCATAATGCGCATGAATAACTTTGAAAAATAGTTTTCGCTCACGCAAGACAACTTGGCAAGTTGTGCGGAAGTAATTTTTTTCGAATAATTGTTGTGGATATAATCAACCGCTTTTTTCACTCTGTCGTCAACTTTGTTAGATTCAACACTTGCAGTTGCGATTTTGAGCATGATGTCCAGACTCGACAAATTGTTGACCATCATCTCGACGAGTTTTGTCGCCGAATAGTATCTTTCTTTCTCAACGACTTTAATTTCGCCGTATAGTTCCGTCAACCTATCATCGAACTTTTCCTTGGGATAAACATAATCCACATGATCGTTAATATCGACGCACACTTCTCCGCCGCAAACGGCTGCGACATATTCTCCGTTTATAAAAATCGGCACGACGAATTCCAAAATGTCGTACTGGCATTTGAAAAAATGCGTCCTCTTGCTCTTTGCTGCCGCTATTGCGGAATGGACGATGCAGTCTACGCATGTGAACGCAACTTGATGGTCTTTTCTTGCCTCTTTGCAAAACTCCGCTTCGTTCATCGGACTTATTATGACTTTTCCGAGCGGGTCAAGCACCGAAAAAGCCAATCCTGTTGCCTGTGCGGCATAATTCAGTGCCTTTTTAAATTTTTCTATATCGATAAATTCTTCGAATCTACTTGCCATAAACACCTATAAATTGCATTTTCTCATCTTTTATTACATTTTGTTGTCTATTTTTTACAATTTAATTTTACACCAATTGAGCAAGATTGTCAATTGTAATTATTTTTTACAAATTGTATATTTAAATCGACAACACCGTCGTAAAGCAGAAGCTGACGGTTAAAAATTAAAAAAATAAAATTTATATAAGGAGAAAAATTATGGACTACGTAAAAAACAGCATCGTTACTTTCTGCAAAAAAAACAAGGTCAACCTTATTTTTCTTGCAGTATGTTTGCTTGTTATTCTCGTAAGCAGTTTCTGTGCGTCTTGCGTTCAATCGGACGGCTTCACCGTAACGGTAACCGATTTGAGAGACGCAACCAACACAGGAAGTATCACGACCACCAAAACGAATGAGGACGGAAGCACAGCGGAAGTCGAAACCGAAGTTAAAGGTAAAGTCGTTTCGGGCATTTTGTTTGTTCCCAAAAACGCAAGCAAAGATAATCCGCTTCCCGCAGTCGTACTCACGCACGGCTATCTAAACAACCGCGAAATGCAACTGCAAAACGCAATCGAGCTTGCACGTCGCGGGTTTATCGTGCTTACCGTCGACCGCAAAGGACACGGCAATTACAACAACAACGACAATAAAAATGCCATGATGGCGACCGACGGATTGTATGACTCTGCCAAATACCTTTATAACCTTGACATCGTAGATAAGTCCAAAATAGGCATTTCGGGTCACTCTATGGGCGGATATACAACAGCCGCAACTCTCGCTGCCGACAAGGATATCGGAATTGTTTCTGCGGGATTGATGCAGGCATGGAGTTCGTTTATGGGCGCCGGTGCCGATGTTTCCGTCGGTTTTCTCAAAGCCAAAGACGATGAATTCTTCTTCACTACAAAAGAAAACGGCGGAACGATTTCGCGAGACTACCTCAACACGGCAACCGCGAAAAAATTCCTGGGGCTTACAGCGGAAGACACCATCGTGAACAAAGGCATCTATAAGCAGACCGCAGAAGGCGGCGTACTTGTCACCACGCAAGGAGGGCAGGCTGTCGACGGAACATTCAGAGCAATTTATGAAATTCCCGGCGTTCACCCTCAAAACCATGAATCCGTCGACGGCGCAAGTGCTGTTGTAAATTTCTTCTACAACGCATTCGGCACTCCGTCGGGGCACAAATATCTTGCCGAAAGTCATCAGACATGGTGGGTTAAGGAGATGTTCTCTCTTCTCGGTCTCATCGCTGTCATTGCCATGATCTTCCCGCTCGTAGGGCTTCTTCTTAAAACAAGATTTTTCAAAACCATCGCCGGAGGGCAACAAGTCGTCAACGAAAACGGCGAAATGGTGTGGGTCGGCAACAAACCGATCGATCCGACTCCGTTGCGCGGCGTACAAAAGAATCTGACCTACTGGATAGGCGCAATAGCTGTCGCAATCTTTTCGGGACTTACAATTCGCCCGATATGCACGGAATTCGGCGAAAAATTCTTCCCTAATACGCAACTTTATCCGCAAGATACAACCAACTGGGTCTGCATATGGGCAGTATGCACCGCACTCTTTGCTCTTGCCGTGGTGTTGTTCCTTTGGGCTGTCAACGGCGTAGTAAACCGTTTCAGATACAAAGAAAACGCACCTCGCTTCACAGAAAATCCGTTTGCGGCAGGCAGAATTCCGACAGGTTTTGTTGGTCTTGCAAAAACATTCCTTCTCGGCATAATCGCAGTGGCAAGCGTTTATATCGTCACTTACATAAATTGGCAGATATGGACGGTCGATTTCAGAATTTGGACTCTGGCAATCAAAGTTTTCAACATCGAAATGTTGCCTACAATGATGAGATATGCTCTTTTCTTCGGCATATTCTTCAGCGTCAGCGCACTCTTCAACGAAGGCTTCAGAGCAAAGAATATCCCTGAATGGGCGACGATCCTGATCAATATATTCTTCAACATCATCGGCGTGCTTTTGATGATATCGATCCAATACGGCGTATTCACGACATCCGGCGTCTTGTGGCAAAAAGACATGGCACTCGGCTATATAGTGCTCATCCCGATGGTTCCTATTCTTGCAGTCGCAACGGTGATCTCGAGAAGAATAACGGCAAAAACAGGAAATATTTGGCTCGGTGCAATCATCAACACGCTTTTGTTCACGATGATGACCTGCGCAAATACTGCGGCGTCGTTTGCATATGTGCTTGGATAAACTGTACTTCCCCCCCCTTTAGCACATATAATGTGCAAGAGTATCGGCACTTAAAGTGCCGATACTCTTTTTGTAAGGGGTGAATTATACTTTCAAGTGCAACACCTGCAAAAATAAAAAACAGTTCATACGAATCGCTGGTAACCACCGCGAATGGCAAATAAAATCGAGTAAAATATGGCAATGGGTTCGAATCTCACTTAGCCGTGCAATGAGATTAGAACCCGTAAAATGACGAAAAAAATGAGTTTGTGGATTCGAATCCCACTCGGTGACGCAATGAGATTTGAACCCGTAATTTCATTGTTCCGCGTTGGAAACTTCAAATACAAGTATGGCTTTTGCCGAAAGAGTAACGGAAAACGTTATGAGTTTCCATCCTTTTTCGGCATATTCGTTTGCAACCTTTTCAACTTCTTCTGCCATCTTGTTAGCGCATGGGTTGTATTTTAATACGACCGTTTTATATTTCATAAAAAACTCCTTTTTCTTATTATTATTCTTTTGCAAGTTTATGCTGAAAAGTTAATGTGTACAATCAATAATCAACCTATCCTTAAACCGAAATTTATTGAATCGCCTCTGCAATTTGATTCAGAGAATCGTAATCGACAAAATCAACTTTTTTGTTGTAGGTTTCTATAAACGCCTTATCTTCTTGCGTAAGACTTTCGGTTGGCTTGCTTTTAACGGAACGATATACCATTTTCATCATAATCTTGTGATTGAAATGCAATTTACCGTAATCTATGCCGCCTCTTAAGTGAAAAACGGATAAAGATTTTAACAAATGCTTCGGCACTTGTTTTATTACGGAATTTCTGATATTCTTTATATTTTCTTTATCGGATACATCCGCCAATCCCACCGTCACGACAATCAACTTTGTATTCGGAGATAAGTCTTTAACCGTACCCTTTAACCCTTTAATGCCGCTTGCGTATAAAGCACCGAAATAGATTATTCTCTCATAATCCGCTAAAGTTTTTATATCCTCATAGCCGATAACGGGGAAATGCGTCATTTCCGCAAATTTTT
>ERZ808262.19-NODE-19-length-151695-cov-181.138051_pt1 | contig 151695 bp, 245 predicted proteins | sample MGYA00520895_ERZ808262 | MGnify/ENA primary metagenome ERZ808262 (study PRJEB31516, sample SAMN03275588) | gut metagenome | biome: mammalia-associated habitat; material: feces | host: Papio cynocephalus | place: Kenya | collected 2012-08-02 ...
TTCATATTGTTTATTACCAACTTTCGCTTTAAACTCTTTAGAAGAAAGAGCTTCGGCCAGTTTACCCATTCGATATTTCAACTCATGATATTCATTACACATATTCTCTTGAAACTTTTCCATATATTTTTATATTTAAAAGATTAACTTTAATTTATTATTTTAATTTATTATTCGGAGAGGGCCAAGCGTAGCCCGAGGCCGTCGCTGCTGCTGCCGGGAGTAGTGTTGCTACGACTCGACGACCGGCAGCCCCTGGCATTGTTGTACCAGCCGCCGCCCCGACGCACGCGGAGAGACCCATTAGAAGGTCCCTTGGGATCGGTTTTGGCATCGCTGCTGTAGCTGCCATACCAGTCCTGACACCATTCCCATACGTTGCCGCTCATGTCATACAGTCCCAACTCGTTTGGTTGCTTCGTCCCTACGGGGTGTGTTTTCTTGTTACTGTTGTCATAATACCATGCCACATCGTCCAAATTGTCGCTGCCGCTGTACTGAAAGTGCCGGCTTTGGTTGCCGCCTCGTGCAGCATACTCCCACTCCGCCTCTGTGGGGAGGCGGAAGTTCTTTCCCGTCAGGGAATTGAGCCGGCGGAGGAACTCCTGGCAGTCGTTCCAGCTCACATTGGTCACCGGACCGTTGTCGCCCTTGGTGGAGGAGGGGTTGCTGCCCATCACGGCGCGCCATTCACGCTGCGTGACCTCATACTTCCCGATATAGAATCCGCTGAGCGTCACCCGGTGTGCGGGCTTCTCATCAGAATAGGCAGCGCAGCCTTGCTCGGAAGTGGCACCCATCATGAATGTGCCACCCTGTACGTACACCATTTGGGAAGTAATACTATTTATATTAATTTCTGTTGTACAGGGTTCATTTTGTAAATAATACTTATTAAGTATTTCTGTAAGCTCTGAATCTTCTTGTACTAAAATTAGAGCCTCTTCCTTACTAAGATCACTATTTTTAATTTTTTGTATAATCTCAATACCTTTTAAAATATTATTTCTACTCATTCGTTAATTGAACTAAAAGTGTTAATACTAATAATAATAGTTTTTGTTTTTAATTTAAATTCAGAAAGTGTTTTTACATTACAATAGCTCATAGCAGACCTTATGTAATCTTCTGCATTCTTTGACCACTGTTTGATAGTAGTATTAATCCCAATCTTTCTACATATTCCTTCAGCAGTATGTTTTTTCTTACCATATAAGTCGTTCTGTCCTTCTTTAGAAGCCATTCCATAAAACTTATGAAATAGTGGATTAGTATTATAATCTTGTTGGGTAGTAATCTTTCCTTCCCAATCATATATATCATCACTTGCTTCTATACATTTGGCAAATAAGGAACCTATCATTACATAATCAGCACCAAGGGCAAGAGCTTTATTAATATCAGCATATCCTCTAATGCCTCCATCTGCAATAATTTTTGGATATATACTTCTTTTTCTACGAATTTTTACACTATCTCTAATAAGGCTAGCTATAGGGTAATGCACTCCCACATTAGATGTAGTGATACATCCAAATCCAGAACCTATTCCTAATCGAATATAATCGACATTTGCATCTATTGCTGTTGTAATTGTTTCTGGGTTAGCGATATTACCAGTCATTATAATACTATTAGGAATCCTTTCTTTAAGTTGTTTTACAGTATCATATAACTTAGTCATATGTCCATTGGCAACATCAATACATATATGTACTGGATAAATAGAATTGGGGATTCTGTCACATTCTGACAAAGAAAAAGCGGCCCATTTTCCATTATTTAGAGATTGTATTCTATCTTCTATACTATAATTTCTAGGAAGAATAGGAATAATATGGTTATCTTCATATATATGAAAATTGTCTTTATTAACAATACTGCTCATCGGAGCAGTAAATATAGGAAGATTTCCCTTATCGAAAGGATCACATTCACTCCTACTAGAAATTTTTGATGTTATAGCAGGAACAATACTAATATCATTATAACTATACTTCATGACCTATTACTATATTTATAATATTTTTTTATTTCTTTTTTAGTTAATGTATAACTTTTATTCCAATTAGTCATAATCACCTTTTATTGATTTATTTTCTGTAATTTTCTCATCTTCTCCATTTGGGTGTATGATATAACATTCTTTATTTTTCTCCCATTTTCTGGAATAATTTTGTTTTATTACTTGTTCTTTTATACATTTATGGCAGATAGTTTTTATCCATCCTAATGTATGTCCTACATTTTCAGTAGAGCCACAATATTCACAAGTATGAAAACTCTGATCTTCCGCCTCTTCTATCATTTTCTTTAGTTTAGAAGAGGTGAAATTAACATAAATTCTTAATTGACCAAATTTCTCTTTTATCTGCAGAATTTCTATATGATTATTATTAGCTTTGTTATATTCGTCAATATAAGAAATAATAGGGTCTATTAATTTATTCCACCCTTTCCCACATTCTATAAATACATTTTTCATATTAATGAATCCAATAATTAGGGAGTGTTCCATCTTTTAGTGTGGACAAATCACCGGGAAGAGGTAATTTATCACAGAAAGGTTTTGCTCCTTTTTCCATACATTTTAATAATACTTTAGCTACATCTTGTGCTATATCATCTGGTGCTTCTATGTTCCATTCATCGTGGACGGGTATACAGAATTTAACCTTTCCAAGTAGGTTATTATCTATTACCCATTTAAACATCAACATAGAAGCCAGCTTAAAACATCCTGCACCTCGGTTTTGTATCCTATAGTTTACAGATTGTTTTCCAAGTTCTGCTTTTCTCTTCTTATAATAATTATATTCTTCTTTTAATATAGGGTCTTTCTTATAAGTAGACCAGAAATTAGGGTCTTTCATTTCTTCTTGTACTTGAGAGAGTCTATCCCAATCATAGGCAAATGCTTTTGCACCAGTAACATTATTCATTTGAATATACCCTCTTTCCATAACATCTTTCTTACAATATTTCTGATATGCTTCCATTCCCGGAAAACCCTTCATATAATTATTATAAATAACCTTAGCTTCCTCAATAGGAATCCCACCATTATTGGCAATGGTGTATTCATTACCTGCATAATTAATTGCACTATTATAAATTTATTATATGGAAAAACTTCTCATTAATGGTATCTATTACATAAGATTTTTGTTCTTGAGTAAGTTTCTCAATAAATTCTTGATTGTGTTGTGATAAAACAGCTTCACCGAATCTTTGTTCTAATAAAAATCTTGCAAAAGAAGCCTCTTCTTTTGTATTATAACTTTTAGAATGATATTGTTTATTATTATTTCTAAAATATGCAGACCATTTTCCACTTTTAGTTTGTTCTATTCCTTTAATTGAATATTTATTATAACAATGTCTATTTTGTTGATTTATAGAATTATTACATACTCTAAGGTTACTCTTTCTATTATCAGTAATATCTAAATTAATATGATCAACCTGTTGTCCTTTTTTAGGTTTCATTAAAAATCGGTGTAAAAGAACTGTTTTTCCATTTATTCTGGTAATAGCATATCCATAATTATTTTTACACCATTTATATTTAGATACTTCAGGGTAATCTTCTGCATCTATAGTATAGGTTTGGACAGCAGTTCCTTCTACAGGTTTATAGACATCAAATTCAACTTTACTGCCTATAAATCTAAATTCATTAGGATCATATTTTGTTCTTGGATTACTATCCAAGCATTTACCATATTGTTGTAGTTGGTGTAGGTGTTTATCACAATAATCTTTAGAATTATGGCCATTATAAACATAACTTCTGCCACATTGTTTACAAAAACAATTTATTTTCATATAATAATAATTTTTATAATTGGACTATTCCTTATCCCTATGTATTAAACACTTAGGACCCCATTAGTAGTCTCTAGGAAGGCTATTGCCATCACGGTGTTACTTAATTTAGCTTCGCCGTTATTTGGGGTTTTTCTTATATATTTCTATATAAGGAGTCTACAAAGTTAAACTCCACTTTTTTAGCATCTTGTCTAAGGTTATGATATTTTTTCTTTATATCCTCTATCTTTGTATCTCTTGGAATAAGATGAGGATATGTCATATATGCTACAAGAGAATGGACATCTCCACAACCCTCTGTAAATATATTAATTAATGCTTTATCGCCTGTAACGGAAGCAATTAGTCTAGATTCTTGACCCTCATAATCTACACTAATCCATTTATTACCCTTTTCACTAATAAAACACGCTCTTGTTTCTGCATCAGATGGTAATTGTTGTAAGTTAACTCCTCCCTTACTACCACCACAAGACATTCTAAATGTGTCAGCTCCTATTGGATTAAAATCAGCATGGATTCTCCCGTCTTCTGGTGTTATATTGTCTAAGAAATTCTTTCCAAAAGCTTCACAGACTTTTGCAGCTTCTTTATATTTAACATATAATTCTGCAATAGAAGATACATTCTTTTGTGCTGCTATAAGTGTTTTATCTGCAGATTTTCTTGTTTGTTTTGTCTTTTTATCAAGAGTTTCTACATTAAATCCTAATAATTCAAATAGAGGAATTACCTGATTACTACTGGACCAATTAATAACACATTTATCTCCAAATGTTTCTGTTGTAGGTGCAAATAGATCTTGTTGTATTACATCTATATGTTCTATATATGGATGAAATGTATTATTAGCAGTATATCCAAATGGAATCTTACTAATAGAATATACTTTATATCCATATTTTTCATCAGATTCTTTTACTAATTTCTGATTTTTAGAAGTAATATTCACAAAATGTAAATCATCCGGAATATGTTCAGAAAATGGATGAATGAATTGAGTATCGACAAGGGCTTTATATTCTATATAATTCCCTTTTCCATTATGTTTAGAATAAAAATCTATTATCCAAGAATTTAATTTAGACAACCATTTTTCTCTTTTCTCTTCATCTATAGCCATCTTTTTCTTCCATCTTGGAACATCTAGTTTTACTCCACATAACTTAGTATATGCTACTACAATAGTAAATTTAGACTCAAATTCCGCAGCTTTTTTAACTTCATATTTTTCAAGTTCCTTTTGTTGTGCTTCATAGATAGGAATAGAATACTTTACATCTGTAGCAGAATAAACAATAGTCCTTTCAGTCAATCCTTTAGATATTATCTCTCCTCTTGCTGTTTTATCCATATCATAATCACAGTACTTTAATGCACACGCTTTTAATGATACAGAATACATATCTCTGGGCTTACCATTATTAAGAACTCTTTCTCCTATTAAGGTATCGAAGTAATTAGTTTGTACAATACCTTCTTTTAATAGAAACATCCCGTCAAAGCAATAATTGTGCCATATATACTTAATATCTGGATTTTCTAATACCCTTTTTAATAATGTAATAGGATAACTAGTACAATCCCATACTATTTGAAAATCTTCATTACCTAGTTGAATAGTAAGGATATGACTAGTTACAGGATTTAATCCAGTAGTCTCAGTATCTGCACCTAATATGCTTTCTTTAGATAATAATTCAATAGCTTTGTTAGGATCTATTTTCTCATAAGCATCTGATTTAAATAATTCCGTTTGTTTACTTACCAAATAAATCATTTCATCATATCTTCCTTTCTTTTAAAATTGTGCTATTAATATAGCTTAATTTTTAAAGATTGGGCAGAAAATAAAAATCCCCTATAAGCCCATTACAGGCTCATAGGGGAGAGTTGTGAAAGGTTATAAATAAAATCCTTTACTGTCTACAAGATAATAATACAAACCTCTTATTGTAGAACAGTTATATTCTATATTATCATAAGTAACTGAACTATCTATATTTCTAAAATAATCAAACACTAATTCAATATCATCTTTTCTTCTAATAAGATTCTCTAATGTCAGAATAAATAAATCATTGTAGTTCATATAGAATTTAGAATTTAAAATATCAATTCCCATATCTGATAAATGATCTATTTCTTTCCACTGATTAGAGTAATTGTTTATTAATTTCCTAAATTGTTCATATCCTATCATAACACTTCACATATAGATACACCGCCTCTATGCCGATGTAATAGATTCTTGAAAAAAGAACCGATTACACATCGGATAAACCTCTTCATGCTACTACATTACTATTTTCAATTCTATAGTTTGGCTATATCTATAAAATTTAAGAGGTCGACTCATATAAGGCCAAGGATTGCCATGTATCGAATCTGGTGTTGAAGTTATAAAACTCATCGGCACCCGTCGTCAGGCGGTCGGACGTTGCGGGATTTACACCATCCTTATACGAGACAGGGAATACTCCCACTGTTTGAGGTTTTTATTATGTGGTCAAACGAAACTGCTAAACACCACTAAGATAGGAGATTTCTCTCGCTCCTAATATAATCGATATTTCTGATAAAATCTGTTTAATTTGTTAAAATTATAGGGTCTAATAAAAAAGACTTTATAACAAAATTTACAGCATCTAATTCTTCCAGTGTTATATTAAATCTTCTACATAATCCCCTACTTTTTAGTAATACATCATATTCTCCGAAATTCTCCCCTTCAGAAACAGTAATTTCATCATTATTTTCACACGTATACGTAAAACTAAATGGTTTTATTTTACTTTTCTTTTTCATATTAAATTAGCCCTCTGACTGACAAATTTTTATCATAGTCTTATAGTTATTCACCTTTATATGGAACATATCCCCACGGGTCTGTATGAAGCCTGTAGAGGTATTTTCAACAATTTCTAATAATTGCCACAATGACCAAAATAAAAAATACAAGCAAGTATAAAATTGCAAAAATTAAAGGAAGCCATATTGGAGTTAGAAGGACTATCCAATTTACATAGGCGTGTCCGGTTAATTTTAGCAATATTAAAACTATGGTAGCAATCAGATAAATGTAATATAGATTTTTATATTTAAATCTCATTCTACATCTATTTCTTTTACAAAGAATTTAGTATATCCATTAGGATGATGAATACTATGTGGTAGAGATTCTTCTGCTCTTTTCTTGTTAGTAAAAACAGAAGGATGCATAGATGCTGGCCGTATAATATGTGCAGGTCCTTTTCTTGTAAACGTTGTTACTTCTTTCCAAATTTGATAAAGTTTCATAGATGTTTTAACTTTGTTTCTACAAATATTATATTTTTAATATCAATAATGATAGTATCATCCAAAAAAGAGTCCTCAATAATAAGAAAATCATACATTGAATCTACTATATATTTACAATAATTGAAATCAATACAAAAGGATTGATTAGAAGTTGCAATATATACAGTCTTACTGGTTTCTTTAGCTATTTTAATAGCCTTACTTAATTGAAATGAGTACATAATGTAAAGATATATTTAAAATGTAAAATCTTGTTTATTTATAATATCATAAATAGAAATTGGATCATCCATACCAGATAAATCAAGAACTATTTAACTATTGTATTTTTAATGTCCGTATTCTAATAGATCATTTAATCGTTCTGGTAATTCTTTTAATGTTACAAAAACATTTCCTCCTCCCACATAGTCATTTTTATCTTGTGCAGATCTGCAAAAGAAGAATCCTTCTACTCCGCCTTTTGCATCAAAATTAATATGTGTACGATTCAGACTATTTCCATAATGTACATATGCATATTTTCCATCTCTTTCAAAGAAAAATGATCCTTCATAATATCCTCTATTTACTTGTACAAGATTTGCATTCAGATAATGTGCAATATCTTCTGCCATATTATTGATATATCTTTGAAATTTTCTAAATTTTTTAGATACCCACATTCCATCATCACGGATAGTTACTCCATTATAATTTTTATATAGTTTTTCTAAAGATTCAATTGGCATCATATTCTATTAATGTTAAATAGTTTTCAGATAGATCTTTTCTAGGAAGTTCTATTTGGTTATCTCTTAAATGTTCACAGTCTTTGATGCGTATCATATATCTATCATCGTCCCATATTACTTTGCCAGTAACCTTTACATGTACTCCATAAACATTTGTATATTCTACTGTATCATCTTCAAATATAGGTTTATGATTCTTTGCATAATATCCAGTAAATTGTGATACAGTATTTTTATCTACTGGGACTCTTTCAGAATCATAAGTTTCTATATATACATCCCCATCTTCTGAATGTTGAATAAGAGAACCTATTATTATATGTTTGTTATCCAACCTACTTGCTCTGAATAATATTCTTCTCATTATAGAATTTTATATTTTTAAGATTTGTATTTATGTCAATATATTTCTGAGATTCAATATATTTAGATTCATCTAAAATTGATATAGAATCTCTATTTATAATTACTCTAACTAATGCTGTCAAAAAATAGCTTATACCTGTATAAAAGTATTTCCATTTTATTTCTTTATTTTAATTCTGACAACAGTATTCCGGTTAAATTTTAATCTCTTATTATTTACAAGATTAAAAGTGTTTATTGCAGTAAGAAAAGTAGTACAATTAGTATAATTATCCCCTTCTTTTAAGGGTTTAAGAAATATTTTAGTATAAGTGTTATTTGTATAAGATACTGTATTTGTTACGTAACAATTAAATTCTTTTAATTGTGAGGATGAAATGGTTAATGCTATCATCTGTCTATAAATATATCCTTCATGCTCTTTAGCTTGATAGGATATTTTTACATTTTTATTTAGAACTCTTTCCATTATAGTTTAATAGTGAACTTATTTGATTTTAATTTGGATGATGGTATTTTCATTTTTTAATTCTGGCGTTTTAATATTAAAAAATGTTACTATTTCTTTATATGTATTTTGATTAATATAATTATCTCCTATATGTAATGGTTGAAAGAATAATTTTCTATATATAGGATATTCTAAATTCTCTGATTTAGATTTTACATATCTATTATACTTACTAAGCTGCAGTGGAGTAAGATTTAATATAATCTTGTGATGATAAATTTTTCCACTGTCAGTAAAAGTGTCTGTATGTGATATTGTCACATCATTTTTATCAAGTGTTATCATATAAAAACAAAAAAAGGCTGGATTTCTCCAGCCTTATAACTCACATAAACCACCAGAAACGCTTCATAAAATCAAGATGCCTCTCTAAGGTCTCATTAAACATTTTAATATTGTTATTAAATCTCTCTACTTCTTTTGTATCAGCAGGAAGATTTGATTTATCAGTAAGAATATTACTGACTTTCTTAGGAGTATCTACTTCAGTATAAGAAGATGAAATAGAAAGATTGCCTCCTTCTTTCATAGCTTTAAGAGCTGCCTCATGAAACTCTTTCTCACTCTTAAAAGTCTTGCCATTCACATTACCATTAAATACTTTCTCTTTCATAATTGTATCCTTTCTTTTAAAATTGTTCTACAATATATAACACAATTTCTGTGCCAGAAAATATATATGACAATTTGTCAGTCATGTAAGTCAGCTTCTGTCAGATCGAATCTAAATGCAATAAAAGATGGCTGTGTAGGTATTCCATATTCTGAGATATTGAAATATTTACAATCACCCAGTTTATTTTTATAAAATTGGAAATTATTAGTATACTCTACTTTTTGTTCATGGTCTCCAAGGGGTTTTGCTTTGAAGGTTTTCCCTTCTCTAGTTTCCATAATAAAGACCATATCATCATACATTCTTAATCCTTGCTCTATACCAATACATTTAAAAGTATTTTCATTATACATTTTTACTTTTATCATATTGTTATTTCTTTTACCCGGACCATATTTAGCAGAAGCAAGTCTTATCACAAGACCCTCAAATCCTTCTTCTACATATTTATTATGTAGTTTAACAATATTATCCCAACCACTTATTTTAACTTGTGGAACAAATTGAACTTTCAAATCATAGCTGTCCCACTGTCTATAAGGGTCAAAAGAAAGATTCAGCTCATCCCTAATTTTATACATCTTTTCCAACCTTTCTTGAAAAGTAAGATTGACATCAACTATATCATACATATAAAATTCTAATACATCAGAATCATATGCAGTTTGTTGACTTCTACACAATCCACTAATTCTATTTAAAGGCATTCCATGTTTATAGACTTCCCCATCTAATACTAAATCAGGATTCTTTTCAAACAATTTAATAAATTTAGGGATTTCTAATATATGCTTTAATGGAAAATCCAAATCAATGGCTGTTCTACTTCTTGCCCGAAGACATTTTCTTTTACTATCATAATAGATACAAGATCTCACCCCATCTAATTTCCTGCTGGCATAGTATTCTTTATCAAATATTTTCTTATTAGTAACACTCTTTGCCATTTTACATAGCATAGGCTTTAATAGTCCCGTCTTATCTGTTTTATAATCACCTACTATACCTTTAAGAGTGGCTAAGTCATAATCATCTCCGCATTTATCTAATTCTTTATATCCTTTATCAAGATATTCTTTTGCTAAAGATTTAAATTTTAGTTCAGTTGCTTTATAATTTCCTTTTTTAGCACCATTAATGATAATAGGAGGTTGTACTATCCTCCTACATTTATATTGAAATGTAGTTCTTAATATTTGATAATTATCTGGTGGTATCTTTTTATACTTTAGATTAACACATCTAATATTTCCTCTACTATCAATAGAAGCGAAGTATCTTGTTTCTTCTATAGGTGTATTAAATAATTCAAGTTCTCCCATAAACAAAAAGGCCAGTAGATTTACTACTGGCCATTATTTTAATCAAATATATATGCTCCAATTATTGATCCCATTATCTCATAGCACGTCCAACAAACAAATGTATAATGAGGTAGGTTATCTTTATTTTCAAATTTAACCTCATCCAATTCATTATTCATATCATCCATATAAGATTCCAAATCATCAATATGGTCTATATAAAAAGTTTTGCAATCACTATTATAGATAAGCATTCCTACCAATCCAGACTCGCATCCACCATAACTTAAATCTTTAAAGAATTTAGCAGGATCATTATATCCTATCATATGACATATCATATCCTCCATATAGTCAGACATAAAATCATATTTATTGACTTTAAAATTAGCTTCTATAATTTCCCTCAAAATATCCTCTTTAGTACCAAATTCAGGAAGCTCTTCTATATATAACTTATTATAAATCTCAAGAGGGTCATTAAAATCATATAGGTTATCAATATCCTCCTCTTTAGAATCTGGAAATAAGATATTATAGATATAATGTAATCTATCTGATTTAAGATTAACAGACAAATTATCAATCACTTCATTATAATTTTCTAAAATATATTTTTCAAATTTACTCATTTTCCTGTACTTCCAAATCCACCTTTACGTTCTGTATCTCCAAGCTCACTAATATGTGAGACTTCTTTCCAATTAATTTTATCTACTTTATTCAATACAAGTTGTCCTATTCTTTCCCCATCTTCAATACATACTACTTTATTAGAAAGATTAATAACAATAATACCAACTTCATTACGGTAGTCTGCATCAATAGTTCCAATGCAATTTGCCATTGTAATTCCCTCTTTTAATGCAAGCCCGCTTCTTGGTCTTATCTGAATCTCATATCCTTCTGGAATAGCCATAAATAATCCAGTAGGGATAAGTGCCCTACTGAATGGTTCTAGATACAAACAATTTGTCTTTTGAACTTCTGTAGCCGGAACATAATTTCCATCACCATAAACCTTAATAGGGTGCTCATGCACTCTACTAAAATCTACTCGCACATCCATACCTGCGGACAATGGAGTTTCATATTTAGGTAATTCATTATTACTAACGTTAATTACCTTTACATTTTTGTCATTGCTCATAATAAAGTTCTTTTAAAATTGTTGGAAAATACTTTTTTAGTTTTACTAATGCTTTATCTTTTATTTTTTTAGTTCTTGTGGCGGACATACAATATTTCAATCCAATAGACTGTAATGTATAATGTGCACCATTAAAATCAAAATAGTTCATTAGAACTATACGTTCTATATCAGATAAGATGTTAGAATGTAATATTTGATTTATTGTTTCTTCTCTACTTTCTACTTCTATATTATCAAAACTGGGTAATACATCTGATAATGTCAGAGATTCGTTATCACAGTTTGGAATAGGTGCATCTAGAGAATTTTTAACAGTTAAAGCATTTTTTGCTGTTTGTATTGCTCGGGCATGACATTTACAGACAGTAGCCATCTCACGGTTACTTAACTCTCGTTCAGCTTTCTGTTCTGCTATAGTACCATACCTGTTCATTCTATAAACAACATTTGTGATATTTTGTGGTAGTTTTATAGTTCTAGATGTTTTATTTAATGCATTAATTATTCGTTGTCTTATCCACCATAATGCACAAGTAATAAATCGTGTTTTTCTTTTATAATCCCATTTATCTGCTGCTATCATTAATCCTATATTTCCTTCTTCTATTAAATCTTCAAGAGGTACTCCTTTGTTTTGATAGTGTTTAGCACAGGTTACTACAAATCTCAGATTATGGTTAATTAATTTTTCTCTGGCATATTCATTTCCTTCTTGTATTTCTTTTCCTAACTCTATTTCTTCTTCTGGAGTGAGAATTTTATAATCATCAATAGTGTTTAAATAAAACGCCAAACCTCTTGAATCAATTTTAGTATATTTCCTTGCAGTTGTAATAGGTTTCATTCATTATCATTTACTGGTTTAAAAATATCTGAAAGATACTGTACTAACTGTTCTGCTGCATTATATTCTGTTGATGCTTCTGAATAAAAAGCCTTTGTAGGCTTATTATCTATACTTATTAGCACAAAAGGATCCATATGTGCCCCCCAATATCTTTTTAAAGATAGCCCTTTCTTTCTTTGACTATATTCATTCATATCAAAGGTTTCATATTCTACTAAACAATTAATATTTAAATCTTTAAATGTTTGTAATTGTTTGGGACTATCATACACCAGCTGTATTTTTATCATTCTAAATAGCTTCTTTAATAATATTCAAATACTTCATATATTTCTAATATCTTCTACGATCTATCTAATGAGTATAATTTATTAACCCCAATCTTCTATTATATACGGAAGGGGCGAATCTTTTAACAAAGTATTCGTTAAGTTTTTCCATATCTATTGGGGAAAGCTATCTAAAGTATTCCATTATAGTTCTATCTATCTCTTCATCAGCATATAATAAGACATTTTCTGTAAGAAACCAGATATATACTACTTCTGCTTTTATTTTAAAGTATTTCGTACTATATCTCTTTCCATCTTTTGTAAAAAAGACTTTATATCCCTAATCACCTTTTATGATATGTGGAAATTCATTTTTATAATAGGGAACTTTTACTAACTTTCTATTACAGACTACAATTTTATCCTTTCTATTATCAAATTGATCATTCACATATAATTTATCTATTGGCTATCCTGTTACATAACTAATAAAATAGTGAAGACGCTCTCTAAGATATAATTTACCATCTTTACGTCTATATACTTTCCATTTATATCTTTCTATAATGTCTTTGTATTCTTTATCAAAGATAAATGTAACATCTTTATGTCCATATTTTAGAGTGATTGTATTCTCTGTAATATCATATTTAGGGATTAATGTATCGTCATACATAGCGTGATAATGACGTGGACATAATACCATTCCAAATTTCTTACTGTTTATTAGTTTACCATCAGCCTTACCACATATCTAACATTTTCTCATACTATTTCAATATATATTTTATCTTGATTTATTAATTTGCACATTAAAGAGGCATAAGTGGCTTGTGAATTAATTACTTTTCCTACTATTTTATTTTGTCCTACTATTATACATCCGCTAGTACTATTCTGATCTGTTCCCGGATGTATAAGGACTCCATCAAATCCTGGGACATTTAATATTCTTGGAACAATACCTTTCCACGGTTTTGCCCATACTCTATTTTTAAATTTAGGGCTTACGACCTTTGTAGTAACTTTATATGTACCAGAAGGAATAGCTGTTTCATTTTTAACTTTTATCTTCGATATCTGATCTAAAGACATTTCATGTTTAAGTCCTCTATCTTTATCTTCTATAGTATCACAAAAATATTGGTCATTAATATACAATTTCCCTATTGTATATTTAGCTTTCTTTGCTATTCTTTTCAGTTTTAGATAAATCATAATTTAATTGTCTTATTCGTTCTTCACAAATATGAATAATTTTCTGATATCTTTCCGTTTCATCTTCTCCAATCTTTTTTCTTGCTATTCTTTTGACGATATCAGCATCCCAAGGGTTTAATTTCCAATCTATCCAACAACTCCATGGTTGGATAAAATGGTCTGCATAATCACTTGCCCCTACATTAAAAGACCGTGTTCCAGAATCATCCAACATTCCTAATTCACATAGTTTATCATATATGTGATCTGCTATTTCTTTCATTTTATTTTTGTAATTATTTGATTAGAACTGCCTCTATATAAAAGATTTGGATCTTTTTTATCAATATCAAAAGGACCTTCTACCAAGACATCACAGAGATTTACGATCTCTTTCTGTTGTTCTGTAAGCTGGTCATAATAATATCCAGTCCATAGCCATATATTCTTGTCTGGAAATCTTTCATTAAATCTAATGATTAATTTCTTTAATTCTACTAGATTTACTAATGAAAGAGGCTCGCCTCCTAATAATGACAATCCTTCTATATGTGGATTATCACAAAGATCTAAGATATGATTAATAGTTTCATCTGTGAATATTTTACCTCCAGAATAATCCCATAGTTCTGAATTAAAACACCCCTTACATTTAATAGCACAGCCCTGAGTAAAGAGGGACACTCTTATCCCAGGGCCGTTGCTTACATCCATTGTTCTAATTTTGTTATACCTCATCATGATTGTCAAGATGGACAAATCGTTCTTTTATTTCTTCTGTTCGCCCTTTATTATAATCAGACGTACCAATATATCCACATACTCTTCTTGCGTGATGTAATTTCTTTGAATCTTTACATCCACAATTAGGGCAGTACCAATTCATATCATCATCAATTAATTGTTCTCCTGTATATCCACAGTTAGCACAGTAATCTGATTTAGAATTGATTTCTGCATACATAATAGTATTGTAGATATAATCAATTACTTCCAATAATGCTTCAGTATTATGTTGCATATCAGAAGACTCTATATAGCTTATACACAATTTTTACTTTTCAATTTAGTAATGACATATTTTTTTATATACAAAATCTGAGAATCTGTTAGTTTATTCTTAATAATTTCTTCTTTCTTTTTTTGTTCAGAAATGTTTTGAAATTCTTTAAATAACAATTTCTCAGCAATATATCTAGCACATATAGCTTCTTCTATTGTATGCCATCTACATAAATGCACCCTTCGTTCTTTACATCTAATTTCTGCTGCCCATTGATTTCTTGATTTATCAAAGGATATCCCAATATAATTAGACCTAGGAGATTTATTATATGTATTTTCACCCTGACTACAAATACGTAAATTAGATTTACGATTATTCAAAGGATTTCCATCAATATGGTCTACTACTTCATTACTTTTAGGTTTCAATAATATTCTATGAAGCATTGTTGAGGGATTTGTTTTTGTACAATTACCTGTAACAATGTACCCTAAAGAGTTTAGTCTCCATTTTCTATATTTAACTAAATCCAAATCAGACTTGTCAATAATAAATTCTCCAACTTTTTCATTTCTCTGATTATATACATTAAAAATAGCAATATTATTTTTAACTACATAATCATTAAGATCATTATTAGTCCTTGGATTATTATCTAAAGGATAACCATATTTAAGAATTTGGTGCATATGTTTTGAACATACATTTTTGAATCCATTTATACTATATAAACGTGTGTTTTTTCTTTTACATATACTACATGTACCTTTTTTCATAAATTAAAAAGTTTAATTAGACTATATCTTCTTAGTAGTGGAATCCACCTTTTAAGCTGCGCACTTGGAATGAGTAATCAACTCTCATTCTACGGGGCTACACTCATCACCCCTAGTCGTTACACCTTCAATTAAGCTTGGCACGGTATTGTCATTAGATTTTCACCGTTAGCTATTTATATAAAATAACACCTTTGATTAGAAGTTCACGCAGTTTCAGGAAGCTGTATTACCAACCTCCTAGAGAATACTTTTGGTATTCTGATTCTATTCTTAATTTTTCAAAGGGATCAATATGCTCTCTTACATTAATATGATAACTATTAGTTACATAATCATGGTCGGTAATTCCTTCTATAATACCAAATCTCTTTTTAAGACACTTGGCAAATTTATAAGTGGTAGATTCTATAGGACTGCCATAAGGGCTATATCCTATATTATCTTCTTCTTTATATTGGTCAATAAGTTTATTAAAATATTTCATTATTTCAATACCCTTTTTAAATCCAATACCTGTAGAATGAGATTCACCGGTCATATACTTTACACACTCATATAATCCAGCATATCCAAATGAACAAGAAGTTCTTCCGTCATAGAATAGTTTTCCTATCTTTTCCCCAGATTTTAATCTAGCTAATGCACCATATTGCCATAAGATAGGAGCTACATCAGAAGGTTTATTGGCAAGTATATCAATAAACTTTTTATGAGTTCTATGGATTAAATCCATTCTCTCTTTAAAGAGTTTATAGAATACATTCCAATCTCCTTTAGATGAAAGAGCAATATCTACTAGATTTAATGTAATTACACCTAAATTTGTCCTACCATAGAATTGATATTCACCTTTATCATTCTTCCATGGAGCTAAGAAACTCCGGCATCCCTAGATGTGTTCATGCAAGTTATTATTTTGCACAGTTCCCTTATGAACTTCTATATGTTACCATATAGCTCAGACTATATCACATACTTAAATACTATTACCATATTTAAGTACCCTTTCGTTTCAGCATTATTTAATGCTTACGCTACTCATTCCCATAATTGTATTTCTCAATTACTTGTTTTCGCTAGTCGTTAGGCTTTTATCAGAGCAATATTTTATAGATTTTATTCCATATCTTGTATATGTGATAATGATGATAGTTCAGATTTAAATTCAAAGTATTTTTCTTCATTATTACAAAACTTAACAATAAAAGGTTTATACTCTTTCATTTATCATATAAAACTCTTCAAAATTTGGAATATTTTTCCACATATTTGTTAAATTTATAAAATATTATTCTGAATTTAGCACGGTAAGTTAGCATTTTATAGCTTTCTCCGTTTAGAAAGGTTTACTAATAATATCACTATTATTAGGCACAGGATTTATTTATGCACGGGAAAACTTGCCCTTCTTTAAGCTCTTTCATCTTCTTCACAGAGATGTAATCAGGAACAAGTCGTTTGGCAGTACATTTAGCTGCAAGCTTTGTTAACCAATAGTATTCTCCACCTTTAGTATTATTTTCATCAAGGAAATAGAGTAATTTCGGGAATGCTGGAGTAACCCATATTCCTTGTTCATTCTGTAATCCTTGAATACGTTGTCGTAGAAATTCTTCAATTATTTCTATATTTTCAGTAACATAGTTTAAATCTTCATTTATATACATTGCTACCGATAGGAAAGGGCTTTGTCCATTACTATTGGCCATAGAGTTAACCTGATAGTTAAAAGTCTGCACTCCATCAGTTAATTCTTTACGATAAAGCTTTTTCCAACACTCTGGATAATTCTTTTGATAATATAATTTAGATTTTCGTAGATAAGGGGCCAAATGAGAAGTAGATACAGTACATCCACCATACTGACTAGATGATACACTTAGTATAATTTGAGTAGCTATAGTACAAGCAGTTAAAAATCTATGTGGCGAGTTAATTCTATACCCATTTACTACTGTACCATTATCTAACATATCTCTTAGATTAATCAAATTGCAATTCAACATTGGCAAAATCCTATAATCTAAATCGTGACAGTGTATAATACCACTTTCATGGGCTTCAGATGCATCTTTATCTAAGATAAATCTTTCTGTAATATCTTTTGATACAATTCCAGCAAGATAATCGTGTTGAGTAGTAACAAGATAACTTCTTTTATTAGCGTTCTCTGTATTCCAATAATCACTAGTTCCATCTAATAATTCCAATATTGTCTTATCAGTAGTATTAGACTTTCTAATGACGTTATGAGCATATCTATATCTTATATATGCTCTTGCAACATCGAATAACTTTCTATTCATCAAGGCATCTTCTACCTCATCTTGAATAGTTTCGACATTAATATTGTCATAAATCTTGATACTCTTAGCGATCTTTCCATACTCTTGTTCATCTACAGATAGCTCACATTCATTAAATGCCTTTTTGATAGCATTAATAATTTTGGCTCTGTCAAATTTTTGTTTACTTCCGTTTCTTTTAATAACTTGTATCATAATTAACAATTAAACAATATACATAATATATTTAAAATTATTTTAAATTTCTATTACGTTTTTGTTTAATAGCTTTGAGTAATTCCTATCCGAATCCTCTTTTGATGCCACTGTATCTTACAGTTATTAATTGTATTTTTTTATCTTTACAATAATCTTTTACTGCTTTATCTCTATTCTTTTGTCTTTGAAAAGCTTCTTTATTCTTATGATATGTTGGGGAGTAGTGATAGTGCTGCTCCCCATTATATTCAATAACTGTTCTATGCTTAGGTAGGTAAAAATCAAATCTTATATAATAGAAATCTTCATTATATTTATGAATATTACGTATTTCTTCTTGTCTATATTTAATATCATAGAAATCTAATACAGATTTAATTATTTTCTCTCCATAACTATCTTGGTGAGTAAGTTTACCCCCTATAGCATAGGCCATACTTAACTATTTATTACTCATTAATATTCAATTCCATAATTTTACTAATAAGATAAGTTTTCTCAAACTTATTCATAATATCGGAATCTTCATTAGAAATAATATATGTCCAAGCATTATAAATATCAAACATACTTATTTCTGAAGATTTTCCATTATAATAATCAGATTTATCATTAATAAAGATACTCTTATACGCTTTAACAGCGGTACTAGAAGAAATGCTGGCTTTATTAATTCCATTAGTGTAGTTATACATAATAGTATTCCTACACCATTTTCCAAGAACCTTCTCCTGTGCTTCAATGCTATTTACAAAGGATGTGTTATTCAAACATTCTACATACTGATGTACATGATCCTCTGCACTAATAACAGCATCAAGTAGGGCATAATCAATATTACCTTCAATTACTTGCACTTTTAAAAGAGAAGGATTAAATACCATCATATTAGTACAAGCAGAATTAATAGAAGAAAGATAGAATTTACAAATAGGAACTCTTGTATCTAATCCATATACCATTCCAATAACTCTTTCATGATTGTCAACAGTATATTCATCAGGAAGAATACCCTCAATCCACACTCTATTATATGTCAGATCCTGACTATCAGTATTCAATGTAACCTGCTTAGGAAGCTCTGCACGACATTTAAAATCAATACCCGGAATACTACTCAACCGGTTGATAAATGGCTCTACATAAGCCCGAGTGGGAAGATACTGCTTGTCCTTAATAATAGTTCCTTTTCCTTCAAGTAAATCTGCTAATTTAATATCCATTTTATTTTATTATTTATTTATTACTAACTAGGTATAAAACAAAAAAAAATCCCTTGATAACAAGTACCAAGGGATTTTTAAAATTATTTATTATACAAGATCATTTACATCTACATTACCAAAATAGATGTATTTACCCTCACGATAAGCCTTAGAGGGAGAGAACTCCAATTCACAAATAACTGGATTAGAAATTTCAGGAGTTAGACGAATCTGAATATCCTCACTCTCAATAACACCATCAGTAAACAACTTCTTAGCACGCTTAACAGCTTCTGCCTTAGATACACGACCATCACTAGCCCAATATACCTTACCAGAATCCTTGCCAACAATACTTGTGTTCTTAGTAACCTTACGCTTGTCAACAGCCTTAATATTTAATACCTTATAAGGACGTTTACAAGTGTTATCCTTTCCAGAAGTAATACAAATTACACAGGCAATATTAGGAATACCCTTAGTAGCCTCTTGGTTGTAATTGATCTGCCACTCTCTAAACTCAGCACTTGTAAGATTTGCATCTGCAATAAGATTAACACGATAGTCATTAAGAGATGCTTTTGGATGTGCTGCCAACCATGATTTACGATAATCCTTGGAATAACCCAATTTCTTCTCCAAGAAACTAACATAACTGGAAGTTGCATCAACAAAAATACTCTTAAAAGGAGTCTTCTCAAGACCCTTTTCCTTTGATACACTCTCGACCTCAAAACTCTTAAAAACACTATTCATTTCCATAATTCAAAAATAATTTTAAAAATTAAATACTTATCAGATTATCTAGAAGTCCTTCATATTATCTACTATAATATCATAATGAACCTAACATACCATCTACTCATCTAATTACTTCATATAAGTGAGTTAAATTTTGTTAAAAGGGAAGGATTCTTTTGAATAGTTCTCTAATAGTCTTTGGAACGTCTTTAATCTTTAGATTAAATTGTTCAAATTCAGTGACATTATTAGAGAAGTCTTCTGCAAGAATTGCCCATTTTTCAATCTCCTCATCATTTAATCCTGTCCCTTCAGCAAGTTTATATGTTATTTGATAATAAGTCACTCCTGGCTTTTTCTTTTTTAATTCAAAAACAAGCCATCCTAATAGGTCTATGAGAGCAAACTTATCCCGAATATTCGGTAAATAACCTGTAGTAAATAAATTATTAAAAAGTTCCTCTTTTTCTTTATATGTCAATGAGGTCCTCTCGAAATCCTTCATATTGTGGTAGAGTGCTGTAGAAGATAGCCAATTTCAATAAATGCTGAAACTCCTTAAATCCTTCTACAAGAAGTTTATTGGAAAGCTTTACTACCTTACTATTAAAATCATATCCCATTTCTACTACAAGAAAATTACCCTTAATTTCTGGATTCTCTAATCCATATTTATGTTTGGCAACCATTCCTAAAAGATATGAATACATAGCAATCTCTCTATTATAAGAGAATTTAGTAATAGCATCATTGAAAAATTCTATCCTATTTCCAGTAGTCTTAATATCATTAATTGTAATAGTATCTGTAAATTGATCTATACAATAATTATCCAGCTTAGCTTTTAATCTAATCATAAAAGGTTCCATATCAGGACATTCTACTTTTAGATTTAATAGGATTGCTTGTTCATTCCCTGTTTCACCATCCATATTAAGAAGTTTCTGAACAGAATTATTATTTTTAAGAGAATTAATACATCTATTTACAAGATTTCTTGATTTCACATCAAGATATATGGGAGTTTTATTAATGCTATAATACTTTTGTGAGCATTCATAAGATGCTCTATTTTTCCAGTAGTCAGCACAGCATCTTTTTAACTCCTCTGCTCTTGCTTCATTAAATGTCCTCTCGTAATAATGAATCTTCTGTGAGGCTTCTTTCATTTCTGATAAAGTAGGTATTCTACCAGTTTTCTGATATAACTCATCAGCCATAGCTCCAGTCTTACCAGTAGGCTTATTAATATCATCAATAATATAAAAAGATTCTGGTTGTAATACACATTCGTGTACTGCACTTCCTCTATTTAAACTATCAGAAAATGTATAATTAACTGCCAATCCTTTAAAAAACTTATCTGGATTTTTCGGACTCTTCTTTAATAAAGTTAGCCTACTATTACTGATATAATTAGAATACTTTTCTGAGAAATATACACTATCATCAATTTTAGTAAATCGTAGACTATTTATAAGTGGAGTTATTTTAATATCAGATAATTTCATTCAAGATCGTATTGTAGTCTATTATACCCTTTATGAACAATCTCTGTATTAAAATCATTAATTCTATTAATATCCTTCAGAGATTTTCTCATAATAGCTTTAAGGATAACACTGGCATGATGGTATCCTTTCTTAATGGCTTTATTCTCTGCCTGATCTCTTCCTTTCTCTGCATTAAAAGTATCTTTAGGATTACATTTAGTTTTTCCAGATACTTGAAATTTAATAATGTTTCTTCCCCGAGAATCTTTAATTAGAATGCCTTTATAAGGTTTGATCACATTCCTTACAAAATCATCAGATGTAATAATAGGAATTTCCCATAATACTACCTGATAAGTGGATTTAGAACAAATATGACCTTGGAACTCATTTACTTTATACAATTTAATATACATAATTTAAATATTAATAGGTAATATAACAAAATACATAACTTTTAGGCAACATTTCTGCCACTCTCTTTGCAGAGATAAAACTGCTAAATTTAGGTTTAGTACAATTCATTCTAGTTCTATATTCAAAACCATAATTACCATATACTATATAACCTTTAGGTTTAAATTTCTTATTGAATACTAAAACAATTCCTTTAGATTTATGAGTAATATAATCCCAACTAATTATTTTAGTAGTTTTGGTAAATTTCCTATTCACAATTTGTTTCATATTCTTCAATATCACTTATATCAACATCACAATCATTATATATATCATCACATACATCATTCCACGTTTTCAAATCACTATTTGAAAGTTTTCCACAATTAACATCTCCTAAATTATCTCCGAACATATCAATAATTCGGTCTGCTGCTACATCATAGGCATCAATAAGAGAAGGGGCTTGGAATTTTAGAATATGGTCTTTATTTGTAAAAACAGAGACTTTATAGAAGTTCGACATTACTAATTGGTTTCTTTAAATCACACATTCTTTTTACAATAAGGTTCCAATCATGAGTAAGAATATATTCATAATCCGTCTCATCTAAATTAATGGAATTAAAAATAATACTTCTTGCTTCATCCTGTGCTTCTTCTAAACTGTCAGCATCAATAGAATGAATCATAATCTTTGGATTCTTTGTTTTAATTGCAAAAACGTATTTCATAATATTTTATTATATTTTGAATAGCTTTCTAATAATGTGTAGAAAAATTCAGCAGGAACCAGAAACAACTCTTTCTCAATAGGAATATCATTATTTCTCATCCTCACCTTGAAATAATTTTCTGAATTAGAATTTTGCCATGCTATTACATAGGGCTTATCAATATCTGGACAACCTTGTCGTATCATATTATAATCTGGACAAGATTTATAAGACTTAGCTTGAATATTAACAGGTAATTTGTTTGCCAAATCTATTAAATCTATATTATCATTATCTTTTCTTCTAGATTCTCCCTTTGCAGTAACAACATCTACAAATCCAATCTCTTTTAATTTGTCCCTAACTTTATATTCCCAATTACTTCCTCTATTTTTAGAGTTCTTAGCCCTAAAATGTCTTATAGTATGATCATCTAGCCATTCACAAATAATATTATCCTTTGGTACTAATCTGTCCACAGTAGCATATTTATTTGCTCTTAATTTTATAGCATTTACTGTAAGATATTTAATATTTGGGTCTTGTTGATGTAATTGAAAAGTATAATCAGATGCAGTTTGAATATCTTCAAATCTTATAGATCCTTTACCGGGATAAGTTATTCTTACTGAAGTATTTAAGTCCATTTCTTTTTAAAATATTCTAGTACTTGCTTAATACAACTTATCATTTTCTTTCTACCTAATAATTTATATGTATCTGTAAAATCTTTGGCATAACCTTTAGGAATACAGAAATAATTTAATTCTGGATGGCGTTTTCTTATCTTAAACATATTATATTTACCCGGTTTATCATTATCATACATAACTATGATATGTTTAAATCTGGATTTTAATTGTTCTAATACAGAATCAGATAAAAATTGTGTCTCAGAATTGGGAGAACAGGCTGTTATATTAAAACTACTCATAGACATTACATCTTTCATAGATTTAGTAATAACAAGTAACTTCCCATATTTAGGCAGTTGGTCAAAACCTTGTATTTTTTTACTAGGCCAGTTAGTTAGGAATCTATATGATTTTCTATTAGGATAGTAAATTCTCCATAATTCTATATTATTAATCTTACCTCCATAATATCCAAATGTTAGGTTGCCATTAAAAGTTACAATATTATTATTTAGAAATACATTTTTACAACTGAACACTTTATACTTTTTAAGAATTTCTTCTGAAATACCAAAACTCTCCCACCAATCCAAATCTTTCTTTGTAAAATCTTGAATTTCCACTCTAATATTAGCAGGTCCTTCTGTTTTAACTGTAGGATGATTGCCTAAAAATTTATGAGCACAAATATCAAAATTACCAAGATTAAAATCCTTGGCAATGAGTTTTAGTGATGCTCCATAATTGAGATGATACATCTCTTGAACAACTCCTATAAAGTTTAAATGTTGTCCAGTTGCAAAATCATGAAAGATAAGTTCCCCACTTTTGTTCCTATAAAAAGAACAAGTGGGGTTCTTATCTTTTCTTAACGGACTTCTAAATAATTTTTTATCTATATGCCTTTGTAAATAAAAAGACATATAGTCTTCATCAGAATATTTAGATAATAAATATTGTTTTGTTATGGGAGTGTTGAATGTAAAAGTACATTTCATCCCATATCAATATTTATTTTTTAAATTTCTCCAACCAAGCTATCCAGATCTTCTAGATCTGAATCTTTAATAGTAGGCTTATCAATAGCAGACATATCAGTAGGTTTGGCTTTCTGATATTCAGAAGCCTTTCCCTTTTCATAAGCACTCATTGTAAGATTAGGACCAATCCAACGCTCCATCCAAGCCTCTTCTACTCCATCACGCTCACTAATTCGTGCATAAGGGAGACGAGCATAACCATTTTGATTTCCTTGCAATTTAATACTGATAGGATAATCGGCACTTGGTTTCTTTGGGTTTACAAGAAGTTTCTTGACTACTTCAATAAACTTAGAGAACTCAATTCCCTTAAACTTACCGTCATTACTAAGTTTCTGGAATTTTGCTTTATTCTCATCGTTCATAAAGACACTAATGACTTGCTGCAATTTAAGATTGATGTTATCAATATCAGAAGGCATTTTAATCTTACCACCATTCTGTCCATCAATTTCTTTCCGCTTATCACCACCTTCAGAAGGTTCAAAGATAGACTCTTTATAAACACCATCTGGGCAAGTAAAGACTAAATCCCATTTACGCCAAGTACCTCCTTGTTTCTTATCTCCAGTGGTAGGTCCTTGAATCCCACCAAAGGAAACATTATCATAAACAGCCCAAGGCTTCAAAAATGACTCACTCTTTACTTCTTTTGCACTACTACTAAAATTAAATTCCATAATTCTTATTAATTAAATTATTATTATAAACTAAAATCATTTACCTTTGCATCATCAGAACCATTCAGGAGATCATCCAAATCAAGATCATCCTTACTATCATTTTCTGGTTCTGGTTGAGGAAGCTCTACTGTCTCCTCTTTCTTTTCAAGCTTCACAGAAGCCTGTTGTTTTGTAGACTCATTAAGACTACTAACTGTATAATCTATTTCTGGAAGAGAGCCATCTTTTGTAAGAATGAAGATGTTTCCAGAATTGGGATGATTTACGAGAATAAATTCATTCCCAAATGTTTCAAGCATTTCCTGTTTATTACCAGAAAATCTTACAGTACCATTTTTCGATAATGTACTTCCTGTTCCTTCTCCAAATGCGGTAGAAAGACCAATAACCGGAAATTCTGTCTTACCGATTTTCTGATAATTAATGGACAGCTTATCCCCTTGTTTTACATTAAGCATTTTCATTGCTCCAGTAGAGAGAGTATACTTAGTACTCTCCAACACTAATTTAGGTGTCGAATCCTCAAACAGAGTACTCTTTGGAGTCTTTACTTTTGTCGTTTTAATACTTTTAGCAGCAAGCTCTGTAATATCAAAGCTCTGGACGGAGATTTCCCCAGTCTTCTCATCAGTGAACTCAATCGAAATAATTGCTTTAGTCACCATTATATTCCCTAATCTTATTAATTACAAAATTCAAATCATTGTCAATATATAAATCATCAAATAACCCCATAGGAGTCTTGGCAGTACAAGTACCATCACTATTTGTTTTAAATCTATACATTGGCTTACCATCCTCATTAGTCTTAACATCAGTGAATAGTACATATGTAAACAAACCCTCAAGAGTAATAACATTTGTCAACATTTTACCCTGAGTCTTGATTACATAATAAGGATTAATTTTATCCCCTTGATTATCACTATGAGTTAAAACACATACAAACAAATCATCACGCATATTCATAGCATCCTTTAATACTTGATATGCATGCTGTGCAATCTGAGTATACTTATCAAAAGACTTCACTTCGGCTTTATCCATAGCCTCGAAGCCCATGATATATTGATAATCGTCAATAATGACTACTTTAATATGCTTCATGATAGTATTAATAACCTTTAGCATCTTACTAATACTATCTACATCAGATGCAACATAAAAATTTCCAGTAGGCTTTTTATCTACTAATTTAAAATTAGGATATTTCTTCTTTGCTCCAGGGATTCCGGGGCGTTTACCAGTAGTACTAATGATAAAAGTCTCTTCTGGATTAAGATTCCTAATACTTGTAGTCTTACCGCTACCACTCTCGCCTACTACAGCTAACATTTCAGCCATTATACATTATAATTTAAAGTTTACATTACTATCTAAGTCTTTTATAATATCTTTTGTATCACTATATATATAATCTGGTGTGGTATATTTATTATAATCGTAAATATCATTTGGTAATGGAAGCTCTTTCCACACATTGATATTTCCAAAATAATTTACACCCATTTTCACGTCAGAATCTCCATATCTAGATTTTAATACAGCAATTAATCTGAATTTATCTTGTAATATGGAAACATTATAGCCATCACAGTCATTCCTTCTATCTCTAAAAGGATTATCAATAGCTATAACAATTTCTGCATCTTGAACAGGGCCACCACTATCTTTAGTATCGAGCAATGTAAAACCAAATCCCCCTTGTCTTCTTCTTTCTGCATTTCCCTGCTCTCTATTAGCTTGTTGAATAACGACAGGACTAATCCCAGCAATATTCCTAAGAGTAAGTAAATACTTAGAAGTTAGATCTATCTCTTGTTTAAGAGTACGTCCGTCATGGGGTCTTAGGAGACTGATATGATCTATGATTACTTCATACACCATATCTGGATTATTAGGAGTATATACTGTATGATTGGTCTGTACGTTAAATTTACCATACCTTTCTAAATCTTGTTTTAGAAATGCATAGATAAAATTAGCATTAATAGATCTATCATGTATTAATATTTTAGATTCTACCTTTTTTAACCAAGGAATACACTCCTTAATAATGTTATAGTTATCATTACTTAATACGTGTCCCTTCTTTCTTGATAATATCTCTTTTACTGATAATTGAATATGATATGTTTCAAAGATATGAGTTACTAATAATTTAGCCATTACTAAATCAGCACTCATTTCTGCTGAGAAATATACAATTCTAAAATTATCATCATCTAAATGTTCTTTTAAAGGAGAATAAACATAAGAATAGAGAACTAATGAGGTCTTTCCACTTCCTGAACCAGAAAAAATAACAGAATATGTTTGTTTAGTAATTCCATCAACTACTCCTTCTAATTTAGGAATCCCCATAGAAAATCCTTGATTCTTTCCTTCTCTTCCTTCTTCGATTTTAGATAATAAAGAGTCTACTATCATATTAATCTAATACAATCGGGATTATAATTTCCTACTTTTCCATCTTTTATTTCTTTTAGATCTAACCAGCTGTTATTTACAATAAATGACCCTAAACTCATATTAAGTCTGTCATTTGTTTTTGCCCAATTGACAATCTTTAATACTTCCTTATGAGTTTCATTATTATTATGGATATCTTTGGCATATCTGTCGAATGCTTCTTCTAAGGAATTAAATTTAGCTGCTACAGTTCTTAATGGAGTTTCTATTCCATTAATCCAAGTAGAACTAGGATATATACGATATAATTCTTCTCCTAACTCTCTGGAAGCTCTATAATATCCATTAGTAAAACTAGAATTAAATTTTACAGTACCAAGAGAATCATAATCCTCTTTATTAAATTTAATTTTAGAATTAACACATACAATATGTTTCTTCTTTAGTCCCTCTAATAGGTCTATTAAATTGCCCCTCAGACTTTCCGGGAGCTTCATATACCGCTTAAAATATTCCTTATGTCCATCTATATAATATAGGATACATTTTATTGCATACAACTCATTTGGGCTTAGATTATAGTTTAAGAGTATAATACTCTCATTATCAATGTTTAATTCTCCCACTAATCACTTTTATCAAAAGTGAAATGTTTTCTTGCATCTAATACAAGAAATGATTAATTTTCACATAGTCATTCTTTATTTATTGATCTAAGTAAAGGAAGTTCATATTCTGAATATTCCTTTTCATTTAATACATTATCTAACTCTGATTCTTTAATGGTTATATAGTCATTTTTCTCATGTCCACGTAAAAACCATTCTACTTCAACAGTGTTATTTAAAATAAGATTAAATATAAGTGCTTTTTTATCGGGCTGATATCTTATTACTCTACCTAACCGCTGTGTTGCTTGTGTAGATGAAGAAGTAAGTCCTACTATAATAGCTATTTCAATATTATCAACAGACAGACCTTCATCTGCTTTTTTTACTGTATGTAAATGACCACTTTCTTGTTTATTAAAGTTTTCTATAAGTATTTTTCCCTCTTTCTTGGTAGTCTTACTGGTATACAAGTACTTACCATCTTCAAGAGCTCTAGCCATTTTAATATTACTACTAAAAGTAATAAGTTTCTTATTTGGATAATTATCCATAATTTTCTTGGCTATCTCTATCTTCTTAGGATGATTATAGATAAAAGACTTTCTCTTTTGCAACCATCTAAATACTTGTGCTGCATTTAAAGTAATCTCTTTTAATACTGTCTTCCTTCCTTCTGAAGAAGAGGCTCTTTGACTGGCAAGAAGATTCTTCATCTTATATCCATTAGGACCAGAACACTTATTAACTAAATTCCAATCAAAATCAAAATAACTAAATGCTTTAATAAACTGTTTATTGTAGCCTTTATAAGTATCAATATCATCCACATCTATTAGAACTAGATACTCGTCATAATTAGATACCCAATGATTAGCTAGGCACTCTTTAACAGACACTGTATCACAAATCGGGCAGAATCGTTTTATATATTCTTCCTTCCCGTCAGTTCTAGCCAATGTAGCAGTTAAACCAAGTACATAGGAATAGTGAATAACATCGAAAACTCTTTTAAAAGTATCAGCCGCATAACGGTGGCACTCATCCAATATTAATAAATCACACGTATAAGTGTGTTTTATAGCAGTATTTATAATAATTACATCAACATTTGATAACTTCCATTTATTTAATTGGTCTTTCCATTGATTAAGAAGTATTTCTGTTGGTACTATTACAATACTTTTTAGATCTGGATATTTCCTCTGAAGTAATGATATTGCCATTGAGGCCATGTAGGTCTTCAAATGTGTTACCAACAGGCTTTTTATCCTGTTTTCTTACTATTACTAGTAAGTTCCGCATATATTTTTACCCATTAGGGTATTGAACACTCGTGGAGAAATTATATTCTATAGAATAATTTGATGTATTAATTGAATTATTCTATAGGTTCATTCTCTATGCTGTACAGTGCAAAAGGCTTTTTAAGTTCTTTTGTTACCTCGGTATTATTCTATATAGAATTTTCACCGACTTTGCTCAATAATAATTCTGTCCATTCCTGAACAGAACGGCTTCCATTTTTAAAAAATTCATACAATTTAAATTTTCTATCTAATAAATTGTATGTAAATTTTATAACGGGCACCAAATCCAGTAGCTGCCTCAATACAAGCTTGACATTTATATTTAATCCAATTCTTTAGACACTTCTTCTGTCTTTCTGTTCTGTCCGCTTGTAGTGCCATCATCAAGAGTGGTATCAAAATTCTTAATAGCTACTTTATTTAGCTTATCAAGAAGATCTTCCCACATATAGATTTGTTTATAAATTTCATCTAATAATCTTGGAAGCATCTTATCTCTTAAAAGCAAAAGAACCTCATTAGACATAGAAGTATAATCAATCTCTTTAATATGAATAATAGATTGTAATTCCTTATAAGTTAATCCATTAGATTTTCTTTTTATTTTGAAGTTATCAGGAATACCTAACTTATTTTTAACAGCTTCCATTATATTTGGAGCTTCTGTTTTAAATAGAGAAAGCTCTTCTTCTGTAAGATTTATCCCCATATTCAAAATAAATGTAAGAGTGATATGCTTTCTAGAAAATTTCCCAAGATTTCCTAAACATCCATCTAATACCTTTCTTGCATTAATATCTCTAAATTCTTCAGGACAATTAGCAATACAAGCTCTAATTGGAATTTTATCCCAATTATTAGTATCAATAGAATCTTTAGTATCTGGGGAACTAAGTAATGTAGTGAGATCCTTATAGAATAAGGTCCTTGGAAGTGCTTCTCTATCGCTAGACTTATAACGATTCTCTTGTAGTCTAATTAATAATTCTGTACCACAATTAAGAATCTGATCATCAACTATATCCTTTAAGACATATCTTCCCGGATTAGTAGCATTCTTATTCCATAGCATTTCATAACAATGATTATACCATGTCTTTAGTTGCTCTAAAGAAGCATCAAGCAATTTCTCTTTGGATTGCATTCTTATACCTGCAACAACTTTCTTTGGACCCTTCCAAAACCAGTTGTTCATATCATTCTTTGCTAATTCACGCTCTTCATTCTTTTTACGCTGTGCTTCCTTTAACTTCTCTCCAATAATACTAATTCCCATAAATTTAATTCTAATTAATCTTCTTCTTCATTATCTTTCAAAAATTTATCAAATCTAATATGATTATATCCATAACATCTAAAGTCTTGCGACTTTTTATCAAAGTATTGAGTTCCAGCCAATACATAAGAATATTGTAAATATCCTATATCATTTAGCTGTGGAAAAGCTCCTTGCCAATTAGGATAACGGACACACATAATATATTTATTGAACCAAGTAGTAGATTCTAGATTCTTAAATACAATATTAGTATATCCATTTATCTCATCTTGTATTAGAACACATTGAGCTTTTATAGTAATACTATTTATTTTAGGATTAAGTACATTATCCACCCTAATACTAATACAAAACTAGCTGTTTTATAGATAGATGCCTTTTTATTTAAAAGGGTAATCTCCTCTTCTTTACTATCTAAGTCATTTTTATAAACATTTAATTGCCATCTATAAAGAGAATCTGTTTTATCATAAGATTTAAGTAATTTGTCATAATTACTAATCTTCTAATATAACAATTTATTCTCTATTTTTAATTTATTATGTTCATTTAAGATAAGAGCTATCTTCTTGTAATCCTGTTGAGTCAATAGTGTATCTTGATAGATAGTTTTTGATAAACAGAATATCGGAATCATAAGGCTGATTAATAATCCTAGTAACCGTTTTCTCATAATTCTTATTTACATTATAGATTTTATTATCTATCTATGTATTCTTTATCTTCAAACTATCTCTATAGATTTTTTCTGACTATATAATAGTATCAATAGAATGTGTCTGTTTAACTCTTATATTAGTTCTAAACAAACCTATAAAAATCAAACAGACTACACATAATAATATTATAATTAAGATTACTCTTAGACTATTCTATTTCTTGTAATCCATAATTCTTAATAAATTGTATAGGGGCTTTTATCATAGTAAGTTCCAATAATTCTATATAATCATCATGCTCTTTAATTTGAGTTTTTGATTTCATATAAGAATCACTTGATATAAATTTACCTGAAATATATTCATATCTATTTTTATAAATAAAATATTTACATATTTCATAGACAAATTTAGCTCCTATAGTAATTATTTCATTATTTTGGGTTTTGTATCTTATTAGTTTTGGCTTCTTTGTGAACATATTTATCAATCTCTTTTAAGAATTTTCTATAAGTTTCTAGATACTTCTTAATAGAACACTCTTCTTTTTTCTTAGCAGTTCTATATCGTGCAATTCTATCTATTGCCTCATCTAGAGGTAATCCATATTGAGGAGATAAATAGCTATTTTCATTTTTAGCCAGATATAAATCCCAAAAATAATCACTAATAGAAACTAATTTATAGTCACTTCCCTTTATTATCATTTACCATAATATCCAAAGATTTTAAATTATCTTTATATTGTTGTAAATAATCTTCCATTGTAATAACATCATTATGTAATCTTATCCTGGTATTGATAATTACTTGGATAGCATGGTTTAAATTAACACCATAACAAATTGTTTTTTCTCTCTTACCATTTTTGGTAGGAACTTTCATTATAACATCCCAAGCATCAGCATAAGTATCTAATGATGTTACTAATTTAAAATCATCTCCTTTAATTGTCATAATTATTTCTTTTGACTACCGGGCTTTGTACCCGCATTCTTACTCTGTTGATCCATTTTGTCGTAAAAATCAATACGACCCTTCAATTTATTAATTTTATTCTTGTACTTCATAATTTTCTACAATATAATCATCATTAAGAAGAAAATCTTCTACCCTATAGCTGTCAATGATAAAATTTCCTTCCCTAATCCACTCAGTCTGTTCTTCTAATGAAAGGGACTTAAATTTTTTATATTCCTCATCATTAAGAATAAGTTCAATGTGACCATTCCTAAGATAACCTTGAATATATTTACAGTGCCATAGTATCTTCTTCACCATTAATTTGATTTTTAAGAGATTTAAGAAGTTCTTCTCCTTTTTCTGTTATTACATAATGTGAATTAGAAAGTTCCTCAATGTCATTAAGAACTTTCATAAAGGCGTTACCGTCCCCTTTATTAATAAATTCACCTATATCCAATTCTTTACATTCAATATAGATTCCTTTGTCAAAGAAATGTAATGTTGCTGAAATAATTTCTCCTGTCATTCTTTTGCTACACAATAAATCCAAGCAATATCACTATAATAAATATAGATTTGATTATTATTATCGGGATCCACTCTAAATGTTATAACCCCTTTAACACCATCTTGATCTGTAAAATTAAAAGATATAGACTGCCCTCCATTATTATCATTCTGTATTCCAGAACTCTCACTGGTAATAGTATAAAATTGTTTAGCCTTACTCTTAATTTCTACATAATTAGGAATATCAACAATAATAGGAATATCTGATTTTTCCCAGTTAGACCAACTATATTGGTTATTTATAACATATGACCAAGAATATAAAGTAGACCTATAATAAGATTGTGAGAATACTCCTATGCTGCTAAATATCATTAGTAGACTTAATATTATCTTTTTCATTAGCTGTATTTTTTATATTTAGAAATAGATTCAGATGCTTCTTTTAGATATTCAATATCATTAGTATCCATATATTTATAAAACTCATTAAAAGCAGCTATCAGAAAGAAATCTTGAACACTTTTCTTTCCAAATAGTATAGAAAGAATGTCTTTGATATCTTTTTTCTCAGATACATTTTTCCCTACATTATTAAATGATTCTAAAGAAACACTTCCTTTCATTATTTTCTTTTTTATTTCAGGAGAAACTGTATATGTATTATATGTGGTATGATTATGAATATCCGTATCATTTAGAGTTTCAATAATATCATCCTTCCATATAATAGGCTTACCATTTACAATAATAGGCTCACTATAAACATATTTATATTCCATATTAATATTCATTAGTACTATAATCAATAAAATAAAGATACTCTTTACTTTCAAGTAAATCGGTAAGAACGTGTTTATCGAAAATCTCCCGATTAATTTTCATCGCCTCTTTTCTCAAGTCAATTTTGAAAATATTTCCTGTCTTTACTTGACCATGAAGCTCATGTGCTGGAGGTGTCCATGGGGCGACTATAGCGAACTTATATCCTCTGTCATATAGTTTTAGGTTGTTATTACATACTGACCCCAGATAGTCCCCATTAGCCTTTATATCTACCCTCCAAAGATTTGGATAGAGATCACAAAGATTGGGATTTACTTTCTCAATATTTCCAATAGGAGTATTTACTTTATCTACTGTTAAATTGAGTTTCTGGGCTTTAAAAGCAGATATAGTATTAAGTGCTTGTGATTTAAAAGCTCTTTCACTACCCTTCTCTAATACTATTCTATAGATAGCAGTAGGACAGGCAGTTTTCATATACTCACAAATCTCTTTAAGACTATTAAAGCACTTAGTAAGATTTACTACACCATGACAAGTTCTCCAAATATTACCATCTCTATAGACTCTTATATCAAAGAATCTAACACCCCACTTGTATTGCTCTTCAATACTTCTTCTTTGGGTCTTCCAATACTTCTTAGCGTGATTATACCACCAAGAAGTACTTTTACAATAAGTAAATGAATCGTGACTTCCAATCATAAATTTAATTTTTAATTATTATAAAAACTCTTTTGGTAAATATATATTAAATATATTTTTTGCCTCTTTAAATAATGGAGCTATCTGTGATGGCTTAAATCCTGCTATGCCACATCCAATTGGAGTTACTAAAAACTTCAAATTAGGATGTTCTTTAGCAAATTGAATAAATTCATCCACATAAGGCTTGATAGTCTCCACTCCTCCTTGCATAGTAGGAATGGCATAAGACTGTCCTTGCAGTCCTGTTCCTTGTCCCCATACAGCTCCGAATTTCTTATATGCCGTCAATGCAGCCCCTCCACCATGCATTCCTTCTAAATTGCTCCCAAAGACAAACACCTCATTAGGAGCTAATTTAGAAATATATGATGGAGCTATTCTAATATCCATTTTAAATTAATTCTGGGATTAAATTATAAAATACTTGATATCCTTGGGTAACAATCTTTCTCCGCTCTGTTCTAATCTCTACAGGATGTTTAGAATCAATAATAAGAGTAGGAGTATATTCTTTTATAACTATTGAATTACATTCACTTTTATCAGAAAAATCAACATATGCACTATCAAGTATGTTTATTATATTATTATCCCCGTCAATATATCCACGTTGATAAACAATACTAATAACATTCATATTTCCTACAACATATACTTTTGTAAATAATTCTGAATTAAAATCTTTACGTTTAGCATATCTAGTGGGAGTACTTAATACATTTCTATTTCCTTTGATATATACATATGGATAGCATATTTTTGAAGTTTGTTGAAAATAGTTATTATCTCCGATAGAATAGATTGACTGAAAATCTGCTTTAAACCTACAATTACGTCCAATATTATAAATTCTATTTATAAAAGATGCAATAACATATATAGAGTGCTTATCATTTAACAAACATTCAATATCTACATGAGAAGTAGTTTCAAAATTCTTTTTGGGTACATAAAAAGATGATATATTTACATATTTATCCTTTTTATATTTTCCGAAATTATGAATAGATGTTTTAATAAGATCCGCAATAGTCACTTCTTTTATAAATCTTATTTTAGAAGAAACTATTTTTGAATCTTCATTTATTGTATTTTCACCAATATTTCCACTTGCTTCTACTTTAAAGTATTTATCAGTAGGATCCCTATAATACAGAAGACAATCTACTGGAAATCTACAAGAATGGAAGCCTGAACGGCATAATGTTATTTCACCTGAATGTTTAAAGGTTTTTCCTGTTTCATATTGAAAGCCCCTACATTTTAAATCTGAATGAGTTCCTTTATATGTAATCATATTTTAAGCAAATTATCTCCTTTATTAATAACATCTTCTATGTCAGACTGTAAGTCTATTAAAGATTCAGAATCGGCTACTTCCAATGGATATACAGAAATATATAGATGGGTCGTACAGTCTTTCAATGATATTCCATCCCAAGTAATGGCATCGTCCTTTTCTTTTATATGATCGTTAAAATAGGCATATGTAACGCCGTTCTTTTTATTCTCGTCACTTCTAAAAGAAGAGTTTTCTGAGCCATATTTATAATAAATGTCATGTAAATACGCTAAGGCATCTTCTTCTTTCTCAAATACACGTAATATGTATTTTGAAATACATGGGGCCAGTCTATACTCTCCTTCCTTAAAAGTTTCCAAACTGCCTTTATTGGCTACAACAACGAATACTTTCATATGTAATCATATTTCAAACAAATTATCTCCTCTATTTATAATAATATCCTCTATGTCAGACTGTAAATCTGTTATAGAATTAGGATTAGTTATTTCCAATGGATATACTGAAAGATATAGATGTGTTGTACAATCTTTCAATGATACACCGTCCCAAGTAACAGCATCATCATTCTCTTTTGTATAATCATGAAAGTAAGTATATGTCAAACCATACTTTTTATTCTCGTCACTTCTAAAAGAAGAATCTTTTGAACCATATTTGTAATAAAAATTATGCACATATGCTAAGGCATCCTCCCCTTTCTCAAATACACGTAATATGCAATTTGAGAGATATGGCACCCTTCTGTTCTCTCTTTCTTTACAAGTCTTTAAGCTACATTTGTTAGCTACAACAACGAATACTTTCATATGTTATTCCTCATTTTAATTGCAATCTCTCTTGCCATTGGATGAGCGTCATTAGCACATCTTTGGTTAAAGAAATTATCCCACACATCTTTAAATCCACAAGATATTAATTCTGATTTAACGGATAAAGGAAGCACTTCCCTTGCTTGCTGTGGAGAACAATGTAGATTTTTTAGCAATCTTTTATATGTCGCCTCCACATTATAACATTGATTGATGAAATTGCCTTCCTTCGTCTCATCATCATAATACTTGGATTGTAGGAAATCAGAATACTTCTTGAACTCCGTCTCCTCCATATCACACCAATAAGGAATAATGAAGGTTATCTGATTGTCAAACTTGTCTTTGTTATAAGAGCAATACCTTGTGCTCTCTGCGATATGGGACAGCCCTACGTGTGTCCTGAACTCATCCATAATACCCCTGTTGAGTACCATATGGCAAGTATATCTCTTTTCAAAGAGCTTGTCGTCATATTCCACAAGACAATCTTCTACATAAGGAAATTCCTCACATAATCGTAAGAAATACCTATAATTAGTAGTGACCCACATTCCATCATCAGAGATACTCGCCCTCATCCAATCAGTGCTGTAATCATTTCTTACAGACATCTTATAGACTATACTGTCATAATCCTCTTCATCCATTACAAGATGCACCGTGCCAAACTCCAATGGTCTATAATGACCACGCTTGATAAGCATATCCACGAATTTATCATAGGAGTCGTCTGTAATCTTATCCTCGGATTTATAAGACACCCTCGCACACCTCTCAATGAACTTCTTTATGCCATTCATTGAAAAGTCTGTCTGGGTAATCCATTCGCATGATTGATTTATAAACTTCATTCTACAAAATGTGGTATTAAATTAGTTAACTCAACATGACCTTTATAGGTCTTCTTATTGCCATTTGACTCAACTATTACTTCATTTTTAGAATCAAATACTAATTTAGGGATATATGAAGATATTTTAAGAATATTTGATTTAGATTTATCAGAAAATTCTATATACGTACAATCATATATTCTAAGAGTATTATTTTCACCATCTATATATACATGACCAGTATCCACTATACATATATCATTTTCATTTCCTTTAACAGTAGTACAAATTGAATGTTTTTTCCCGGGATTAAGATATTGATTAGGTGAATAATCGCAAGGAGCTGCCATAAATAGGTTATTATCACCTTCAATGTATATATATGGATAAATGCATTTTGAGGTATGAGTAAAAAAGTTAGAATTACCAATAGCATATATTTTTTCAAATATACTCGTAAATCTTCCATCATTCCCAATAGTATATATATTTGATATTCTCCTCGCTACAACACATATATCGCTTTTGTTATTTAACACATTTTCAATAGTATAAGGACAGCTATATCCTTCATACTTTCTTTTGGGAATATAAAAATCAGTAAATATTTTAGTATTTTTTTTCTTTTTATATTTTCCAAAATTATGAAGAGTAGTTTCTATTAAATCCTTTACAGATATTTCTTTTAAGAATTTAATTTTGGAAGAGACTATTTTATATTGAGAATCCCTTTTATCTGTTTTTCCAAATGCTTCTACTTTAAAATATCTTTTATCTGGGCCTGAATAATAGTTTAAACAGTCTATAGGAAGCCAGCAAGAATGAAATCCTTTTTCACATAATCTAATAGTATCTTTTTCCTCAAAAGTCTTTCCAAAACTGTATTTGAAACCCCTACATCGCATTTTGGAATCTGTTCCTTTATATGTAATCATAATATTATTATATAAAATAATTGAATAATTAGGAATATTGTCATTTCAAAAGCTATAAAGATTAAGAATGACAATATTCCAATTAAAAGAGTTTTCTTTATTTTACTTAACATTCTGTTCAAGTAAACTAGCGATTGTATCAATATTTGGTTCTAACTGCCAATAAATATCTATTTTATTTTCTATTTCTATATTTGGTGGCCATGGAGTGAGAATCAATTCATATTCACATCTACCCCAATATTGATATCTACATTCTGCATCTACAAATTCAACAAATTCCTCATGAGATTTCGGCCTTTTCCTAAAGCTATTTTCATATTTATACATAAGATAGGGCATTATATCGTAATGATAGAATTTCTTTGAATTAGGGTTATAACAAATTACATAAAATGGTTTCATATTCCTACAGGTGTATTATTTTCAAATGTATAATTTGCACAAAGGTCTTCAAATGAAACAAATATACTAATATTATTACATCTTACACAGACTTGTCCGTCTAAAATAGCATCAATATCATATTTATATGTTCCATGTTTAATATATGAATGGTTTTTGATAATATCGAAACACTCTTCTCTATTACTAAATGGACGATAGGGTTTGATTCTATATTTTCCATTTATAAAATCGAATTTTTGAGTATCCTTCCCTATATTTCTCCAATGTTTTCCCTTCTTACATTGAAGATGTCCATTAGAAGTAATGAGAGAGAATATATTATCTATCCCCACATTAGTAGGACAAGGCTTGAGGTATGCTCCATCATCCATATAATAATATTCATATAATTCAGATGAAGTATATTTAAGCTCTCTTGTGCCTATTTTAATATAATTTGGTTGAACAGATAGTCTGAATATATCTCCATCTATATCTGTCACCCAATCAATAGATTTATGCTTCGCCATTAATGACATCATCCATACACTTGGAGAGATAGTTTGATATTCATATTTAGTAAAATCAAATATGCCTATATTATTAATGTCAACATAGTCATTCTTTCCAATCTCACTAAATTGTAGAATATTTCCCTTTGAACATTCGGTAAGAAGAGTTTTTATAATATCTAAATTATTCATAGTTAATCACAATAAACCCAATCATAATTCCCTTCACCAAAAGTATAGAAGGCACAATATAAACATCCCCATTCTACAGAAAGACACGTCATAGATATATCATTCTTATCAGGAAGACCATCTACAAATTCTTTCATTTCTTTATCTGGAAAACACCATTTAGAATCGAAATAAATCTCTAGATTTCCTCCATCAGCAGAAAAATCTTCTATGTCAGTATTCCCCCATTCCTTAAAATAGGATTTTACATACTCTAAATTCTTTGGATTTTCTGAATACACCCGAAGAGTGTTACTGCAAGTATTTGCCATAGTTATTTAATTTATTATTCAACTATTTTAACATATAATGTATCATGAGAAGTTGCTTTGTCAGCTTTCTTTACAATATCCCCAATTTTTGAGAAATTTTTGTCAAGAATTATCACATCATCAACGAAATAATCACTCTCCCCACGATTATTAAAAACATTCTTAAATCCCCAAACTTGGTGATATTTTATCTTCACTTTCCATCCCTCAACTTGCGCTTTAATTAATGTGTCAATGAGCTTCTGTTGGTCATGACGGTCATTATCCATGGAAAAGACAAACGGATCCCCACTTGAGTTCATTCCTGTTTGGGTGATATTTAATAATCCATCCCAAGAATCCCAAAAGACTCCTGCCTTACTAAATTTGGTTACAGTGCCTACACGTTCTCCATCTGAAAAATGCTCTTTGCAGGAAGTCAAACATATTGCTGCAATCAAAAACAATAAAATCTTTTTCATAAATTATTAAATACTAAATTAATATTACGAATATAATTTTCTGACATTTCAATGAAATTAATATGGTCTTTCTTTAATAGATGATAGATAAGTAATGGATTATGAATTACACATATAATTTGAATGTATTCTTTTTTATAAGATAGAACTCTATAAAGATTCTGGATGTTTTTAATATCTAAATTTTTATCCGGCTCATCCATTAAGAAAGTATATTCAAACTCATTCTGTGTTAGATGTAATTGGTTATTCTTATAATAATTAAGTAAAGAAGTAAATCTCTTTTTCCATAGAGTATTACAACTCTTTTTATATTCAAGAATCTTCTTTATTGGGAATTGTACATCTGTTTTTTTAAAAGCGGTATCAAACATACTTTGCAATGTATGAATACCCTTTTCCCCATCACTTAAATCAGCACTATTAAAATAGTCATTAAATTCATTTATAGTAGAAAGTTCTTTCTTTATAATAGAATTATAATTATATACTACTCCATTATAATCACATTTTATTTTAGCACCATCTTTTAGATTATCATTATTATCAAATAATGGATTTAATTTTAATCCTTTTCCAAATGATGATAAATCTATAGATGAACACATAGAATCCTTACATAAACAATACCAAGAGATTAATTTTAGTAATGAGGATTTTCCACATCCATTATTACCTACTATAATATTTACTCCCGGCCTAAAATCAAAAAACACACCATTAGATAATCCACTTACTTTAGATAGATACCTTAATGGTGTGTTTTTATTATTAACGATAGAAACTTTAGAAATCATGTACTAAACTTTCACATAGTTCTTTAGTATTATAGAAGAGCTTATTTAAAGGAATGTTATATAAATCAATATAACCATCAGCATCTTCTTCATAAATAGTAGCATAGGAGGTATTACATTCATCAGTGCTTCTAAGATTTACTTTACCAGCTTGTAATACAATTCCTCTTATTTTACCAGTATGAATCTCATTATTCATAAGATAGAATACTTTGTCTCCTAATTTAAAATCAGAATGCAAATTAGTTCCACTCATAATTTTCCAATATTAGTAATATTATTAATACTTCTTCCTTTATCTGTTTCCTTTATATATTTACTTGCCGTATTACGTGCAATAGATATATTTGGAGCAATAACAGAATAAGTCTTAGAATTACAGTCTATTTGAAATATATACATTATTAAATAATTTATATATTATTTTCCTCACCAAATTCTTCTTTTAATTCATCAATAATAATAAAAGGATTTGCTTCTGATGCTTTAATAATAGAAGTAAATACAGTTGCTATATTATAAGGAAGATTTTCATTACGAGTTTCTGTAGAGAGAGTATATTTAACTCCATCTCTATTATAAGAAATTTTTAAATCATCAATCATTTTCTTCTTCTTTTATATAATAAAATTAATATTTGAATAAGACACGCAAATGGTAATATTTCTATTGCTAATAATACTATCCAAGTGGGTGTAAATATAAGAAAAGTTTCCCAATGTAGTAATCCAATACACCACATTATAATAAATATGGATTGGATTACTGCATATATTGTTAATACATATTTAAGTACATTCATTTCCTTATTAGATAGAAGTCGGCCCACAAATCAATGAATTGTTTTCCGCTGTAATCGGCTAACGCCACGTTCCTATAGCAGAGGTGAGGTGCGAAGGACGAACTCGCAATTGATGGGCTGTTAGACGTATACGTTGTTGCGAGTCCATCGTATTCACCCTTATAGCAATCTCTATCGTATATGGAAGTGTGTTTCTGTTTCCATTCATCGCTCATTTCTAACATTTCATCGTGGTTGTAAAGACGCAGCAATGGGTACCATCTCCGCTCATTTTTTGTGAATTGTGGCTCCCAACCCTCGTTCAAGGCGGCTGTGATGATGCGGAGCTTCATGTATGCCGTTATGTCGGGCATATTATCGTTCGTATCTCGGTATGCAAGCACCATCGGATTGCTGTCCCCTAATTCCGCACAAGCGTCCTCAAAGGTTCTGATGCGGTCTGTGACAGGGCGGTTATCTTTCTCTTCCTCGCCAAGATGAAGGTCGGGGAATAATGTGGACAACATTTTCTTTTCGCTCTCCGTGGCTGTTCTGTATGCAGCCTTGATGTTCTTTATATCAATCTCCATTTTCTTTTAACCATTTAACAGTAATTGCATATACGGGGTTATTCAACTCTTCCACATAGTCAAGAAGATATGCGTTGTCATCAAATCCTTTCTTGTCCATATATTTTTGGCAATATGGCCATGGAATTATCTTATACAAGAGGATTGTTTCCAATACCCACTTTACACCTGCTTTAAAATCCTCCTTACAAGCATCTTTTATCTCCCTGATAGAGATAGGATAATCCTCATCCTTAAAACGGTTTATCATATACTCGTGAGCCGTTTTCTCTAAAAATTCTTTATTCATCATTCATTTTCAATTATTCCAAAAGGACTTCCATCCATAAAATGATATAATTCAGACGCTTCTTTATAGCTTAGATCTCCTTCCCAGTTAAAGGTGATGCATTCTGTTTCAATATGATTGACACTATCATATATATAACTTTCATTGTCGTCTCTTTTCACCCATCCAAATGGTGGGTGCTTCTTCATTTCCTCCACACACTCATTCATATCTTTGAATGGGCGGATATGTGGTTCGGGCTTGAACCGGTATTCATAGGAATCAAAACTAAGATTAGAAATTTCTTTAACATCTTTCCATTCTTCAACTAAAAATCCTTTTAACCTATATTGAATGGTTTTAGAATCATTTGCAAACGCCTTAAAATATGGAAGAAAATCTCTTGCCTCTTCTTGTGTCATTTCCAATATTCTTTTATTAATACTTCTAAATATTTTTTTGGTAGATATAGATTGTCTAAATTACGTGTATTCTTAAAACAAGGAATTAATTCTTTATCTGTAAATTTATCTCCAGCAAATCCTATCGCAGGAACAATAAAATTTAGAAAAGGTCGCTGCCTTATACATCTAACAAGTCTACCAGTAAAAAACAAATTAGTATATGGTTTTTTAGGTTCAAGAGGAAGTGCATAAGAATTACCTTGTAATCCCTCTCTATCTTTAAAAGATGCACCATACTTCTGAAATGCTATAAGAGCATTACCAGTATTGTGAATACCCTTTCTATTACTTAGAAAAACAAATATATCATTTTTTCCTAACTGGTAGTCATCAGATAGTCTCCTTTCATATATCTTTTCCATCTTTCAACAAGATTATGTCTACATCCTTGTAACCAACTATATAGACTGATATAGTCTACATGTTTTAAATTAGCATTATTCCATTCAAAGAACTCTTCTTTAGACATATTATTCTCTAATATTAGAATCATATCTTCTACAGTAAGAAAGGATGAAATACCAAAATCACATACTCCTCCTATTCTATCAGAAACCCATCTATAAGAATGTTCTGAATCAAATAAGTGCTTATTAATAGAATCTGCAATCTTATTACAGGTGTCCTTATATAGTTTTACTAATTCATCATTCATAATCCAATAAATAATTCATTTGCATTCCAAAAAGGAAATGTTGTAGTTCGTGAATATAGGATATTTCTATTATTGGTTTATGTTTGAACATTAATTGCCATTTTCCATTTATCAAATAGTATATATCAAGAAATGTGCTTTCCTTGCTTTTATAATATCCATTCGCTATTTCCTCCCATTCATTATTTATTAGAATTTCCTTTGTTATATTAATTGGCTTGAGATCTTTCTCATCAATATAATTCACATCATTACCCTCCTCATCAATTACAGTATAGTAGCCAAAACCTACTGCAATTACTTTAACGAGGTCTCCTTTTAATGACAGAATGTCCCCTACAATGTATTTCATAATTTATTCTTTTATTCCAAATGGTGTTCCATCCAAAAACTCATAATCCACTGCTGCTTTAAGGAATGATATTTCACCGCTTGAGGGTGAATAAAATCCATCATTGTTTACACGGGTTATTTGGAACTGTGTGTCATCTATTTTTTCTTTTTCTTGAATCCAAAGCATTGGCTCATGCTTCTTCACTTCATTCCAAAATTCCTTTTTATTCTTGAATTGGCGATATTGTGAGGTTGGTTTAACACGATATGAATAATTGGAAACAAGTTTTATATCTGTTTCTCCTAAATCATACCAATTATTATCATTATCATAACTACATTGTATCTTCTTGCCATCAGCATATGCTTGTAAAACAGGCAGCATCTTCTTTACTTCTTCTCTTGTCATGATAGTTTATTTTTTGTTCCTAATAGATGTTTTGTTTCTTCGTTATATGGAAGTACATTACTTATTGAACTATATGATCCACCTACAAACACAATATATTCATCTTCATAATGAGAGAATTGGCATAATGTCCATACATCAGAATTAGTTTGGCTGAGCACCAAATCCATGGGCTTAAATTTATATTCCTTCTTTTTTCTTGCTTCTTTGAAAAGTTTTATATCCTCATTGGAAGCTTTTTCAAAATTAGAAGTAAGTTGTGTGGAAGCTGTTATAAATGTATTCTTTTCTAAATCAAAGACATTTTCAACATTAAAGACATCATATTTTATTGAGATGAACCCACCAAAATCACATAATATATTATCTTGTTTATTAATCAACACATCTCCTAACTCCCATGCAAATTTATCCCATCTGGTCATATATAGGGAAGGAAAAATTATACACTCCGCACCTTTTGCATTTGAGTATTTACCATCATAAAGGAAGTCAGCAATTCTTTCCGCATTGTCGTTATTTATGTATTCCACCCTTATCTTCTTTGCTATAGGGTTTTCCAAGCAAGGTGCAACTAACTTTACATTCCCAAATATCGGAGAATATAAAGGAGTTCCTTTTATATATTTTTTCAAAATATCTAAAATATTCATATTCTTTTTTTTAATTAAAACCAGTGAATCTACTAAATCTTAAACCATTAGAAATGAAATATTGAGTGGAATACTCCCCATTCATTCCATTACCGCCAATCCGGTGCCTAAAAATATGACCCCACAAATAAAGTTAACCATGATGGCGGTCCATGCCCCGAACAAACTGGTTTCCTTTTCCAGGGTGTCATGGTATTTATTCTCCCTATATAGTCCACAGCAGTTGTATACCAGCCACACAAATGCAATGGATAGAAAAATATAATGCATCATATTTTTTAACTAAAATCGGTGAACCTACTAAATCTCAAGCCATCCGAAATGAAATATTGAGTGGAATACTCCCCATTCATTCCATCATCCAAATCATCTGTTTTATACAAAACATCTTTTATTTCCTCTAAGAAAGAATCAAGAGTATATTCATTTTCATACTCATCATATATCATTTTATCCTTTAGAAACTTCTTAATGGTTCTCAAATTTATTTCATACTCGTTGTCCATCTCCCAAAAATGGGTTTTGAACATACCATTGTATATTGCCGGATAATCCCAAAGAAACTGCCAACCGGCACTTCTTTTACCCAAATGAATGGGTTTAGGGAGTTCCTCCGTAATACTCTCCTGATATTCCTCCCATGCTTGTGTGATATTCTCATTATTTTCAAAATCATCAAGCATATTGTATGCCAAACCAATTAGTTTGGTTCTTTTATTCTTACTGATTTTTTCAATTGCATAGAAATTTGTTCCCATAATTGTTTTGAATTTTATGATTGTTCGGTAGGAATACTTACCACATCTCGTAATAATTGTGATTAGAGCCACTCCTTGTGGCGACTCAACGGATACACGGAGATTCTTAATCCGCACATTTAACTTCCAATGATTCAGTATGCCATCCATTTAAATCTTCCATACTATCCCTTGCTTGATAGTCTTCTGTGAGAAACACCGCATGGTGAAGCTCATCATACGCCTGATTAGGAAGTGTCACCTGTTCATCCACTGCCCTTTCCAATGCACCGTCAGCGTACTTGTATATCACGCCAACGTTCCCATCTTCGTTAATGTCTTTCTCCATTGTGTATTCCGTGGTCTCTACAGTGAATGTCTTGCTAATAGTCATTGTGACAGTAACATCAACTTTCTTCGGAGGATTAACCACTTCGTTCCGAGGGGCGTTATCCTCCTCAGGATGGGACAATAGTGGTATGTTCTGTTTTTCCATAATCGCATTAGTTGTCTTAAATTTCAAAATCATTTGTGGTTGTTCAGCGGAAATGTCCATCACCTTTAGATATAAGATGTCAGAAAAATCAAAGCCATTTATTTGATTTTAGCAAATCAAAGAAATAACTTTGACAAAACAAATTATCCTAAAAGATGTGAATATTTCCACCGTTAATTCCACCAAGATTTTGTTTTCTCTTCTCGAATTTTCCAATATAGTCTCCAGCATTTTTCTTCATACCAGTCATATTGAAAGAGTCTGTCATTAGCTTTCTTTTCCCAAATAGAACCTTTAGGAGCATTCTTCATATTAATATAAAGAATAGGCCGGTTTACCTTATATTCATATGCCCAATAATCAGTTACCTTATCTATTTGTCTAAGAAGATTAACAGCCAGTCTTAAATATCTTGCAGAATCTACATCAGAAATAACAATATGAGATTGTTCATAATAATTTCTCATTTCTAACATTGCTGTTTTCTCTAACTCCATTAGAAACCAGTAATCATATGGTCTAAATTTCCAGACAACAGGGAAAAAAGTAATAAGATTATAAATATTCTCTTTTAATTGTCTAAACCATTTCATTAAACATTTTGTTTATTGATTTCATCTCTTAGATTATGTAACCCGGAAATAAATCCTTCAAAATTATAGACGGCGTATTTCTCATTGTATTTAAAACAATCTTCAAATACATCTATAAAGAAAACGTATCTTCCTTTTTTATTATATACAATGACTCCGTATGCCCAGTAAGAATAGATAAAAGAATCAGTATTCTCTATCTTATTAATCTGACTAAGATACTTTTTTGAATCAGAAGATAGATCATATGTTGTATTAAGATAATCAACTGCTTCTTGAATATCTCTATCTACACTCCATTCCATCATTCAAAATTAGTAAATGTGCTAAATTTTAATCCATTAGTATAATAGAACTTTTCTACACATAATTCATCTATATCTTCTTTAGTATAAAGAGAATCTTTAATTTCATTTATAAACTCTTCTAATGTAAGTCTATGATTATAATCATTTAGAATGACAACATTCTTCAATGCTTCTTTAATATCTTCTATATTAATATTTACTTCTAATTCTTTTGGTTGAACAAGATGAATAATAGAAGGGCCGTCCCAAATAAATTGTCTATTATCTTCTTTCTTACCTAAATGTATCTTCTTAGGGATAAGTATATCAAACTGCTCTTTATATGTTTCCCAGACATCAGGAATGCTGCAATCATTACATTGAAAGTCAGCACTCATGTCAGCAGCAAGATTTACTATATCATTAACTCGTTCTCTACTAATTGTGTAATATGCGTAATAATTCATTCTTTTATAATTTCAAAATCATCAATATTCCAATCTTTATATTTATCACATGGAAGATCTACTTGTGAGATGACCTCATCTCTGAAGTCCTCTTTATTGCTAATATCTACAGAAACTGTCTTACTCATTGTAAGAGAGATAGTAACATCCACTGGAATAGTTTTATCATTCCAAGGAGCACTATCTTCTTCTGATTGAGTTAAAATAGGGGTGTTCATTTAATACAGTCTTTTACTATTTCCCATAAATCATCAAGAGATTCTGAAGGAATTTCATTACCATTTTCATCAAATAATTTTATTTCCGGATTACCTGCTTTTTCATATTCCCACCAAGTAATATAATCAACTCCATCCTTTTTAAAATTACTTTTAAGGGTTAAAACAAAAGAATCATCTAAATCCAAAAGATCTATTACAGATTCTTCATTATAAGCAGCATCATCAAGAGATTTATGATAATCAATCATAAAGTTAATAAATTCATCCTTGTTCATAATTAAGCAATTTTTTTGTTATAATATTTAAGTTTATTAATAGACGCAATAATTATTTGTCTTACTCTTTCTTTTGATATATTATATTTTTCTGCAATATTATCAGTAGAAAGAGGAGAATTATTAAACCCGTAATAGTATTTAAGTATTTCTCTTTCTCTTTTAGGAAGAAATGAGAGTAGTTTTACTACTATTTCTTTTGCATCTTCTCTATCCATACTAGAGAAGAATGCGTCATCACTCCTTAAAGTATCTTTTATGAATTGATTATCATTAATAGGCTCTTCAATACTATAAATATTATTAATACTAGAATGATATATACTTAATTCTAAATCAGTAACATTAACAGCTTTCTTTATTTCTAAATCATTAGGAGTTCTTTCATTTTTCAATTTAAAATGATTAACAAATTTATTTATCCTATTATTAATATCATATTGCCGCTGTGATATTCTAATTATCTTATTAGTTTTCTTAATACTATTTAGAATATAACTCTGAATCCACCAGATAGCATAAGATAAGAACTTAACATTCTTTTCTGGATTATAAGAATGGATACTTTTCAATAGTCCAATATTCCCCTCCTGAATTAAATCAGAAAGTGGAATGTTATACCCTTGATAAGATTTAGCCACAGAAATTACAAATCTTAAATTGGATTTAAGAATAATATCCACAGCTTTCTTATTTCCATTCTTTACTTCTTTAAAAAGTTTATTTAATTCTTCTTGAGGAAGAGGTTTATATTTAGAAATTTCTTTCAGATAAGAAGAAATATATTGCCTATCTGTTATACAACTCTGTATCCTAATATCTTTCATTTTATACTATCTAATAAATTACTTGCAAATACTGCAAGAGTATCTGCTTGTTGATTATATTTATTATTACTATGTCCTTTTACCCATTGGATAGATATATCTAAACCATTTATCAGTTTATCAAATATCTCCCAATATTTTAAATTAGATTTTCTTTTCCACCCTAATGTAGCACATCCATATACATATTGTGAATCTGTTAGAATAGTCACATCCTCTAACTGATTCTTTCTTATATATATTAATGATTTTATTACTGCTACAAGTTCCATTACATTATTAGTAGTATTATCCTTCTTATCATATTTCTTATAAATAATAGAACCATTATCTACTACTACAAATGCCCACCCTCCTGTCTTTGTGGAAGTCTTTAATGCTCCATCTGTATATATCTCTATTTTAGATGGAACTAACTTTCTTCCACAAATGGGACAGAAATTAATAGGAATATGATTAGTAGATTGGACTAACATATCAGAAGTGTCAGATATTAAACTTATCTTATTGTCATATATCGACACTCCTAATGTATCATCCAATACGTTCCTTCTTGGATATTCTGGAATATTACTACATATTTTACAATCCATATTAAAAATAAATACGTCTTAAAAGAGAGATGATAACTCCCATCTGAATCAGTATTGATGAGTACAACTATATATTGAACAACAAATAATCAAAATAATTACTATCACTAATCCAGTACCAAAAATGTTCTTGCACTTTTTATTATCTGAGAAACCACAACAAAAAATACAAAACAGTACAAATAAAACAAATAAAATATCCATCATAATATCTATATACAAAAAATCCCCAGTAAGAATAAATTCCTACTGAGGATACATTTAATTTATAAAAAGATTACTTAATTCACTTAATAGAATCTACAGTATCTACTGATAAAGTATCTACTGATGTAGAATCAATAGAATCGTTTACATTCTTTTCTTGTGAAGTACTACCACAAGAACTGAAACAAGATACCATACAAAACAAACCAAAAATAAATAAAAGTTTCTTCATTTTTACTGTATTATTAATAGTTAGACTTCTTTTTCTTCAATTATCTACTTCACATATGGGCGTGCGAGATTTCTTCATCGGATTGATTCTCCGCCTGACCTATCTTATGATTTCGATAGGTATTGCATGATTATTTATATCCGGGCGAGTTCGTCAAAAGACTATCCTTAAAGGCCTCTTTACTCCATCAACCCTTTCACAACTACTCGGCAGGCCACCATGTTTATTAATCATGCTTGCTGTTAGGCTCAACCTCACTCGCTATGTAAATGTGCAAGCTACTAAACCTAGGCAAAATGGGCCGTGCAGGAATCACCTCGCATCCCATCTGAACCAAACACTTGTAGTCAGTGTCTACAATATCTAATATATTTCATTTTATTTTTTTATTTCATTTTTTTATTTGTCCTGAGGTTGGGACTTGAACCCAAATAAGATGTGTATAAGACATCTAGCCTAACCAATTGACTGACCTCAGAAAAGTTTAGAAGATTTTCACAAGCCTTCTAAAAAATACTTATAAATTCAAATTTAATTATGTACCTTCAGCGGGACTCGAACCCGCACAGCCATTACTGGCCAAGGGATTTTCATAGAGTTTTCTCTATTGGACTATATCTTCTCCATGCAATATTTGTTTAGGAGGCTGGTGTATAGTCTCTACGCATTTTTTTTTAGCTCGGGATTATTATCATTTAAAGGCCGATACCTTCCCCGAATTAGCCAGCTTCTATATCAGAAGTTTCCTTCTGTACACTCCTACCTCTATAATTATCAGTTTGACTATGACAATTTGGACAGAGAATCTAAAGATTCTCTATTCTATTATCAGTAGAATCCCCATTAATATGATGCAACTCACATACAATTGGTTTTTCTTGTCATTATAAATGTGATTTTTTAAAGTCCCTCGTGTCTACCATTCCACCATGAAGGCATAAAAACTCCTACAGTTTATCAAAAGACAGGGACTGTAGGAAAACAAACAAACATTATGAATAAAGTAGTCTAGATGGGATTTGAACCCATAACTTACGCTTTAGAAGAGCGTTACTCTATCCAATTGAGTTACTAGACTATTAATAAGAGCTTCCTACCGGAATCGAACCAGTATCTGATGAGTACAAATCAACTATAATAACCTTTATACTAAGGAAGCAAGAATGTGAGGAGATTCTCTAACTCCTCACAGACAATTTGGTTACTTCTGGTTTACCAAACCAACAGATGCTTCTTGTTGAACTACTGTGAAAAAGTCAACCCATTTAAGGCCATGAGTTTCCGAGAATTTTATAAAATGAAAAATTCAATCATAATATACATATATCATATTTATATAGATGTTAATTTATCTTAAACCTTCTTGAATTGAGAGTAGGTATGATTATTAACAATTGGTTTATTATTTTGAGGATTTAATTCTGGACTGCCATTTTCTTGTAAAATAGCAATCTTACAGAAAGAATTTCTTACCTCTTGGATAATTCCTTTTTTGTTCATATCATCAGTATGTGTACGAATAATTTGAACTAAATCACCTACTTTATATTTCTTATAATTCTTGGAAGATTTTACTATATCGGGAAATTTTTTCTCTTTAATATATTCCACTACTTTAGAAGTAGTCTCTTGTAGAATATCAATTAACTTCTTATTATTCTTTACAGAAATAAATAAATCAGTTAATTGATTAATCTTACAAATGTCTTTTGCTTCTAATTCTGGATACTTATCAACTATCTCTCTTGTGACAATATTACTATGAGTAATAATGTTGTGTAACTTCTTATTTTTCATATTCTTATATTTAATTGTGGAGATGGCAGGAATCGAACCTGCGAAGAATTAACTTACCATTTCATCCCCAGAAAGTCCCTCAAAACGAGGGACTGATATTACTAAATCATTCTCCTTAACAAATTCGTATAATTAGGATTAGTCGCATAGCCAATCCTTCTTAAAAAAGAGAAATAATCTCCACCAGTATATCTGCTGGAAATTCTCTTTTTATAATCCTTTACACACTCAAGCCAATGAGAATATCTTCTATATCTATTGCCTTTTTTCATACCAAAGATATTCTGATGAGTTCTTGTCAATTTAGAATTAAAATTACCAGACTCTAATTTGGCTTGCGCTAATACTATTTTATGATGAGGAATATTATGCTCTATTAAAGCATTCCTCAAATTGGATTCAGTTAATTCTGGTAATGTATCATCCGACACCTCACAAGATAACTGTTTTACATTCTTCTCAGAATTATCAACAACTGAATCCTTTACTATTGTATCCATTAATTGAATTGTAATGGGCTGTGGCTTGTGTTTAGGAGTACATAAAAAGATTGATAATCCTCCTATTAATAGTCCTAACATAAGCCAGAACCCATTCTGATAAATTTGTTGTTTCATAATAATTAATTTTGTTTTTATTATCTGAAATTAACTAAATAATTTACTTCCTGCTCTTTCTATACTATCTCGTAACATACCTAATTTACCACCATTACGATAAGACTTTCCTAGTGCCTATTGTTTTGCATCAGAATATGCAGCAAGAGTTTGTGGACCATTAATGTCTCGATATCTACCGTCTTTTAATCTCCAAAGTCTTCCTAAATTGAATCGTTCTGCCATATTTTGTAGATATGTAATTAACAACCTTTTGATTGTTAATTCTATTATACTCCGTGCTACCAAAATAACACATTTCATAACCATCTCTAATACTCATAATATCTTATTTTAATAAATCACTTGGTGCTATTACTTCTTGATTTAAATGAATGTTTCTATTTTTTAAAATAGATTCTAACCCATTTATATTATAGTCTTTTACTCTTCTTAGTTTAAATTCAACTCCTAATTGGTTTTTATAAATATCATACACTAATTCAGAACAATAATACTTATCATTATCTAATCTGAAAGATGTATCATAGGGTTTTCCTAAATATTTCTTGTATTTTATTTTTGGACAATTAGATAAAACCCTTCTTTGTTTATAATCACCCCTATCTAACCATTTACCTAATGGAATAAGTTTTACTACATTAGATGCCTCTAATACATAAGGCTGATTATTCTTATATACTACAATACCACAATGTGTCCATTTAGATCCTGTGGCATGTTGAATAAATGGAGACTGCTTAGAATGAGATTCTTGAAATAGAATATCCCCCTCCTTAAAATCTATCTTGTAAATAATAGGGTGTCTCTGCTCATACTCATTTATACAATAAGCAAATAAAAGACACCCTAATAAAATACAGAATATCTTCTTCATTTAAAATAAACTCTTAAATCCTTTCCATAAACCTTTCCAGTTAATACTATTGCCTTTTGAATCGTCAGTATATGATTGAGTATATCTGTCAAACAGTGGATGTAAATTACCCGGTCTACCAAAAGTATATATACCAAATTTTCCACGGTCAAGCCAAGGAAGAGATTTATCAATCATATCCGCACCATAAGTACCACAATTATGATCAAGAATACGATAATCCTTATTAATATAGAATCCCTTCTTTCTATTACCACTTTCTGCACTCTTCATCATCTAAATCATCTTATTCTCATCAGCACCCCTTACATAAGTAATCTTAATCTTATTACCTGCATTAGGATGAAGCCTTTTATAAGAATGTAACAGCACCTTGCTATACTACTGCAATTCTTCAGGTGTAGGATCTCCCGGTTTTTTCATCTTAAAATCTGGAACAACAACTCTATGCGCTGAACCCTTTCTACCTCCATATCTCCCATACTCAGATCCACGAGTACTGCCTGTGTCCTCATTAACAGCAATCACAAACCCGTGGCCAAAAGGCTAATTACCAGCCACCTCTGTATCTACTTGGTAGTTGGGAAGAGATACATAAATTCCATCTGGATTATAAAAATTATTCATAACTTCTAAATTAAAAAAAAATAAGCTCCTTGATTGGGAATCGAACCCAAAATACTTGCCAAAAAAAACAAGGAAAATGAGAGGGAATTTCTTCCCCCTCATAAATGTTAATTTACTTTAATAATTACAACACGATTCGATGTTTCATCTACACAACCAAATCCAGTTGATTTACCAACATTCACTTTTCTATTTTTCAAATATTTTTCCACAACTGAACATCTCTTTTCTGAAAGTTCTTTATTGTAAGATTTACTTCCTTCTGGAGATGCATAACCTTCCAAAATTACATTACTTCCCCATGGAATGAGATCAAGAGTCCTCTTACTTGCATCAGAAAGATCTGAACTGTTTTGAGAGAAGAATACAACACGATCAGATGAAATAGTAACAATCCTCTCTTTAGGCTTCTTGTCTAACTCCTTTCTGAGTTTATTAATCTCATCATTCTGTTGCTCATTAAGAGATTTATAATCATCCAAATTGTGAGACTTGAATTTGCCAAATCTATATTGAATGCCTATATACACTCCTAAATTAGAACAATTCTTATTAAACTTCATATCATTTACTCGCCAATTAATTGTGGGATTGATATAAAAGGAAAGAGGATTGTCATAAGTAAACAAAAGACCAGTCTTAACTGCAGGATCTACACCACCATGAAGATCCCAATCCAAACCAGCACCAACCTCAGGAGACAAAATAAACTTGCCTACCTTAATAAGATTATAATGACTATTCAATCGAAAACTTGCAAGATTAGATTCATTCCATGTATATGCACCCTCTACACTCATCCCAAATTTGGGAGTAATGTCCTTGGAAAGACGGACACCTACACTGGTATTCAATGGAAATACTTTGGTAAATGATAAAGGAGTACCAACACCACTAAATACACCCACACTTACATTGTCAAAAAACTTCGGTTGCTCGTAAACTACTTGAGCATTAACACCTAAACTAAATACACTAAAAACTAACAATAAAAACTTCTTCATAAAATTTCAATTTTAGAAATAGTAATTACATCTCTGTCATTCTTCAATATTATCTTGTCAGAAGACCTCTTATCCTCTTGCAAATTGTTAATCCCATACTCATCATCTAAATATGAAACTAATTTGGATAAATCATCTACATCATTGAGAAGACATACATTGAAATAATAATACTTCTCATTCTTTACCTTTGCTCTAACTAACCACATATGCTTAATATCTTACCATTCTTTATATTTGCAAAATACCACTTCTTTAATCTATAACTACCCCTCGGAAACAAAATACTTCTGTCACCAAATTTGAAAGTGGTATCATTAATAAACCTACCTAAAACAGTTATTATCATATAATGAGGAAGGGGACGTAACCCCTTCCGTCTTCTAAATTATTTTATATTCATATACATAAAACTCAATATACCAATTTTCCCCCTCTTTCAATTTCAAAGAATTGCCAAGAATGAGTAAATTACCATCCCTCTTTACATCCAAATCACGAGATGCAAGAAAAGAAAAAACAACATCCGCCTCCTCTGTATTCCCAAATAAAACACGATCACCCTTAGGAGTAATATCATTCGTCAAATATAACTGATCCTTATTAGGAGTAGCCTTGATAAAATAATTCATTTTACTATCTTATAAATGTTTGTTGGAAATTCAATATAACTATCAACACCAATATGCAAAGACATACAATCGTCTAATAACAATGCATTCCTATTCCTTATCATACTGACATCAAAACCTCTATCCTTAAAAAAAGAATAAACACACTCCAATATTTTCATTTTATTAAAAATAATGTGATCGCCATGAACAGCTACATTAGGAAGGTATAACTTGTCATACCTTTTAACAACTTTTACAAAATACCTCATATAACCTATTTCTCAAAAATCTTGTACTTAATAGAAAACTTCTCTATATAATTTTTTCTAATATAAACATATGGTTCAATAATAGTAATCCTATGATTGGTAAGCAAAAACCCAATATGCATATCCATTAAAAAAGAAAGAACAACCCTCTCCTCCTCCTCTGAATTAAACATAATAGAATCCCCATCCTTTATCATAGTCATACACTCTAATCGCCAATCTAAAATTTTAATAATTTCTACCTTATAATCCCTCATGGTAAATATATCTTATAACCCTTCTTTAATAAAAAATTAATACACGCAATCTCTTTCTTCTTCAACTCACTGTTATGTTGGTAAATTTCTATTTTTTCACGATATTTTTGATAAATTCGATCCAAAATACGAAAATATATCGGTTTACCCGGATTAGTGAATTTATACGTATTTGGTAATACTTCAATAATCAATCCAGAGTTGCGAAAAACACTCCAAAAGATTTGATTACAAGGTATACCAACACGCCTAAACTCACTCAGTAACTCATCCCTAGTGAAAATCTGAAAACTGCTCTTCAATTCGTTTAAAAAAACAATCTGAATGCGAACATCAAATTTCTTCATATAACTGATTTTTGTAATTCAAAAAAAAAATAAAAAACAAGTAAATAACCCTAAATATAAATAATTATATACACTAATGCAATAATGCAAAATATAAGTAATGATAATATCAAAAAATAGGATTTTTTAAATGAAAAAGAAAACTAAATGAAAATAAAATAAAAGAAAAAAAGAAATACATAATAGTGAAAAATAAAAAAATAAAATTTACCGAATTTTTGAAAAAAAATTTTTAACAAAGTGGGAAGATTTTTCCTAACCCTAAAAAACACCTATATGAGGATTTTTAGAGGGTTTTGTGGGGGGAGAGTACTACTCTTTTCCTCATTACACCCTTCTATGTTATCTTCTACTGTCGTCATTTTTCAATGTTAGTATATTTTTATTATTTTATTCACTATTTGAATACTTTTTTCATCGTCTTACTTATTTTGAAATGTCATTTTTTGCTGTTATTGCATTTTAAGTCGACATTTTGAAATGGGGTCTTATATTCATTTTCAGGCCTTTTCAGTCTTCTTTTAGTATATTTTATTATATTCTTTTCATTCTTTCCTTGTATTTTTTAATGTAATGTAAATTCTCTGTATACCTTTAATGTATTCTAATGCATCCTACATATGTGTGGTTCTCATGTGTTAACATTTTTTCACATTTGAGTTTTTTGATTTTGGAAATCCTAAAACTTTTTTGTGTGTTTAAGTTTTCTGGGAAAACTTTTTCACATGATAGAGTTTTTTAATTTATTTTTCTCTATATATATAATGTACGCGCGTACCTTTTATATATACCACATTTTAGGTGGATTGTAATTTATACAAATTTACATATTTATGAATATGTCTGGTAGGATACAATTATTACAGATGGTATCTTCTTTTTCCCATATGGCATTATATACATCATCATATATAGGAGATTCTTTTTGTGAATTTCTTTTTCTATAGATGATTTTTTTTACAAGCCATATTTGGGAGTTAGTGAAGACTATGTATTTATATACTACCGCTTCTGATTTACCAAGTTTTACGATGGTAGGAGTAGGGAATACATATAATATCAGCATTTTACATTGAATACTACTGACAGTAGTTTCAACAATTTCACCTTTTTTTATTTTCATAGATATTATACTTAAATCCAAAATACTTCTGAATTATTTTTCAAAATTAGGGTTAACGTCCATAATTAGTTTATTGACTATTTAAATACTTTTCGTTGTTTGTCGTCTTTTTCCTACATCAAACCACAACCAACTATTAAACCATAACAACGTCCATAATACTTCATTGTTATAAACAGTGGTATTATTAATAAAAACACTCGGGATTTCTCCCGAGTGCTTTTATTTTAGTAATAGATGACCTCTATTTCTGGGTCATCCAGATCGAACGATCTGCTGCTATGAAATGTTTGAGTAGCCTTTATAGGATACTCATCAGATTTCTCTCCACTGAGGAGTGCGTACTCCCCAGCTTCTATCTTCTTCTTATTCTCTTCACTGGAAACATACACTATTTTAGTGTATTCTTCCTTCACCCATACCTGAGCGAGGTTCACGTAATCAACTTCGGCATTTATGATTACATGATTGTTTGTGGAGTATTTTTGCATATATTTTTTCATATCTTTAATTTTCGCCGTTTGGGGCATTCCACAAACCAATGCCTCCAGTGCATCGTCACTGAGGTACATAGAAAGTCTGTTAACAAACTTCTCGTTGTTTTTCAGACCTTCAATTATCACTCTCTTCATTTCTGTTCTCATAATGTTTGCTTTTAAATTGTTAATAATCAGTAGGCTTATGTGGAATCGAACCACATTATACACCATGAAGCCTATAAGCTGCCGTATTTCACAACACGACAGCTTTTCATATTATTCCCCAAATATATCTGTATTGATAATTATGAGGAATAGCACACTCAATGCCGTAAAACATACGGCAAAAAATTCGCATTTCCATACAAACACGCTTAGGAATGCTCCTATTAAAACAAATAGGAGCAGAGAGGCTGAATAAAAATCCAGCCTCTTGATAAATCTTATTAAATATTTCATATCCTTATACCTATTTTAACTTTATCATTTTTAAGTCTTTGGTAAAAGTCATACAGACTTTCACCAAAGTGAGAAAAGACGGGGAATAGTTCCCCGTCTACTTTTGCTATGTATCTTCCCATTTTAGAAACGGGAAAATATCTGTGCTTCCAGCCATAGATATGGCTGGTTTTCATCTTTTTCCAACCGGAAAGGAAGGGTATTCCTTTCCGTAGCGTTCATCTTCAACAACTTGTTCAAAAGTTTGTTGGTGATCGCAAATTTAGTATCTTTATACATCCCAAATGAAAATTTGGAGTGTATTTCGGAGATATAAATTTTTTTATTTCCACTAAGTATCAGTATCATTTCTTTCATAATTTTTGTTTGTTATTAATTGTTAATACTTAGAGGGCTTACATAGAATCGAACTATGTCTATGTACCATAAAGCCCAAAAACCCCACCGCTGTGGGGAAAGAGGTATCGTAATTATCTCACGACAACTACGATAAAAACGAAAAATGAAGTTCTCCTTATAGGAATCGAACCTATATCAATACACCAGTAAGGAGAATGGGGGATTCTCACCCCCTGTCATTGATTAAGCAATATCAATGTCATAGAGCCATACCTCACGGTATGGTTGTTCATTGTAAGAACGTGTTTTGGCCTGCCATGCGTCCTTTACAACGAATCTCTTCCCAGCTAAAGAGGCCATTGCCTCTTGCTTAGTGGGGTGCTTCCGATACTCATCGGAAGCAGTACCACGGCACTCATCAGTGTCCGTGGTTTGATTGCCCGCCTCATCATAGAGGCGGACCTTTCTGCCAAAGGTATTTCCCGAAATCTGCTTTCGGAAAATTTTATTTTTGGCATCAGTAACCTCTACCCATAGGTATTGATACATCTGGGTAGACCCTGTGATCGGCTGGTTGAAGACCTTAAAGTCTTCAACATTAGGAAGGGTGAATTTGTCACCCTTCTTAAGAGCCTCTACAGGCTCGATGTTGGCACCGCCGCTGAAGACGGTGCTTACATGCCCACCCTGTGCTACCAGTTGGGCCTCTTCTTTTTGAAGATCAATCATTTTTGATTAATTTTATGGGAGTAGCAATATACTACTCCCGGTTTAACATCTAATGCACGCTTTTTTCTGTTGCCAAGAAAAAGCGTGCGAAAACTCCGGCTACTTGAAGTCCACATATCTTCCGAACCCGTACTCACGGTACACGTCCGAAAGAAGATATGCGAACTCCTCTCCCTTTCCAAAGAGAGAGTTGCCATATGAGGTTACATCCTCACCGATGTAGCACTCTTCATCGACATACTGCTGTACGTCACTGAAGAGGCTTCCGGGAGTATGGGCACCACGAAAGTACCACATCTCCTTGGCCACATCGGGGCATGCAACCTCAGCCCTGCCCAAGGCTACGTCGAACAACTGTCGACGCATACCCTTGGACAGGGATATGGTCTTTGTCATATCCCTATTTTTTTTTTAATTGTGCACTCGATACCTTATACACCACGGCAACCTGCCGCTAAGGGAATACTCCCTAATACGCACATTGACTGGGGTTGAGAAAACTATGTGGTGACTGGGGTTGAGAAAATAGGTCAGTGACTGGGGTTGACAAAATCATTCCCAATCCATCCCACACCCCCAAAATGAAGTAAGAGAACGCTTGCAAGAAAAGCAAGCATGAAAGGTGATTTTCTCCAGTAAGAGAAAATCAAAAACCCCACCCCCTAAATGCTGGCAAAGAATGCCAGCAAATAGAGGGTAGGGAGTGAAGCGAACAGCTATTTTGTAGCTGCCCTTTTTGGCAGTTTCGGGGTCACGCTATAAAGCGTGCCACCGAAGAAAGTGCCATCACTCTTTATGATGGCACCGAAAAATTCTCCCCGAAGGGAGATTTGAAGTTTACCGCCCCATTTAGCGGTAAACTCATTCGTTTCAGGGGTCTCCCTGATGAGGGAGACCCACTGCTCATCGGGAATCCATTCAAATTCCCGATTGTTCTTACGCACGCCCCATTTGCGTGAGGAGAATCCCAAGGGCAAGAGGTATTTCTTGCCCTTGTTCTCTCCCTCGAGCCCCTCGAGGGAGAACGATATAGAGGGGTATTTCCTCCCCTCTTTTTCCTCGGCTTCTACGCCGAGGAGTTTGTAAGTCCCATTAGGGACTTTGGGGGTGGAAGCCCCCAGCTTCATAATTGCCATAATAAATTGTGTTGTGCGTCCGACAAATCGGGACGGACGCTTGCCCGTGCAGCGAGTATTGCGCAATGATGCGCACCGCTTTGCGGTGCAGAAGCATTAACGCAATTGCTGCTGAAGACAAATTTTCTACTATCCCCCCCCCATGACTGAGGGATGGAAAAACGTGAAGCGATAGCGAAACGGTTTTCCATAACGAAGGACGGGGGGCTTGACTAGGGTTGTCTACTCTCTCCCTTACTACTCTCTCTTTCACAACTTTCCCCCACTACTCTCTCCCCCACTACTCTCTTTTTTTTTTCATATTATTTTTTCATTTTTTCTCATTTCTTTTTTAATTATTTTTTTCATATAAATTTTTTTTTTCAATTTATATTTTTTTTTGATATGGTGTGTACGTTTATATATATATTATTATTATTAACAAATAATTTTTAAAGATGAAAAAATGTAATCAAATTTTCAAGATTCCCGAGCGCATTAAGGAATTGAAGTTATCTGAGGTTTATACATTTTTAAAATTGCGCAAGCACTCAGATTTTCGCACTGACATCAGTCATGTTCGTCAGTCTACGTTATCTAATGGCCGGAGTACTTCTACTGTTAAGCGTCACATTAAGCGTTTTATAGAGTTAGGTTTAGTTACAAAGGAGTATCGTGGTGTTAAAGGTCCCAAGGGTTACTTTAGGGTAAATTCTTACAAGATTGATACTACTCATTATGACGAGGTAGATTTAGGTAGATTATTGAATAGTGGTTTAGATACGAGGTTAATAAGTTTTTTAGTTTTATTTAAGGCTTGTTGTGTTAACAGCACTAATCGTTGTTATTGGACGATCAGTGAGTTATGTTCTAGGTTAAACATTTGTCGTCCTTACATTATTGCTTTATTGAAGTGTGCTATCCGTAATGGTTTGATTAGGTGTAAGGATGGTTATTATTGTTTAGTTGAGAATGGTATTTTTCGCAAGTCTCGTCATTCTGCATATCGTGAATATCAGTTAACTTACGATTTAGTTGAGTATTGTATAGACGATGCGGCTTTATATAAGATTTATAAGGCTACTGACGAGAGTGGTCATATAGATTTATCGGAGGCTCGTTCTGTTTTATGTAAGCGTTATTCTGCTGAAGAGAATGAGAATGCTACTATGTTACTATTAGGCGAGTTATATAAGGGGTCAGGTATTACTGGAGCGGAGGTTATTGAATCTTTCCGTGAGGGTTACGGCATTCCTCTTTAATTTTTTTTATTTTATTTTTTTTTATTGTTAGGCTGATTTTTTAAGATGTTAAGAATCGGCTAGGGATAGCTATATCCTTACATTATTATTTTCCATCATTTTATATTTACGGTTGTAAATATGTATAATTTTCCCCCTACATTTTTATTTTTAGTTTTAGATTTTTAGATAAGATTTTTACATTTTTCTTTTCAGAATTTTTTCATTAGGGAAAAATTCATCTTAGAGGTGTAGTAGATATAAGGGAGTAGTATTGGTCAGCTCATTTTTTTTATGACCTCAGGGTTCATTTTTTAAATGTCTGATTTTCAAGCACTTATGTATAGGATTATGAAGAGATTCTCATTTTTTTATAAACTAGTAATATTTTGTTTTTTAACATTTTTTAATGGTATAAATTATAATGTTATTATTATATTAGTTTTATAAAAATGATTTGATTATGAAAATATTTAATGAAGATTTATTTAGTGATATTATCAAGGATTTTGATAATATTTAGCCGGAGGAATTAGATTTCACGGACGGTGATTATTCTTACAGGGGTTTAGTGAATGTTGATGATGATAGTGTTATTATCACTCTTACTCGCAAGGAATCTCCTTCTAAGGATTTAGATGAGTTTATTTCTGAAATAGATGAAGATACTTGGTCTATCTTAATGGATATGTTTGAGGAGGTTACTGGTAAGCCTCTTGTTATTGTTAATAAGTTATATGATAATGGTGATTACGATAAGATCAAGGAGTTAATTAAGTTAGTATTAAAGGTTTACATAGACAAACTTAATCAGCTGGTTAAATAAGTTTGCTTATTGGCAAACGCCTTAAAGGTAGGGGTGATGGCCTACTTTTAAGGTTTTTTATTGGGGTATGGTGTAATGGTCAGCACAGGTGGCTCTAACCCACTTAGTCTGGGTTCAAATCCTGGTGCCCTAACTATGATTTAAAGATAAGGTTTATGAGGTATCTATTTAGATGGGTTATGTATGATGAATCTATCTATAGATGATATACAGATTTTAGATATTTCTAAATCTAAGAAATAGGATCTGGCGATTCTATTATCATGCATCATTTTAGATTACCTAATGGTAGTACTATAATGAGTATTTACGAGAAATTAGATTAATGTTTGCATTTTTATTAGGTGTTATTGTAGGTTTTTTCTTATTACCTATAATTATTTATTTTCGTGGCAGTCATTCTGGTTGGGATGACAGTAACATTTTCAATGTATTTAGGGTGTTATGTCATTTAGCTTTACATCCCAAAGATTTTATTAATATGTATTACAAGGATGGCAGCAAGCCTTTTTGGTATTTAGATAAGGATGAATTTAGTGAGGTAGTAAAGAGTAGGGATAATGGATAACACACGATATATAAAATCATTATGTAAGAAGTCTTTAAATGACATTGAGTTTATACGTGATATTGCCAATCGATACGAGTTATTGGATGAGCAGTTTTATTTAGATTATTTAGACGAGTTAAACAAGTTAAGTATTGATCAAGACAGATGATTTCACTTTTTCATTTATAAAAAAAAGCCCGGCATATATTTTATATGTGTCGGGCTTTTTATTTTATTTCTTTTTTGGGTGTGCTATTCCCATTCCATCTAGGTAGCATGGTTTTCCATCAACATATGCTACTGGTTTTCTTCCCATTTTTTGATCTTTATCTATTGATTTTAGTTTAATAGTTGAGAATTTATTTTTCTTATGTAAGATTGGTATTATAATCATGGTTTCATTAAATTTTGCATTATTGTATTATAGTAAGTTTCAAATGGAGTCCACAATATTTCTCCTTTTGATTTCTTTCCCAGTTTCTTTGGTATTGTTGGCTATTTTAACAGGAACACTCTATTTTTAGTAATTGGGTCTATATAGGAAAGGTTTTGATGATATTGTAATCTAGTTTGTATATCATTCATTTCCTAATTATATGCATTTAGCAGAATGGATCTAGCATTTTCAATATGTTTTTTATTTTTCCAATTAGCCCATTTTTTTATTAATCCTGTAAATTTATCTGGGTTATATAGGTGGACTGCGTTACTTACGTTAGAGAATCTATTTCTTAGTAAATCATCTGGTACGCCTTTTAGGATATTTACTGTTGCTATTGTATTTTTATGTGTAGCATCAATCATAGGTGCCAGAAGTCCTGTATTTCCATGAGATCCCATAGTAGCCCCTCCTGCCACATCCACTTGTATAGTATATGCTTTTTGTGGAGTTCCATCTTTTCCGATTCTAAATGTTGGGTATGCTCTATGTCCGTCCACATTACTGACTATTCTTTTTCCTGTAGTTGCATCAGTTCCTAGTTGGAAATCTCTACTTCTCATACTAATTCCAGAGTTTTGTAGAGCATTCATATCTATTTGTCCATTATTTACTAATGGTGTAAGTTTTCCATTTACATATACATATAGGGAATTTAATTCTTTAAACATATTTTTAGCATTTTCCTATCCAGCATTAGTAGTTATTGCGAACATATTAGATTCATTTTTTGTTCCATTAGCCAGTGATAGAGTTCTCAGCATATCATCTACAGATTTTACTCCATAGTTTCTTCCTTGGTATACGCTTCCCAGAGGTGATGTAAATTCATTATATGTAGGTGTTTTAAATTGTTGATCTGTAAATCCTTCTATATCTGACAATTTTTTACCATTAACTGATCCTCTTGCGGATACTCCAAGATTATTTGCTCCGAATGCATTTGTGTTTCCTTCTGGATTATTAGTAGCATATGTTCCGGTATATGGGACGGCAAATTTTCTAATTTGAACAACCTGCTATAAAGACTCTCTCATATCTGGGTTATCTTTAAGATACTATTTCCATTCAAGTGCTTCTTTTGTTTCTCCAGATTTATTTCTTTTTAAGCTATTGTTATAGTTATCCATTTGTCTAATAGCTTCTCTATATCTTGGATTCCACGGCATCAATTGTTTTTCACCACTTTTTATAGGGAGGAGGGAGAATCTAGCTTTCATATAGTTTACAAAATCCTATGCTCCATTGATAGGATTATCCTATCCATGAGAACCTCTTTCAGCACTATATGCAGCTTTTCTGACAGCTCCTTTTCCCAATAATAATGGAACTGTATAATTCCAAATTGCATTTCCTATTGTTGATTGTTTTACAAAATCTGGTTCTACTGTTTGTGCTCCAAGGCTTACAGCAGTTCCCACAGCGGCATTAGGTGCTTGTAATAAAACATTTGGTACTATATTTTTAGCATTGAATTTAATACTATTTTCTGGTGTTACGAAGAATGGTGTTTGTCCTTCAGTTCCTCTGATAGTTGGGTTTAAGAGTCCTCTTTCTCCGAATATAGCACTATCTTTAGCTTTATTTGCAAAACTTCCGAGTAGTGTTTTAGTTCCTTGATTTGCGGCTTTAGTTTCTAGTGCTACTAGTCCTTGTTTTATAGTATTAGCTGCAACATCTCCCATTCCTCCTGCAAACATAGATAAAAGGGTTCTTACAGGTTTTCCGAATCCTTTTAAAGATTTATCATCTAATCCTGCTTTTTGTAAAGCAGCGTCTGCAGCACTTGAGCTTGCTACTGAAGCTATAAATCTTCCCGGGTGTATAATAGGATATAGAGCGGCAGTAGGTGCTGCAGCTACGGCTGCTGTAGCACCTATCATTCCTGCGAATGTATCTTTTATAGCGTCAGCAGTTTCATATCCTAATTTGGTTCTTTTGTCTCTAGATATTGCGTATTTAGTATCTTTATCTTTGATTCCTTGTTTTAGTTTTTTCTTTCCTTCTAGATATCTACTTTTATTTTCTGAAGTATTTATTCTTGCCTATGTCAGCCAATCGGGTTTTTCTTTAGGGAGTGTTTTATTATAATAATCCAGCTATGCTTCTGTTTTTAGATTTTTTAAAGTGTATGGTTGGTTTCCCCATTTTTTAGCATATGTTTTTTCCCATGTACTTCTTCTATCTATTTTATCATCTTTTAGTGTTGTTATGGATCCATCAGAATTTAGTTGTAGGATTTTATTATTAAAGAATATTCTATTACCTTTAGGTATGAATCCCGATTGGTTTTTATTAAACCATCTTTTTTTACTTGGGCTATAATAAAAGTTTCCGAATCTCTTACTATATTTTGGTCGAGCTGCGGTAACTGTTACTTCCTATAATTCTGCCATATTAGACTTTACTCATTATTTTATTAATATTTGTTCCTTGTGCATCACTATATGAATCATTTCCATTTATAAGGAAATTTCTAAGGCTTGCTGGTCTAAACCAGTAGGCGTACATTAGTTGTTTAAGGGTTTTACCTCTATTACCATATTTACTAGTTAGTTTATTAATTTCTTTTAATCCATCATCATACATTTTACTAGCAGCATTAATCTATGTTCTTACATCTCCATATCCATATTTTTGTTTATTAGCATTTGTCTATTGGAACAATCCGCTGGCACTAGAAGTTGGGTTTTTGGCGTTTGGATTAAATCTTGATTCCTAGTAAGCGATACTAGTAAGTATATCTGCTTTTTGTTGATCTGGAATCATTTCGTGTATAAGATTTGGAATATTTCCTGTGTATTTAGTTTCTTTTTTATCTTCTTTCATTTTAGGTATTTTTGGTTTTATTATAGGGAACAGTGCATCATCTGGTGTTTCTATTTTCTTTGTGAATGGGTTTTCATCATCATCGTCATCATCATCTAGTTGTGATTCGATATCATCAATATATTGTAATATAGATGTTTTATTATTTACGTTTGTAGGTATTGTTTGAGAGAGGTTATCTTCAAATTTAAATCCATTTTGTCCATATCTTATGACATTATCATTCCATTGTTTTACTGCCAGTGTATCTGGTCCGAAATGCCAATGTGGTCCTGTTGCTCCTGTTTGTTTCATTGTGGATGGGTTTGTTTCATCTATTATTCCCCATCCTTTTTTTTCCATCCACATTCTTATATTCTTATTAGAATATATTTCTCTTTTCAAATCATCCCATGAGTATCCATCAGCGGGTTTTATATCATATGCTCCATTTTTTACACTATGGTTACTTTTTCTTCCCTATTTTGTTTTACTATTAGGTCTATATGCGCTTGTTATTTTATAGTGTACTCCTTCTTGGTCTAATAGTTCTGGCAGTGTCATATCTGTATTTACAGATATTTTTGGAAAGTTGCTTTTAATATCTTGGCTATTTTTTTGAAACTATTCAAATGTGGATAATTTTTTAGTTTGTTTTTGAATATCATCTAAATTATTTTGTAGGTTTTGTATATTTAGATATGCTTTATCCATTACTGGTTCAAATCCCATATCCACATATTCAGCTAGGTGGTTTTTAAAGTCTATCATTTCGTTTCCATATTCCTGTTATACTATCCACTCCTAACAATGCTGCGCTAGTTATTACTACTGTGTCAGTAATTTCTGGTGCTTGTTTATTAGTATATGAACAATATAGTGTTATTATTAAGCATACTATCCATCCGATGAATCCACATATTCTTTTAGAGGATATAGAATCAGAATCTGCGGAGAATATACTTCTAACACATTGTATTACATTTTTCATATCAATAATCTTTTACATTTACTTTCTTCTCTAATAGTTCTTCATTTGATACCTATAATATCTTATTATGTAGTTTTCTATGACAATTACTACAAAGTAGGCAAGTTTTATTTACCTCTTTAATTAGTTCTTCCTTACTATACTTGCTTTCATTTATACTTCTAAGTGAGAAAGATTTTTCTTTTGGTATTATGTGGTGAAATTCCAGACAGCAATCCGCATTTTCACCACATAATATACATTTATGAGTATGTTTATATTTTTTTAAAAATGAATTAAATGATTTATCCATTAATGTAGTTTTACTATGGAACAATTATATATCAAGAAGATTGGTTATTAGAGTTTACTACTCCTGTAATTCCTATAGTTGGTACGATTATTCTAAAGATATTTGGATCATTCCAATTTCGGGGAATACGTAAATCATAGGGTAATATATGTTTTACATTCTATTTATTAAAATTAGGTACCACAAAGTATGAATAATAAGGATGTTCTTCTCTTAAACTATTTTTGCTAGTCACTCCATTTTCACCGATTCTAGATGATTTTAAAAGTCCTTGTTGTTTTCTTTCTGCGTCTTGTAGTACATTAAAATAATGTTCATACAATGCGCTTTTATCTGTCATTTTCTATCGTTTTTCTGGTGATATTCCCAGAATCCTGTCCATCATTTCTTTAGATGCCTATCTTTCTGGTGTCATTTCTGTATCTACGATTCTTTTTTCATCCTTATTATATTTATAGCGTTGTGTTTTAAGTGTTGGTAGTCTTAATAATAAATCATCATTAAGAACGCTAATTTCTCTATCTGAATTTCTTACTGCTGGTGTTCTTACTACAAATGCATTTAAGTCATTAGGGTGTTCTGGAGTAGAAGCTGCTTTTATAAATCCTGCTGGGTGTAATTCACCGTGTTTATTTGGAAAGGGTCTATAGAACATCTGGTATCCTTTTTGTGTATTATTATTAGTTCCTGTACCTCCATTTCTATATGTCCATTTTCCAGTTTCTGGGTTTAGATACCATCCATCTAAATATCTAGATGATCCAACTCTGAGTGGGTAATCCGCTCGATACCCCGGAAATTCTCCAGTAAACAGTGTTCCCAAGCCGTTATCCATAACTATATAATCAGTATCTAGTTCTCTATCTTTTAGCTGAGTATATGATTTAGTATCCCCTCTAAATAGCAGCTATGGTTCTCCCTATGAATTTTTAGCAGCACTTCCTTTACCTAATTCTTTTACGTGTTTATATAAAGCCTGAGCTATTTCTGTATCAGTAATATTTTTATTACCTACTAATCCATATTTTTCTCTAGCTTCATTTACATACATTCTTAATTGTTTTCCATTAACACTTTTTTTTGGAATTGGTATACCTCCATACTCTTTAAACATTCTAACTGCTTCTTCTCCCTATACGTGTTTAGTTAGTTTTTTATTTTGTGGAGTTTTTGGTTTTTGTTGTAATAGTTTTTGAGAGGGTTTTTCTGTAATTTTAGATATGTTTTTTGTTGCTTTTTCTGTTTTAGCTGTTAGTTCTTTCAACAATCTCATTGGTCCTCCTTTTTTATAGATGATATCATGTAGAGTACCATATTGTGATAACTAATAAGCATATTGATTCTACTCTTTTAACTATTTATCAGTATAAGCATATACTGTTGGAGTATATGATATTTCTTTATTTCTAAAATATGGAATTTTTCTTTGTTTCATATACTATATATATGCAGCTACAACATCAGGAGAGTCCTAATTATAGTTATCAATATTGTTACCTATTATATTTGCATTAGCATTTTTCCACCAATTAGTATATTGATATATATCTTGAATATTTTTACCTCTAGCATCCCAATTACTAGTTGGTGTATTATATACATTATTAGGAGTATTATTTGCAACATTAGACGCTTGTGCTTGTTGTCTTATCATTTCTTTGTCACGGTTTGATAACAAGCTATTATCAGCTCTCCATCCTATTTTAGTTCCATTTTTAGTGGTAGTACTATCATATACACTTCCTTCTCTCATTGCTTTCTATGTTGCATCATTAACGAGTTTTCTATTTACATATCCTTTTTTTGTATATAATACAGTATGTGTACCATCACTATTTAATTGCCAGTATGAACCATCTTTATTTTTTATTTTATTACCGAGAGGAATTATATGGTTTCCTCTTTTCCATACTCCTTTACCATTTTGTTTATTTTTATATCGGACAGATGTATCGAACCATATCTTATTACCATGTTGTTGTTTTGGAATAAGGTTTTTCATTTAAGTATATCTTTAATATTAGGAATTTGGAATACAGTGTTCTCTACATATGGAGCTGCTTTTTTAGCGAAAAGAATACTTTTATTTGTAGCATCCGCATATAAGTCATTCATTCTTCGATGTGCTATTGTATTAGCTCTGGTTTGTAATACAGGAGGTGTAATTCTTGGATATCCAGAATCTTTTAATTGTTGTTCTGCCATATCACGTGTATCTCTCCAGAATTTATCATAAGCCTGTTTTTTATTTTGATAATTACGTCCATTCGATCTTGTTATTAATGATGGTTTTGGCTTTTTTAAAAAATTCTATGGTTTTTTAAAAGCGGCTTTTTGTAATCCAAATTTAGCTATTTTTGTTCCACCGAGTCCCATAGCTAATTCTACTCCATTTCCAAGAGCGGACATAGTATATCGTCTTTTATCTTTTTCATTAGAGCTTTTATATGCTCTGTATGCATCTCTAGTTGCTTGATATGCATCTATTAGAATTGATGGGAATTGTAATGTTTTCCCTACTGCTCCTCCAATAGGTCCTAAAAACATTAGAGGTGTCCCGATTAATGCAGCACCTGCCGCATATGGTTCTGCATTTTCTACAAATGTATCAAAATTCATTATTATTTCTTTTTAAGTTTCTAACCTTCTTTTGCATAATTAACTGGGATAGTAAAATGTTTATTTTCTGCAGGCACTTCTATAGTAGGGACAACCATATTCTTTTCAGGTATATACATATTATCCATATAATGATTGTCTATATTATCTGCCATGGTTATTAATTTAATATTATGTTGTTTATTATATTGATTTACTATCCGCTTATCTCTTTCTCTGCCTACATCCATCTTTTTATAGAAAATGGGGAATGGGTTATATTTCTTATTTTTCAATCCCTATTTAAATTGTTCATGAGTTTTAATATTCCTTAAATTGGTATATCTTCCAGTAGTCAAACTATCCACAGCCTGATCTGCCCATTTTTCTACATTATCTGATCTTTTTCCAAACACATAATAATGTCCCGGCCTACCATCTTCTATTTTAGCTAATCTTGCTGTTTCAAAAGCAAGTTGTGGGTCTATATTTCTTTTTAATAAAGCTGTGTACATCTACATTAATCTTCCCCCATTTTGGTGTTTCCATTTTCTAGCGTTTTCTGCAAATACAGCTTTCTTTATTAGCTTTTTATTCCCACTTCTTTTTGCTTTATCTATACAATCTTGTGTTACTTTACCTTTACAATATTTTGTAAAAGTTCCTTTTGTACTATCTTTAATTTTGATTCCGTTTTTTGCAAATAAAATTTCAAATTTTTTAATTAAATTTTCGTCCATAATTTTCTAATTATACAAAAATAAAAATAAATATATTATACTGAATTATTAATATAATTTATGGAAAAATTTAAATTTTTATATTCCATTTTTTCTAAGATTAATTCTTTACCATCTAGTGTTAAGACTTTAATTATTTTGATTTTAGTTCCTTCTGTTGTTGCATATTATTGTGACAGATACAGGTATGAGACTTAGACATAGCGTTAGTTAAATAAGGAATTATATACGATAGAGAAGTCTAACGAGATTAATGACTGTTTAACCTTAATAGAGCATTCTGATACTTGTATTTCGAGAGTATTATTATGTACGTATCATAATAATCAGAAGTCTTTACAAGATTTAGAATACATTTATTTTGATTATACTACTCAGTCTTCTGGTAAGATTAATGCTTAGAATTATAGTGGTTTATTTAAATCTCGTGAATATATGTACTTTGCTGATGAGTTAAAGACCATTCAATCAGAGGGTGGATATATTGGAACTAAAAAGCAGATTAAATTAGATTTTCCCAGATTGTATACAGAGATATTTTAGTATATAAAATTTAAGCAGGTGGGGATTTATCCTATGTAGGGAGAATATCTACCTTTAGGTTTAGTAATTGTTTTTTATGATTCTTACAATAAAAAACATTATGTAAATTATATGAAAGGTATTTCTGTTCCATTATAGAGATTAAGTTCTATATTAGATGTTAGTAAGAATTTTTAATAATAGTGTTTTATGGAAATGTATGATAAGAAAAATGGCAATGTAGTTTTTAGAGAGGACATTCACAAGTATTGGGATTTAACAAATCCTGATGCGAAATTTATTTCTGTGACAACTCTCATTGATAGATTTACTCAACCATTTGATAAAGATTTCTGGTCTATATATAAGGCATTAGAGAAATTTGTCCCAAAAGAGGACTGGAAGTCTTTATCTTATGAGTTGAGGAAGTCTCATAAGATTTCAGATAATATCTATGATAAGTATGATTTTACTAAAGATGATATTATTGCCAAGCAGCAAGACATTTTAGACGAGTGGCAGAAAGCTAATGAGGAGTCTTGTGCTCGTGGTACTAAAATTCATTCAGAATTAGAGCATTCTTTTTATAAGCAGGGAAATAATTGTAAACTAGATAAATTTGGTATTGGTGGTAAATTTATCTGTAAGGAAGGTAATACTGAATTAAATTTGGAAAATGGTATTTATCCTGAGTATTTAATTAGTAGAATAAGCAAGGATGGTGTATTAAGGCTTGCTGGTCAGATAGATGTTCTTGTGAAGCAGGGAGAAACCTATCATATTATAGATCACAAAGGTCTTCCATTAGATACTCCTATTCTTACAAATAAGGGTTGGTCTACTATGGAGAAATTAAATATTGGTGATAGAGTATTTGACAAGGATGGTAATCTTTGTACTATTACTGTCAAATCGAATATTCATTACAATCCTTGTTATAAAATTCGGTTTGATAATGGAAAGTATATTATTGCTGATATTGATCATCGGTGGTTAATATCTTTTTTACAAGATGATGGAAGTTATAAAGAATCTGTAATGACTACTCTTCAATTAAAAAGGTATTTATCTTCTTTACCTATAAAGGACAAATATAATATTCCTAGAATATTAAATGCTAAGCCTTTAAATACCGAAAAGAAAAACCTTCCTATAGAACCATATATGTTTGGTAAATGGTTAATGGATAATTTAGAAGGAGTAGATATTTCTTCTGATTTAAAAGTTCTTGGTATTACTGACACTAAATTTATTCCTGATGATTATATATTATCTTCTTATGAGGACAGACTTGAATTATTAAAAGGTATTATGGATTCTTGTGGAGACATTGGTTATTCAGGATATGTAATTAATACCTATATTTATTTAGCCCATGAAATTGAGAAGTTATTAGCTTCTCTTGGTTGTAAATCTACAATAAAGAATGGGGGACACGAATATAGTACAATTATATTTACCACAGATCAATTTAATCCTTTTAAGACTGAGGATAATCAAGTATTTAATAATGACGATTATACTACTATTAAATATATAAAAGAGGTGGATGTTGTTCCTACTCAATGTATATCTGTTGACAGCCCTTCTAATACTTACTTATGTGGATATTCTTTATTAGTAACTCATAATACAAATTCTAAGATAGAAAAGAAGAGCTACTTTGACAGTAATACTAATTCTTTTTCTACAATGAAATATCCTCTTAATAATATTCAAGATAGCAATTACTGGCATTATACACTTCAATTATCCACTTATGCTTGGATGGTTCAGCAATTAGATCCCAATGCTAAGATAGGGGAGTTGATATTAAATTGGTATCCTCATGAAGGTGGGAATGTTCAGTTTAAATTACAATATTTAAAGAAAGAGGTTATTAGGATGCTGGCTTATTACAAGAAGCAGTTATTACATGAGAGAAGTGAACAAAAATATAAAGAAATAGAATACTGATGATTGATTTATTGAAACAAAGTGTGGATATTGCCGAAGGGCATATTAATGAATTATTAGGTAGAAATGAAGATATTAGTTAGAAGAGGTTAGCTGTATGTAAGAAGTGTCCTTTATTAAAAGACACTTTAGGTGGTGTGTGTAATTATAAATTATACATGAATCCAGAAACTTTAGAAGTTAGTGAGACACCTAAAGAAGGTTTTAAGAGAGGATGCGGCTGTAGAGTTCAAGCTAAGACACGTCTTCCTTATGCAAAATGTCCTTTAGATAGATGGTAATATGTTTAATTATTAAAATGAAATGAATTATGTCAAGAGTTAATGGTAAAAATGTGTATATGCAAAATGCAAGTAAGTTAGATGTTGCTAATAATATTTCAGATGGTGATGTATTTGCAGATGATAGAGATTTGGACAAGATGGCAATGGCAGATAAGAAAGCGAAGTTAAATCAAGCTATTGCTGACAAGCAGGAATCTTTTGATAAGCACGAAGATTTATTGAAGGAGTATCATAACAAGATGGTTGCTGATTTAAATCAGTGTGAGATTCTGCCTAATTACAGTAATGTTTTGATAAAGCCTTATGCTACAAATCCTTTTCAACAGATTAAGAGAGAGGGAAATATTATTGTAGATACGGGCGGTTATGCTCCAGAGTATAAATCTACTGACACTGGTGAGTGGGAAGAAGAGGAGCAGAAGATTTGTGTTGCTAATGTCATTGAGGTAGGTCCAGAATGTAAGTATGTAAAACCGGGAGATGCGGTGTTTTATTATAAGATAAATGCTATTCCAATTCCTTTTTACAAATTGGGATTTTATTCTATTAATGAGCATTCTATTCTTCAGTTGGTAAATGTTGGATTAACTAAAAGAATAAAAGGTTAATGGAAGACAAAGTATTTTTTAAACCCGGGGAGTTAGTAACTCTCCGGCAAGATATTCCTAACAAGCCTATTATGCTTGTTATTAGGAAGGAAACTTATATATTTAAGAATAAAGATGATAGTGAGCCTACATTAAAGGGCATAAGATGTAGATGGTTTACTTCTGATGGATTACTTCAGGAGTCTATTTTTAATACTAAAGACTTGATTAAATTATGAGAATTTAGTTTTATAAGAGCGGTGATAACTTTACTTGGAATCATGGAGACCATTTAAAAGGTGAGGCTTGGAATGATAGAGCAAAAAAGGTTGATTCCGTTCTTTCTGAAATGATTGGTTGGGGGTACAAACCTGGAAATAATATATATATGTAGCCTACTGGTGCTGTGTCTTAGCCTTCATCAGACAATAATTCTGAAAAGTCTGATAAGAATACACCTCCCTCTCCCACTAATAACTACAATTTAAGAGGAAAAGAGAAAGGTAATAATACCCTTCTTTATGGTAAAAAAGTAGGAAATGCCGCCTATGATATACAAAAATATCTTGCCGATTCAAGAAATTGGGGTAATGTGGACCAGTAGTTAGATGGTTCATTATTAGGCATATTGGAGAATGCAGGAATTGTACCTACAGGTGAGTAGCCGATAAAAACTGTACAAGATTTAACAACGTGGTTAGGACAATAGCAAAATTGGTCAGATGGTTTATGGGGTAAGAAATCCCAAGCAGTATTTGATGTATTTAAACAGATTAAACATCCTGCAAATACTACAAATACTCCACCTCAAGATTATCAATAGGGTGCTGTCAATGGGACTCCTTATGAAAATATAAGGTCTGATAATAGTCTTTTAAATGATGTAAAAGAGAGAAGAAAGTTATATAGAGAAAAGGCTATTACTTCACTTAATGCTCTTAGTAGGTCATCAAGATTTGATAATGCAAATGGTTAGAATACAATGAATGCATTCTATAATGATCTTGCATAGGGGTCAAATAAGAATCTTGCAGATTGGTTTAGGGCTGCATATTAGAATGTGGATGGTAACTGGAATGTAGATCTTTTTACTAAGGATTATGGCAAGCACTTTGGTAAACACGATTTGAAAACTATGTCTAATAAATTCCAATTGGCTACTAATGCTGTAAGAAGAAGAAATTAGTCGATATAGAAAGATCTTCAAGATGCTAATTGGAGAAATGGTGCATTGGGCCTTAGGGTAGGAGATAACGGTTCATGGGGTTCGGATCTTGATGTTCAGAACCCCGATGCGGGCGCGGCGATCGCGACGGAAAAGGCCTCCGCGGCCAAGGCGTAGTAGAATAACGTACGCAGATTGCTTGCTTTTAATCCTAATCTAGCAGTTTATCTTGATGATACTGGTAAAATGGAGTTAGGAGATTAGAATTGGGCCGGTCAATTTGTAAAAGATAGACGTAGATTTACTTAGAGAATTGTTTTTGATCCAAATACTCGTAGATTAATGTATAGCAATTTTGGAAATGATAACAAATGGACACCAAAATCTGCTATAAATTATGGTGATGAAATTCTCAATACTTGGTAGGAAAACTTTAAATCTGGTGGAATTTTAAATTATAATAATATGTATTACAATAAATATTAGGATGGTGGTGCTGCTCCATCTGGTGATGATCAACAGCAGCAAATAGTAGCGTTAGTATAGGCAGCTATGCAGGGTGACGATGATGCTCAGCAGACTATTCAGTAGATTCAATAGGCTGCTAATCAGGGTGATGAACAAGCATCTCAGATGTTGTAGGTTATTCAGCAGATTGTTCAGTAGATGCAGGGTGGTCAAGAAGATCAATCTAATCAAACACCTGCTGCCCGTTTTGGTGCTAAGTTGAATTATCTTCGTCATCTTAAAGGTGAATGCCCTCAAGGAACTCATTTAGAGTATTTCAAAGCTGGTGGTGTTCTTTGCAAGAAGTGTATTGAGAACAACAAAAAGCAGATGGAAATTCGTGAGCACGCAAAGGGTGGTGCTACCAAGGGTATGAATATTATTAAGGCGGAATTAAAAAAGAGAAAGAAGAAGTGCTAATTTAAATTGTTGACTTATGCTCAAAGTGTTTTAGTATAATAATGCTACTGGGAAGGTAGAATTGGAAGATGGAAATTTATTATTAATAAAGGAATTTCGTGATTTGATGGATGATAATAGGAATAAATGTAAAGAAGACCCTACAGGAAAAGAGCACCTAAGAGCGTTTAGAGAGTTTACATATATTTGGTTAGCTATCGACTGGAACAGCCTTTATAAAGATTATACAGTACAAGAAAGACATCAAGAAGCTCTAAAAGATGGGGAGATTACAGAAAAAGAATGGAATGACCCAACTTTTAGGGCTGCTTGCCGTAAATATAGAGATTTACAAAATAGTAGTAGGGCAATCAAATTGCTTCATGCTTCTTAGAGAGCAGTAGATAGGATTACTGATTATTTTAATTCTGTTGATCCACAAGAAAGGGATGAATAGACTGGTAAACCTATTTATAAAGTGAAAGATCTTCAAGCAGAGATTGCCAATGGTTCAAAACTTCTTGAAGAATTAAAGGCTCTTGAATAGGTTGTGAAGACAGAGATGTTGGAACAGAATAAGAACAGGGCAGGAGTTGTTCAAGGATATATTCCTAATTTTGTATGAGATTAGATAGAGTAAAACCTAGTAAGAAAAAGAATAGACCTCTTACAAAGTTAACTAAATCATTATTATCTAATACTCCTATTGTAACGCAACAAGCAACAGCTAAAAATGATTTAGAAATAGAATCTGCTACTATTAAAGATATTATTACAGAAGAAAAGAAAGAAGAAAATATTAAGATAGAGGAGGCTGTTGTATAGGCAAAGAAAGAAGCTACTAATAAGAACAATGAAGTATTATATTGGGACTATGACAAGTCTGTAAAGAATATTCCATATTTTGATGTTCATTGTACTTATGAAGCATCTGGATATAGGCCTATAGATGGTTAGCACGGGTTAGATTTTGATCCTTCTCCATTTTTAGAAGTTAGGAAAGATAAAGATAAGACCGGTTATTATTGTTAGTTTGTTCCCGGCTCTAAATTATATAATTAGTTTTGGGATAGAGAATATAAAAGATGTAGAGAAGGATTAACTATTAATGGTTATACAATTACTGGTCCACATTATTTCTTTTTAAATTATTGTAAAGTAGATGCCAATGTATCTTCTAAAGTTGGCTAGGGTTAGGTGAAGATATTTCCTGATTTCAGAGTTTATCAATATGAGTTTTTTCATTATTATGAATTATGTAGAATTTATGGATGGAATTGTGCTATGTTGAAAAACCGTTCTTGTGGTTTCTCTGAAATTGTAGCAAGTATTATTGCCTGTACTTTTATTTGTTATAGCCATAGTGTCAGTATTATTACTGCCAATCTACTTTAGTATGTTGTAAAAACAATGTCTAAAGTAAGTAGTATTCTAAACTTTTAGAATGCCCAAAGAGAGAGTGCTTTTTCAAGACCTATGTAGGTAAAAAACAATCAATTAGAAAAGAAAGCTTCATATCTTACTAATATTGATGGTTAGTATGTAGAAGTCGGTCCTATGTCTTTAATTGAGGGTTTAGTTGCCGATGATTCTAAGAAGGTGAGAGGAGACCGTGCAGATCTTGTTATATATGAGGAGGCCGGTTCTAATCCTATTCTTGAAGAGTCTCTTATTAAAGGAGAGGAGCTTATTAATGTAGGTGGTGTAAAAAGAGGCCTTTCTATTACTGGTGGAACTGGTGGTGATTCTAAAGGTGCAGAGGGGCTTAGAAAATTATATGAAACCCCAACAGTTTATAATGTATTACCATTTAAGCATAATTATACTACTGACGGTGAGGAAGTACTTTCTTGTTTCTTTATACCAGCATATAAGACATTGAATAGTCAAGATGTTTTAGATAATAGAGGTTGGTGTAATGAAGAAAAAGCCAAAGAGTTTTATCAGCAAAGAAGGGATTAGTTAGCTAATCAACCATCTGCATTATTAAAATATTGTGCAGAGCAATGTTTCACCGCAGATGAAGCTCTTTCTCTTGAAGGTAGTAATAAATTTAATAGAACATTATTAGCTAATCAGATAGCCTATATAAGAACTCATAGAGGATTGAAGGTAAGAGATGAATTTAATGAATCAGTAGATGCTGTTCCTATCATATAGACTGGGGAATTAAAATTTCTTTATAAGGATAGCAGCTAGGGAATAAAATTATCTAATATTAGGGGGGTAGATTTTATTCCCGGAAATTCTGGAAGTCTTCATGTATTAGAGAAACCTATTGAAGGTGATATAAATAACTTATATGTTGCAGGAATTGATGCTATTGATATTGGTTAGGAGCAAACTTCTGATGCTACTACTGATCCTTCTAAATTCTGTATTATTATTTTCAAAAGGGCTTTTGGTGTTAATCCTCCAAAACCAGTTGCTTATTATCTAGAAAGACCTGATAAGATTGATAGGGCATTTTAGACAGCATTAAAACTGATGTATTGGTATAATGCAAAAGTAAATATAGAGGCTACCAGACTATCTTGTTGGAACTATGCAAAAGCAAGAGGTTTTGCTAATTATTTTATGTATAGACCGAGAGCTACCTATATGGATACCAGCAAGAGGCATTCTAGAACAATAGGTACACCAGCCACTCCTACTATTATTGATCATCAAAATGATTTAATAGCCAATTATGTAGAGGAGTTTTGCGATTAGATTTGGTTTCCAGAGCTATTAAATTAGCTTACTAGATATTCTCTTGAAAATAAAACCAAGTTTGATATGGTAGCAGCTTTTTCTATGGCATTATTAGCGGACGAGGAATTACAAGGAATGATTCCGAGAAAAGAAGAATCTGTTGAGGAATGGCAGGATATTGGTTTTTATTATGATGATAATGGTATTAAGAGGTGGGGTATCATACCTAAATAGAATAATATAAATATAAAAATGGACATTTCAAATAATTATACTAATTATGTCTACAGCAGTGATCCTAGAAAAAACGAATCCATTATATAATAAGGTAAGAAAACTTATTTGTGAGATATATACTTGTATTTTCAAGGGACGGCTTGAGATTTACAAAACAAATTTTGGCTATTGTCTTTTATTTGGGATTCCAAGTAATACAGAATTTTCTACAATTTATGTTGAAGGAAATGAAAAGTAGTTTCTTAATATATTAAAATAGGAGTTAAAAAATAGCAGATATGATTATGTAGAATATAAAGAAGCTCTTTTAACGAATGAAAGATGAGTTAATTGATATTACGGATAGAGCTATTAGTGAGTTAGTATATGATAAAGAAGATTTACAAAAGGCTTATAATTACTACTATGGCATATTAGATGAGGACTAGTATAAATATTTAGAAGAGGAGTATGGAATAGGCAATCCTACTTCTATGGTATTTATTCCCTTAATCAAGAAACACGTTGATGCTTTAGTAGGAGAGATTATAAGTACTCCTATTTTACCAAAAGTAACTTGTAAGGATAGTAATACTATCTCAAAGATTACTAGGGAAAAAGAGCTTACAATAGCTAAAGAAGTCTTTGATTTTTTAAATAAGAGACTTTAGAATAAGCTTATTTCATATTTCCAGACTGGTTAGAAACCTACTGATTTAGCAGTATAGCATGATATTGATGAATTAAAGGAGTCAATAGAATCCAGTTATGTATCAGAATATGAGGCTGCTGCATAGAATGTAGTAGAGTATTTATTACAGTCTAGGAGTATTGATTTTAAGAACAAATTGAAATAGTTAGCTTTAGATACTCTCATTTCTGGAGAGCAATATTATAGGGTTAAAGAATCTGGTGCAGGTAATAATATTACCATTGAGGATTTAGATCCAAGAAATACTTTTCCAGAGATGGATCCTGAATCTAATTATGTAAAAGATGCTAAGAGGATAGTAGTTAGAAAATGGATGTCAAAACAAGATATTATATCAGAATATGGAGATAAGCTCACCAGTGATGAGATTGGTAATTTAGATGATTTGTGGGGATATTTAAATGAAATTAGCTATACTACAACAGTTGCTGTTGGTTAGAACAAAAGAGTTCCTTTATTAGCAGCAAGAAGTAGAAATAGAAAAAGACAGGCAGGATATCCTACTAATATTCTAAATGACTACGAGAACAATCTTATTCCTGTATATGAAGTAGAATGGATAGAGACTGATAAGAAGACTTATATATAGAATAGATATAGGACTGTAAGAATTGGTACAAACATTTATATTTTATATGGTAAGGATGAGAATGTTGTAAGAAGTATGTCTGATCCTAGAAAATGCAGTATATCTGTAAATGGTATTCAACATATTACAAGGAGTGGTATTCCTTATTCTATGGTATTAGCTTGTGCTCCTTTACAAGATAAATATAATGTTCTTGTTTTCTACAGAGATAATTTAATTGCTTCTGCTGGTACTGCAGGAGATATTCTTGACATTGCGGTATTACCTAAGATGTTAGGATAGAATTTTGCAGAAAGGTTCAAAAAATGGCAAGCCTATAAGAAACAGGGAACTGCTATTATTGATTCTAGCCAAGAGGGCAGATTATCAGAAGGATTAGCTACTCCAAATACTATTTACAATGGCTTTGATGATACCGTAAGATTGCAGTCTGTTCAAGCTATTTAGATGGCTATGGATTCCATTGAGGCTACTTGCTCCTCTATTACTGGAGTATTTAGAGAACGATTAAATGGAATACAATAGAGAGATGCTGTTACTAATGTTCAAGTTAGTCAGAACAATTCTTTTGTTGTTACTAAGCAATTTACACAGTAGATTGATACTTTAGTAGAAGAGATGCTGTTAGATTCTTTGAATATGGCAAAGAAAGTTTTTAAGAACGGACTGATTGGAACATTAGTATTAGGAGATAAAGAATCTCGTATTTTTACAGCTCTTCCTTAGTATTTTACTTTAACAGATTATGATATTCACATTGTAACTACTACAGATATTACAAGGCAACTTGAACAACTCAAATAGTTAATGCCTGATTTTATTAAAGGTGGATTTGTTCCTCCTGATTTAATAATTGATGGTGTTACGTGTACAAGCCTGAGTGATTATAAAATTAGATTAAAGAATGCTATTAAAAAATAGCGGGAAGAAAATAATTAGATTAAACAATTATCTTAGCAAAATCAACAGATGTAGCAACAATTGTAGCAGATGTAGAAAGAGTTACAGAAAGCACAAGGGCAGCTGCAACAGTTGAATCAAGCTAAGATGTAGTTAGAGAAAGAAAAGATTACTAAAACTTTAGAATTAGATTGGTATAAAGCAAGAACAGACAGAACATATAAGGACAAATAGATTGGGGATTAGATTAGAAGAACGGATATTGAGATAACCCAATTACATGATGGTAATCCTTATAATGATGTCATTAAAAAGACTTAATTATGTTAGATTTAGTATTAACCCCTCGTTGTAAGCCTGAATCTGACAATTCGGGGTATTTATAGATAGGGAAATATTTGTCTGAATTTAAAACACAAGAAGCTAAATCTAAAGCTAGATAGAATTTAGATATTTATTCAAAGAGTGAAACCAAAGAGATTACAAGCTCTATGGAACTTAATTGGAAACAAATAACTGAATAAAATTATGATTAATTTTTATAAAGGTACATAGGCAGAGTATGTAAATAAAAAAAATACTGGGGATGATAATAACCTGTATTTTGTCACAGATACTCATTCGGTAGTTCTTAATGGTGTTTCTTATAGTGGTGTTGAGGATGTTAAAATTATAAAAGCCACTAAGGATAATACTACTAAGGTATATCTTGTTCTTTATGGAAAGGGTATTGCCAGCAAGAATAAGAACTGGTCCACAGCATCTTCAACATCTACTTAGGTAGCGACACAATCAGATCCAACTATAACTGGTGGTTCTGTAGGCTCTGTTGGTGATCTGATTGGAGGTGCGTGTGCTGAAGGAGAAACCTGTGGTGAAATATCTGGTAGTACTGGTACAGTATTTGATGCTGATTCTATCAGAATTGATATTACTGATATAGTAGTAAGTGATAAAGATCGTGCAAATCTTAAACAGCTTGAAAGTGCATTGTCTGGTGCAGGTTTGAATATTGAGTATACCAGTGCAGAGAATAAAGATTTCCAAGCACCTTACACTGTTGGTGGAATTACAAAAGGTACTAAGGTAAGTTCCGTAAGTGGCAAAACTGTTTCTGAAGTATTTGATCAAATACTTTTCCCAACAATTCAGCCTATTGTAAGTAAACGACCTTCAGCAACATTATCTTTTAAAGAAGGATTTGATCCTTTCCAAATTGTAGGTACTACGATTAATTATGAAGGACTGTTTGTTCCTTCTGGTGATAGTGGATAGGTAACATTAAATGGTGTAAATATGGGTGCATATGCTGGAGATGTTTCTAATAAGAATGTATATGAGGGTACAGATCATTCTGCAAATTTTTTAGTAAATCCTCTATCTTTAGGCTCAGGCGTAGATACAAAGGTTATAAAAGGCCCTATGCTATATCAAGCTGAGGTAACATTTGCTGCAGGAGAAAAGTATAAGAATAATAAGGGAGAAGCGTCTGATTTAGATACATTTCCCGGAGGAACTGTAGCTAGTAACAACTTATATATCTATGGTGTATATCCCATATATTATGCTCTTACTGAAGATCAAGAGAAAGGTATTTTCGTTATTGATACAAGTACAAAGAGCGTAAAACCAACTAGTTGGGGGTCTTCAGAGCAAGTTACTTTAACATTTTCTCTTGGTAGTGAAACAGACAGTACTCATCATGCTTTTGCTATTTCTAAATATTACACAGATGTGAAAGTTAAGATGCTTAATACTTTAAGCGGAAATTATGATCCAATATCTTCTTTTTCATAGGGAGGTTAGAATGGATTATTGGGCTATAACTATTATGTTAATACTGGAAGTAAAACTGGCGCAGCAACATATCAAATAACTTATACACGTTAATATTATGGCAGACAAAGGATTCAAATTTTCAAACAATCTAGATGTACGCAAGGCCGGACCTCTTGATACTAGAATTGTAGTAAATAATTATGCTGATTTAACAAATTCTGAGACATGGACAAGAGATGATAAGCAGATATGGCTGTATAATGGTATTGTTGTATCTGTATTAACTGGAGATAATGCAGGAGTTTATATGCTTACTGGATATACCAGTGGTAATCTTGAAGCATATAAGAGTGAAAGTAATTGGAAAAAGCTTGCTTTTGGTGGAGATATTCCAGATGTTTCTAAATTAACAAATGTATACATTTATAAAGGTTCTTGCACATATAGTGAATTACCAAATTCTAAGACTTCTACTATTAGAACTGGAGATGTATATAATGTAACTGATAAATTCACTTTAGGTGAAAAAGAATATCCTGCAGGCACTAATGTTGCTTGGGATGGAGAAGCTTGGGATCCTCTTGCTGGAATTACCGATTTATCTGCATATCTTACTACAACAGCTGCATCTTCTACGTATGCAACAAAAACAGAACTGAAACCTTTAACAGATACTGCTAGTAGTTATAAGTCTGCTTTTAGTGTTAGTATTAATGATACTACGAATGGTTTAATTCCTAAATTACAAATTCTCGACAATACTACTTCTGAATTAAAGAAAGTATCTAATGCTTTAAACACATTAAATGGAGATGTTAATACAGAAGGATCTGTGAAATATACTGCTAAAAATATAGCTAATACTTAGATTGAAGAAGCTTTAAAATGGAATGATATTAAATAATTAATATGGCAGATTCAGCAAACGTAAATTTTGTACACATTGCAAAGAAAGAAACTTTTTCTGAAGCACTATAGAAATAGTATGCAAACAGTATAGTTTTTATTCAAGATAGTAGAGAGATTTTTACACATGGTACTTTTTATTCTATTTCAGTAGAATAGGAAACTAAGTTAAAAAATCTTGTTGACAAGGTAGGCTCTTTAAAATATTTTAGCAGTGTTTCTGCAGGTGATACTACTGCAGAGACTACAATTCCGGGAGGTGTTCTAAAATTTACTAGTGGTGGTGGTACTAGTGTATCTATTAACGATAATAGTGTCTATATAAGCTCTCCTAGTGTAGAGGAGGGAGATTCAATTGGAACTGTCAAATGGAATGGTACGGATATTACTATTAAAGGAGTATAGACAGCGTTGAATAGTATTGCTACAGTAGAAAATAATATTACTTAGATTAACAGCCTTACTGGTTCAGGAGCTATTTCTGTCAAAAAAAATTCAAAGGGCAATCTTGAGACCATATCATTAAATACAACTACTGATGGTAATGTAAAATTTAGTCAAACTACTAGAGGATTAACCGGTACTGTATCTCTTCCTGTAACTGGAGTATCTACAGATGAAAAAGCGATAAGCTTAACTGATGGTGAGCTTTCTTCTACTCTTTCTCTTAATTATGATTCAGAAGAAAAAACTCTTTAGATTTTGGGAATTGATGGAGCAGTTATATCTTCTATTGATGCAAGCCGTTTTATTAAAGATGGTATGCTTAGTAGTGCTTCATTTGATCCAACAACTAAAGATCTCACTCTTACATTTAATACTGATGCTGGAAAGGATCCGATTACTGTATCTTTATCTGGATTAATAGGAACTGTCTATAACGGTAAAAATGTAAATTTAGTTGATTATACTCCTGTTGGGGCAGCTGGTATAACAACAATAAAGACTAATGCAAGTGTCTAGGACGCTGTATCAGAGTTAGATAAGAGAACTAGATATTTACAAGACAAAAAACTGGGATCAATTTCAGCAAGTTCTAATGTCACTCTTCTTACTTTAACTGCTAGTGGAGGAAGTATCACATTAGGAGGTACTATTGTGGATGATGCAGGATAGGTTAACAGTACTAGAGGTCTAATTACTTCAAAAGCTACAAAAGAATATGTAGGAAGCTAGATTAATCAAGCTATGACTTGGACTGAATTGTAATATTTTATACTTTAAAAAATGGATTGGGGAGGGATTTTTCTCCAATCCATTTTTATAAAATTAATATGTATGGTAAATTTTATACATTACAATAAATATTCTGAGTTTAAGACTGCTTTAGATGCAGGAAGTTTAAATGACGACTCAATAATATTTATTAAGGATGCAAAATAGATATGGACTCATGGGTAGTTATATTCTGTTTCAGGATCTTATATTGTAGAATATAAAGATGATATATCAAGTAGTAATATTTTACAAGTAGGTGTAACATAGACTGGAACAAGTGATAATGTATATTTTAGCATAAAAAATAATTATTTTGTAATTAGATATGGTGAGACTACTTCTATTAATCCATAGTATGCAAATGTATGGGGTAATGATGATATATGGTAGGACGAGAATATAAAGCCTTACAAGAATATACTTTATAGGAATAAAACTACTGGAAAGTTCTATATCTATAATGGAACTTCTATGGAAGAGGTTACTGGAGATTTTGATTCTATTGGAGTACTTACTACTGCAGAATACTTATCAAATAATTATGCTGTAAAACAACACACACATCCAATATCAGATATTACAGATCTTGAATCACATCTTAATGACAAAATAGAGACTGTAAGCCAGATTACAAATACTTCAGTAAATGATATTGAAAATACAGATCCTTCAATTGTAGTTTCTGTTGGGAAAAATAAGACAAATATTGAAGTTACTTCTAAAACATTATCTAAACTAGGCATAATCAATAAAGTAATTAAAGATGATAAGGGAAACATAATTACAAATTTAACTCATGACAAAGGAACTAGAACTATTACAGCATCTACCGGTTATCTAGAACCTGCTTAGAAGTCTGATTAGGTATCTGGATCTAACAGAGCATATGCCTATGAAGGGTGTTGGAATAATTTAAGTGTTGGTGGAGCTACAAATCAAAAAATAGGTTTTATATATGACAGCTCTCTACCCACACATCATTGGTACGGATATGTATGGAAAACTCAGGGAAGTGTTCTAGCTGTATGCCGTCCAATGGATAGTAGCTACAATTATATTGCTGATGTAAGTGAGACTATAGTATGTAATATGTCACAATCATAGATAAATGCGGCAAAGAATCTTAAATTCGATGCTTGGTTAGTAGATAAAGGAAAGACCTTTATGATAGAATTTACAAATATGTCAACAACTATCACTTCTACAAAATGATACCTCAGATAGAAATACATGAAACTTAGAAATGTGGTTTACATATAATTGATACTTCTCGAAAAACTTCAGAATATATAGCTGAAGATTAGGAAGTAACGACAGAACAGTATTAGGAGAATGTATATAAATACAGTGACACTTATACTATTAACATTATAGAGAAAGTAACTACTGAAAAATCTACAATAACTGGTACTATTTATTCTGGGCATACAGATAATGAGGATGAGGCTTTTTATACATTTCCCTCTGATGGATATTATATAATTCATCATCTTATTTTACCTACTGTTGACTGGTTAGAAACACAATTATAGAAAGATAATAATATTACTACTAAGAATCTTTCTATTTATGTTACCGATGGTAATTGCATATATCATTGGCAAGATAGCAAGTTAGTATCTGTTGAGCCTTCTATTCTTACTTAGATAAACTAGGAAGGTACTACTATATCTAGAATATCTATAGAATAGTTTTCTATTTGTTAGATATTTGAATGTTATTTAAAATTAAGCAAGACTATTTTCGACAGCATTAATATGAAGTGTCCTTCTAAAACTAATTTAGATGATATTAGATTTAAGAGGGATTTTGTTTGGATGACTATTAATGCTATTAAATATTATGTAGACAATGACTAGTTATTAGAAGCTCAGAGGCTGTTAGAAAGAATCAACTATTGTGGAGGATTCTGTAATTCATCAGACTAGTCCGACACGGGATCTTCTGGATGCGGATGTAATAGACAGTCTTAAATAGAAAGTTATTAAAGAGTATCTACATTTCTTTACAAGACTAGAAAGAGGGTATCAAGATGAATATTCATTAATAATGGATGAAATTAATTATCTTGATTTATATCCTCTATTAGATAATCAAAGGTTATTAATGGAATATTATTTAAATAAAGACTATATATGAAATGTTGCATTGATAAACATATTCTTAAAGGTTTGTACTTTAAGAAGATAAGTTCTTCTGACGGGTCTACTAGTTATCAGCTAGTATATAAAGGAGAGCCTTTATAGGGATCTATTTCAATCCCTGACGCATCAGAATTAAATAAGATATTAGAATAGTTAGGAGAGATAACAGCAGATGAAGTAAAAGAGATGTTTTAAAAATAAAAAATTTATCATTAATAATTATGGCTTATAAATTTTTAGGCGAAGCAGGTACATAGGAGTTGGTAAATAGAATTAAAGGAAAAGCAGATCTTGTAGATGGATTAGTTCCTGCCAACCAGCTTCCTAGTTATGTGGATGATGTAATCGAGATTACTAGTATTATTAAAGAGTCAGAACTTCCTACAGATAATCGGGATGCCAGTATGTTGTACTATATCTCAGATAAAAAGCAATTATATCAGTTCGTTGTTGACGGTAAGACTTGGACAAAGACTACTCCCGAAAGTGGTAAGATTTATGTTACTAAAGACACAGAGCTTACCTATAGATGGTCTGGTTCTGATTTAATTGAGATTAGTAAGTCTCTTGCTCTTGGAGAAACAACTTCTACAGCTTATGCTGGAGATAAGGGAGCTGCAAACAGAAAGGATATCGATGCTATTAAAAATGGAGACCTTCCCCTTGTTACTCCTTCTATTGTCCCTGTTGATGGTAGTTCATCTTTATGGACTGTCAATAAGGCCGGTGAAAAGGGTGCTGTTGTAGAGGGTCTTGGTGGCACAGGAAGCATTTCTGTCTTAAAGGGTTACAAAGTAACCTTTAATGGGTGTATGAAATGGACTCATGATGATAATCACAAGGATCCTACTGCTATGAATGGCGGTAATTGGGGTAGTGCAGCTCTTCCAGCATCTGGAGTTCTTTCTTCTGCATATACTACTACAGTAACAGGCAATACTACTATTACAGCTAGTGTAAAAGCTCCAAAGCAGGGACTTGTAAATAATAATGGTATTATCAAATGGGCTTCTGGTTCTGATGTTGATACTACTTCTAAATCTGTAGGTGTTTCTTTTGTTTATAAGAGACTTTGGATGGGAACAACTTCTTTTACTGATGCTGTATTGCTTGATGCTATTACTACTTCCTCATCTGGTACAAAGAAGTATGAGACTGGAAGCGGTCGAAATAGAGTAATTACAGGTTTAACTGTAGCATCAGATGAGTATTTTGTATATGCATATCCAAAGAGTCTTGGTGCTCTTACAAAGATTGTTCAGAATGATGCCACCCCATTGCTTGCTGATGGTTTCACTCGGTCAGAACATACTGTTACTGATCCAGATACCGGTGCTTCTGATACATACTATGTATACACCAGTGTTAAGAAAGGCGCATTTACTAACGCTAAATTAGATATTGCATAATAATTATTAACCTTTAAAAAGAAATATAAATAATATGGCAAGAATTGGTTTAAGTTAGGCAAATACCCTACGTTCAAATAACCTTACATCTACTGGATATGGTATTGTATATGCAGATGAGGTAATTAGTCACAAATCAGTAAGTAATCTTGAAGCCCTTTATGGCCTTTTTGATTGGCAGCTTTCTATTGATGGTAAGAACACCAATAATGATGCTATTGGTCAGAGATGGTATGTTCTTGATGCCGATGGGAACGGAAATGGTGCTTATTATCAATTAATAAATTGGGAGAGTAGAAAGACTGCTGACGGTTGGAAAGCTGTTTATACTAGTGATCAGGCACTTGCGGATGCTAAGGCATATACTGATAAACAAGTAGGTGCAGAGAAGACTCGTGCAGAAGCGGCAGAAAAGGCGAATGCTGATGCTATTACTGCAGAAACTACTCGTGCTACAAAGGCAGAGGGAACTCTTACTACTTCTGTTAATACAGTGTCTAGTGATTTAGCACAAGAGGTTAAAGATAGAACAGCTGCAGATACTACACTTCAGACAAATATTGATAACGAGGTTACTAGAGCAAAAGCTGCAGAAGCAGCTAATGCAAAAGCCATTACCGATAGTTTGGCAGAAGCTAAGGAGTATACTGACACTGAAGTAGGTGAAGAGGTAACTAATAGACGTTCTGCTATCAACTCTATTTATGGTGAGGATCCCGGATAGACTCCTACTCACACTATTAAGGGTAATGCAGACGATCTCGCTGCTGAAATTACTCGTGCAAAAGCTGCTGAAAAAGCTAATACTGATGCTATTGCAACTAAGGTGGCAAAAGACGATATGGTTGAAATTACCGCCGCTGATGTAACTGCAATGTTTGCTTAAAAAGAGAATACCCCCTTTATAAGGGGGTACTCTTTTTTTTATATAAAAATATGAAATATTTGGGTTTAAAAGGAACTGAAGCGTTGGCAGAGGAGATTAAAAATTTATAGAAATAGATTACAACTCTTAATACTACAATTACATCATTATCTGAGAGATTAAATGCTCTTACTAATAATAATTCTAGTTTAAAAATAGTACAGATATCTCAATCGGAATACAATGCTTTAGCTACTAAGGACAAGAATACTATTTATTTGGTAACAGTATGATATATATTGGTGACAAGCAAGTAAATGATATTTATTATAATAAACAGATATGGTCTTCTGGATATTCCATACAGCCGTTATATCCAATTATAACAAGTGATTAGTTGAAATTTATATAGTCTACTTTTACCTTTTCTGCAGTAGGAGGATAGACTTCTATATATAGTATTCCAGAGTATTCTAATAAATATATTGCAGATATAGAATATTTAAAAAATCCAACTATTGATGTTACTACATTAAATGTAAATACATTTCCATATATAAAATCATATAAAGATATAGAAATATCTGATATTCCAGATTGGATTACTTTAGAAAAAGGTAATTTACATATTAATAATAGGGGAACTGTTATTGGAAAAGAAAGGTCTGTAAGCCTATTAGTTAATATTACTGATTATTTTGGGAATAAATCATCTGGAACTATTTCAGTATCTCAAGAAGAAAACAAATTAGAGAAAGTTACTCATGGGATTGACATTTAGTTTGATTATCCATTAAAAGATGGAATTACTTTATCTAATATTCCTTGGGATTTTGGAAGTAATAGTGAGGTTTATAAGGATTTCGATAAAATGGAATCACTTGGTGGACATAAAGACTGGTGGGCTAGTTCAGAAGTAGTATTAGCGGTAGGTAATTGGAGCTATTATACCTCTGGAGCTTCAGAACCGCAGGATGCGTATTCTTCTAATTGGGGAGTATTAGACTTTCCTGATGGTAAACCCGATTGGGTAACTAGTACAGATAATTATTGGAATATTTGGCTGTCTGATAACACTTCTACTAATCCACGGAGTGTAAAAATATCTGCTACATATAATGGTGTAACTTATGTTAATATTATAACTCAATTAGGTAAAACATAAAATGGCATATAATTATTTAAGCACAGGTGGTACTACAGCACTTGTTAATAAAATAAAGGAAAAGGTAGATAAAAGAGAGGGTTATGATTTATCTTCTAATGATTATACTAAAGACGAGAAAGATAAATTAAAAAGTGTAGAGACAAACGCTACATATGTATATTGGGTAAACGTAGATTGATATGGCTATAAGACTTATAAATGCAAAAACAAAATCTGGATTAAATACTAAAACAGATGTTAAAGACACCGATATTGCTTTTGTTTCAGAAAATGGATATGAAGAAATAAAAACACAGGGGAAAGACTTTTTATTTGTCCCTTCTGGTTATGAAGGTGGTAATGGGTTGTTTTTACAATCAGATGGAACTAAGCCAATATGGAAAACATATTCTCCACCAGTAGTATATAAATGGTATGGAGTAAGATGGTCTACTACATATAAAGATCCTACTCTTGAAAGGATCGGTAATTTTGACTATCATAGAGAATTACCTATCCAATCTTAGATAAAGGCTTGTATTGTCCAGTCTACTAAATCTTCTAAGACAAAAATGTATGACTTAGATCCTAAAGATTGGAGATTCAGAAAAAATGCCACAGAGATTAAAGGGACTGGAGAGATTACATATAGTAATGGAACAGCTTCTGGACAGGTTAGCGTCAATATAAAGAACTTTTCAGACATCTCTAATTTAGAACAAGCTGAAAATCGATTAGTTGATCACTGGATTCAAATTAAAGATAATTTTGATACTAAACAACCATTTAAGATTACAGAGGTAGTTATTCTAGATTCAGCTACTACTTCAGATAAATTTATTAGAATGAATGTAGAAGCCAGTCTGGAAACTTCTGGTGTCTTTAACACTCCATTCACGTGTTATTTAGGATCCGATTTATCAGGATATGATGGACAAGTAATGTTAGATATACCACAGTATTATATTCTAAGTGAAACTAATGTGGAAGATGGAGATAATACATATAATCAAGTAAAGATTGCTTAGGAGAATCTCGGTAATGAATGGACTTTAGTACCATCAAGATATGATAGTGCATACAGAATTACAGTATTAAACACTGTACCTAAAAATATGGGGTATTTAAGTACCTTACCAGTAAATTCAGCAGTCAGTATTAATAATACAAGTACCTATTGTAGAGGAGGTGGCAATAGAACTGATTATGACAAATATCTAAAAACAGATCCATACCGTTCAGACTTAGGTAAATGTAGAACGGCTATCAATAGAAATATAATGAGAACATATTGCAGAAATGCTGGTATGGAAATAATGTCTTATTATAACTATAAAGATATTGTTTGGTTATGGGTGATTGAATATGCCACTTTTAATTCTCAAGCTGGTTTTAAATCTACTCTTACAGCAGGTGGACTGCATCAAGGAGGAATGGGAATGGGAGTTACTACTGTAAATAACCCATTATCATATAATAATTATTATTCTGTATGTCCTAATGGATATTTAGATGATTTAGGCAGTACTACTAATATTAAAAAATTAGAACTTCCAGCATTTACTGTTAGTACATAGAAAATATATTTTGGTAATAGAGATGCTATTGGACGATATTATCACCAGCCCTCTGTTACTAGTAAGATATTACTAGATTATTCTAGTAGTTGGAAAGTTTCTTCTGATGGGCAGTCAGTTACTTGTACGAATGTATATGGACCAAATGCTTATTGGGGTTATTCTGCTATTTATGGAAGTGGAGAAGCTACTTTTCATGTTACTGGTCTGGTAGATGATTAGAAAGTGATAATATAGGAGTCAAGTACTAATAAGATTACTTTCACAAAAGATAATCAAGAAACTCCTCAAACAATAACTCTTAATGGGTTTAGAATATAGATTGAGGGATTTACATATATAAAAGATGCTGGAGGTTATAATATAGTTGATCCAGACAAGACAAGTTGTAATATCACGGTATTTTGTGACAGTTCTACAACAACAGAATTAAGTTATCCGGCAGATACTGAATATCCATTTAAATGGAGAGGGTATGAAAATTTATTTGGAGATGTTAGTCTTAATCTTGATGGAATTGTTATTGACGCTTCAAATGAATCTGGAGGCTCTTATAATACAGTATATGCTACGAGAGATCCTGACAAGTACTGTAAATCGGACGGAAGTGAGCATGATAGAACCTCAATGAAAACAATGGATTAGGTGGGAAAAGAACTGCATTAGGCAGGCTATTCAACTCAAATGGATTTAGGATCAGAGGGCAATATTTTCCCAATAGACATTAAAGGCTCTACTACTACAGGTTTGTGTGATTATCACTATGTAGGTACAGCAGATGAGGACCTTAGAAGCTGCCTGGTGGGCGGTGACGTTGGCTTTTGGTCTTTTGCTGGGTTGTTTCTTTTCTACTCTGACATTTCTCTTCTGGTCTCCTGGTCGTCTTTCGGGTTTCGCTCTTCTATATTTAAATAAGTTATATTAAATACAGGTTATTATATTGAAACTTAATATACTAGTAGGCAGTAACGTTAACAATTGGTCTAATGCTAGGTTGTTTCATTTCAACTCTAACAATTCTCTTCTAGTCTCCTAGTCGAATATCGGGTTTCGCTCTTATTATGTTTAAACAATATCTTTAATATAATAACCTTGCCTCTTGGCAAAAGATATCGTAGTTTTTATAAAAAAATGGTATTAGTAAGTATTTTTATTGAAAATTCCAAAATAACATAATGAAACGTATTGGAAATTTATATCCTTTTATTTGTGATTTAAAGAGGATAGAGCTTGCAGATACGAATGCTCGGCGTGGAAAGAATAATATAGGAATTATTAAACATGACAGGCATAAAGAGGAGAACTATCTGAAATTATAGAAGTCACTAATAAATGGAACATATAAAACATCTAAGTATGATGTTTATAAGATTTATGAGCCTAAAGAGCGGGAGATTTATAGATTACCTTATTATCCAGATAGAATTTTACATTGGGATATTGTTTTAACCTTAGAACATATATGGAATAAAATTTTTATAAAAAATACATATTCTTGTATAAAGGGTAGGGGTATTCATAAATGTGTATAGGATGTAAAGAAGGCATTAAAAGATAAAATCGGGACTACTTATTGTCTAAAATTAGACATAAGAAAGTTCTATCCTTCTATTAACCATGATATACTTAAACAAATAATTAGGAAGAAGATAAAAGACAAACTGTTATTAAATTTATTGGATGAGATAATTGATTCTACTGATGGTATTCCCATAGGCAATTATCTTTCTCAATTTTTTGCTAATTTATATTTAAGTTATTTTGATCATTGGTTAAAAGAGGAAGTGAAAATTAGGTATTATTTTAGATATGCCGATGATATTATTATTTTATCTGATAATAAGGAAGAGTTAAGAAAGTATTTAATTTTAATCAAGATTTATTTGAAATATATTTTAAATCTGGAAGTGAAGGGGAATTATCAAATTTTTCCTGTAGAATCTAGGGGAATAGATTTTGTAGGTTATGTGTTTTATCATAATTACACAAAAATCAGGAAATCTATTAAACAAAAAATCTTCAAAATTATAAATAAATATAAGCAGCATAAATTGTCATTTGATGATCTTTCTTCAAAATTATCTTCTTATTTTGGGTGGTTGAAATATTGTGATTCCAAGAATTTATTATTTAAGATAGAGAAATTAACTGGTTTGCATTTTTCTAATTGGAATGGAGGAACAGCCTACTTTAAGAAAGGTAATATTAGAATCATTGAAGTTGTTCCCCGAACAAAATATTACGAAGTCCATTATATATATAAGAAAAATTCCTATACTATTAAGAGTAGAAATGTATAGAATTTTAATAAGCTATTAATTTGTAAATATCCTTTAAATTGTATTATTTATGGTAGAAAATCCTAATAGAGATTAGTCTAATATCAAACCCAATACTCTTATAGATTTAGAAAATGGATATTGGTTTTATAATTATGATATTAAATAGGAAGAAATGAAGGATACTCCGGGTTCTTGTTATTCTTTTATTGCAGTTAAAATAGAGGGAGAGCCTACATATAAGAAATGTGTTTTAGGAGTATTAAGAAAGTATGTGAGTTAGGATGAAGAATTTGACTTTATTAACTCATATAATTTTTATTAGATGGGAGGAGATATGACAGAAGATTATGAGTCCTATCTTAATTTGTTAAAAGAGATTAAATCCAATGTGAAGAAGGATTTTAATATTGAGGAATCTTTGCCTATTGTGCAATAGACTCCTAGGTAGAAAGATGTATTTAAGGTTATGTCTATGACAATTAATACTATGTCTTTAACAGATAGCCAAGCACTTGAAGTTAAGTCTTTATATCCTACTTGGGAATCTTTTATTGGTTAGAATATAAAGAAAGATACAAAGATTCAATATGACGACAAATTGTATAAGGTTGTTCAAGATCATCTTGTTTAGGAAGTATATCCTCCTTCTATTTAGACTGCTTCTTTATATGTTTAGATTGTAGAGCAACAGTCGGGTACAAAAGATGATCCGATAGATTATCCTTCAGATGGTAATCTTGTGATTTATAAGGATAAATATTATAAGGAAGATGGAATTTTGTATTTATGTATCCGAGATTCTGGTCAACCACTTTATACAAAACTTGCCAATGTGATTGGTAATTATGTGAAAAAAATTTGAAAATATAAAAAATAATTATTAATTATATTAAGGTCAAATGAGTGATTTTATAAAATGTCTAATATAAATTAGAGATTTTAATTTTTTAATGTTTAATACGGATTAATATGGATTTTGATGATTTGGATTTTGATGATTATTCGTAGAATAATCAGCAAGAAAGTAATGAAGAAAGTGTTCCTCAATAGGAAGAGCACCAAGAAGATAATACAAGTACCAATGATGCCATTTCAGATTATTTGAAAACTATTGGAATTAAGGATTCTAATAATATTAAATTTGATGATGGCAATGGTGGTGTTGTTAATAAGTCTTGGAATGATTTAACAGAGGATGAGAAGTTTAATATTCTCAAAACTCCTAATGTTAAATATGAGGAACCTGAGAATGGGTTAGATGATAGTGAGATTGAATTTATTAATTATCTAAGAGATAATGGTCTATCCCCAGAAGAGTATCAACAGTATATTTATAGTCAGGGTCAGCAGCAGGCTCCCCAGCCTAAGATGTATACAGTAGATAATTTGTCAGATGATGAATTATATCTTGCTGATATGCAGCTTCGTGCTAAGGATATGACAGATGAGGAATTGCAAAATGCTCTTGAAGTAGCTAAAGCAAATCCTGATACTTATCAGAAACAGATTGCTGGATTAAGACAAGAATATAAGGGGTTAGAGGATCAAAAAAATCAAGAGGAACAAGCAGAATATCAGGCTTAGCAACAAGAGCAGTATTAGAAGGCGGCTAATCAGATTTTTGATTCTATAGACAATTTTAATTCTATTGGTTCTATGGATATTCAAATGACTGATGAAGACAAAGATCAGCTTGCTCAATTTATTTTGGGTAAGGATGGTGCTGGTGTTAGTTATATACAAAAAGCACTTAGTGATCCATAGAATGTTGTTGCTGCCAGTTGGTTCTTGTTAAATGGGCAAGACACTTTTGATCAAATACAGGATTATATCAGTCAGGTAGCAAAGAATGCACGGCAGGCTGGTTATCAAGAAGGATTAAAGCAGTCAGGAAATAAACCGCCTGTTGTTATTAATCGTAATCCAGATAAGCCATTGATTAATCCTAATACAAAGAAACCTGTTAGTATTGATGATATAGATTTTTAAACTTTAAATTAATTAATTTATGGCAACTATTGGTTATGTTTCAAATCCCTCGTTTAATCAGGGTGAAACTCGTACCTATTAGAATTTTTTAAAATTTCTTGGAGATAAGCCTAAGAATTTAGGTTTAGTAAGTAGATTGTATCCACAGTGTACTGCCACATATTACACTGAGGCTCTTGGTAACATTTTCTATAATAGTAAGCAGAAGGCTAATAAGTTCCAGAGTGTTGATAGTTTTATGGTAGAATGGCAGATTGATGCTAATGAGATTAAGAGAGTACCTTTTGCAGCTGTTCCAGAGGGTGATGGTGCTGATGGTACTGAAATTACATTCTTCTTCCCATATCGTTATTATGAGAAGTATGATATTTTTAAGGTTGAGAAGACTCGTCAGCAGTTTATTGTTGTAAGTCATCCTATTAAGAGGGCTACCAACTTGTATGAGTTGCAAGCTCGTATTATTAGTGAGGATTATAATACTGTAATTAATATGGACGGTGCAATGCCCGGTGATCTTACAGTCTTCCAGTCCAATGCATTCCCTGAGATGTCTGAGGAGGGTAGGTTTACATTGCTCTCCTCCGCTGCTAAACTAGTAGCGTAAAATTAAATAAAGTTTTTTAATTGCTGGAAATTCCTGTGATATTGGGACAATCAGCAGCTAAGGTTATTATTTTAGTTATTTTCTAACAAATTAATAATAAAGTTTAACGACTATCCGCAAGGATTACATATATAAAATATGGAAATGGAAACTAATTATAAATGGATTGTTTACTTAACTACTAATCTAGTAAACAAAAAAATATATGTTGGAGTACATAAAACACTTACTCCAGATGTTTTTGATGGATATATAGGATGTGGTATTAACATACACTAGCCATATACCTATAAACATCCCAAAACATACTTTCAATGTGCAGTAAAAAAATATGGTACAGATAAATTTATAAGATAGACTATTTAGATTTTTGATGATGCTGAATCTGCTTATAATTTAGAATATTATATAGTAAATGAAGAATTTTTGAAACGAACAGATGTTTATAATATGATACTTGGAGGAGAATATATGATTCCCCCTAAAGTAAAAGTATTTCAATATGACTGTTTAGGAAATTTTATAAAAGAATATTCTTCAATAAAAGAAGCTGCTGATAGTAATAATGTTACTCATGGGGCTATATAGCATGCAATATATTCTAAATAGAAATCTTGTAATTCTTTTTGGAGCACTGATAAGGTGAAATGTTTAGACATATCATTGTATAATTAGGGAAATAATCATAAAGTTCCAGTATATATATATGATTGTATTGGAAACTTTATAAAAACCTATAATTCAGAAATGGAGTGTGCAAAAAAATTAAATTTACATCTGTCTACCATACATTAGGCCCTACTTTTTGGGTGTGTTATAAATAGTAGATACAAAATTTCTACTGTATTGGCTAACACATACAGTGAAGCCAACACTATTTATACATTAAATAGAACTATTTATCAATATGATTCTGATGGAAAATATTTATAGGAATTTAAACAAATTGATGCTATAAAATAGTTTCCAAAAAATAATCTTAATAAAGCCATTATTAGTAAAAAACCTGATAAATATGGATATATATGGGCATTGGTGAAAGTTCCAGAATATTTTGCAAAAACCAAAGGTAGAACTAATAGTAAAAAGAGAGTAGGTAAATATACTTTAAATGGAGAATTAGTAAAGCTATATGATTCTGCAACAGCTGCTGCTAAGGAAAATGGAACAAGTGTATGGAAAGTGTTAAATGGAACTAATAAAACATAGAAGGGACATATATATAAATACATTATATAATTAAAGATATAGTCTGAACAATATAGTAATATATTGATAACATAATTGTATGTAAAATCTCAGTCTAACATTCAGAAGATGCGTAACTATCTTACCACTTTCCGTAATGATATTGATTATTCAAGCCAGTTCGCTATTATGGAGGATAAGTTCATCCGTATGGCTGGTTCTAAGGGTCAGGGTGAGACCTTCTTCCAGTTAGACACTAAGGAGAAGATTCTTCTTGACAACTTTATGTTGGCTCGCGGTAAGGGACTTCTTTTGAATAGAAGTTCTATGGATAAGAATGGTAAGAGTACTATTTCTGATCCTGCTACTGGTAGACCAGTAAATATTGGTGCTGGTATTATTCCTCAGATTGAACGTTTTGCTTCTAAGAGTGTATATGTTAACTTTATGTTAGAGACTTTGAATACTGCTCTTAGAACTTTGAATCGTAAGGCAGAGAAGCCGCAGGGTAATACTTATAACCTCATTGTTAATGAGATTCTTTATGCAGATATCAACCGTGTTCTTGGTGATTATCTTGCTAAGTTTAAGACCGATGGTTCTTTCATGTATTCTATGAAGGCTAATGGTTTTGTTAAGGTTAATCCTATGGGCTATGACAGTTATAACTATTTGGGCAATAGTATTAATATTACTGTTGATAGGGCTTTGACTGAGGAATATCCTGATAGAGGCTTTGGAATTATTGTGGACTTGACTAGTGATGCGGCTAGTGGTACTCCTGCAATGGCTCAGTTTACTGTTAAGGACAGCCAGTTTATCCAGAATACTATTGCTGGTGTTGGTGGTCTTGATGGTAATCAGTCTGGTGCAGTTGCCACTCCTGTAGCTGGTTCTAAGAAAGTTATTATGGGTGTTGCTGGTGTTTGTGTCTTCAATCCATATCGTTCTTATATCATTCGTCAAGCATAATAAAGATATTTTTTATTGGGAGAGAGTTTTCTCTCCCATATTTTATTGTTAATGTTTAATATGAATTAATACGTATGAATGATAATATTATTGTTTTAAGAAGTGTATGGGGAAAGGTTGGAATGGTTTATACTATTAATCCTTGCCCCGATCCCAAGACTGGGCGGCAGTGTAAATATGTAAAGAGAGTAAACTCTTCTGGAGATATGATTCTCACCGATGCAGAAAAGAATAGTGCTGATTATCCATATTTTATTCCAGAGAACAAGGAATTTAAGATTGAGGATGGTCAGACATTTGATTTAAGTGATCCATATCAGAATGCAGAATGGGAAGCTATCAAACATTGTCCTCTAATTGCATCTAGTAGATATGCTAAGGATGAAAAGGGTAACTATCTTATTGATGGTAATCCTAAATATAAGGGTCTTAATCCTAGAAATGGGATTGCAGAACTTTATGTTGATATCCCCGGTGTAGAAACTAAGGCAAGAGTAAGTAAGTCTAAACAAGTTTATGATGCCTGTAAACTTATTTTTGAGGATTCTGTTGAAGGAAGACTTCTTAAAACTAGATTACTTGGTAAACATATGGAGAATGCTCCTGATTCTGATGTTACAGAATACTTATTAGAAATTGCAAAGCGTAATCCTTCTAAAATTCAAAGTATTTATACTGGTGCAGAAGCAAAATATAGATTATTATTGTTTACTGCAAAAGATAAGGGAGTAATTGTTAGAAAGAATAATCTTTATATGTATGGTGATGAGATTATTCTTGGAGCAACTGATGATGCTGCTATTGCATGGCTACAAGATACTTCTAATAAGAAACTTGTAGAAATGATTAAAAAGGAGTCATTCCCAGAGTTAGAGCCAGATACTAAAACAAAAAAATGATTTAATAAACTATGACCTCAAAGGAAGTCTTTACTTATGTATTAATGGAGCTTAATAAGAATAATGCTCCTAGTATAGACTTGGAAACTTTTAATTATTTTTTTAATAAAACAATTAATTAGTTTATTAATAAGCAATATAATTTTGGTGTAGATACTGATCAGCAAAGAACAGACAATTTACGGGTATTAAAGACATCAGCTGTATTAACTCCTATAAAAACCCCTTCCGATTTATCTCAAATTGTTACTAATAAATTATTAAAGGGTAATGGAGAGAATGGGATTAAAGGAGATGCTGAAGTGATAAACCTTGATTCAATATATGGTGCTACTTATGAATTTGCTCTTCCTGCTGACTATTTACATCTATTAAACTGCATCTGTATATATAAAGTTCTTAGAAGAATAAATTGTCCTTATAATGTAGGTAATATTGTTATGAAGGGGGCTACTAAAGTAACTGCAGATGCATGGCCATTAATAATAGACAATTTATATATGAGACCCTCTTATAAGAGGCCATACTATTATATTAACAATTTAAATACAAGTAATTAGAATCCCACAAATCCTGTAAATGAATCCTCTTTTTACAGTAAGGAAACTATTCCTTTTGAAGGAACAGATTATGCACATACTGATGCAAAAACTGAAAGCTCAGATGGCACAATAATGACATATACCGATGGCGTTATTACTCCTATTAAAAAAGGAAGTCTTTCTTTACCATTAGAGGATGCTTTTTCTTTAGGATTAGAGGTTACTTCTACTGATGGAAATTTATCATCTACTTCTTATAATCTTACAAGAAAAATAAAAAATATTAAATTTTAGGGTAAGATTGATGGCAGTGAAAAGTTTGCAGGAATTAATTTAGGTTCTAATGAATTATAGGTATCTACTTGTCCACTTGAAGGTCAGCAATATACCGGCACACCTTCTGGAGAAGCATGTAGTGAATATTCTACTAATTCCAGACCAATTCTTTAGTTTAATGATACTGAAGTAACATCTATTTCTATTCCTATAAAATCTAATAATGTTATATAGGGGTACTAGGAATTGACTGATTTTTCTTTAACAACTGTTACTAAGGATAACCTTTCACATAGTGGTGGAAAATTTGTAATACCTGAAAACAGTTTATTAGGGAAAGTATTAAAATACAATAAAGAAACTACAACAGTTTCTATCAATAATTCTGATGATTATTAGGAATTTATAAAATTAGAGTAGACTTTATAGAACGCTGCTTCAGGTGCATTTAATTTTAAGGAACCTACTTTATCTTTAGTAGATAATCCAGTAGAATCTCCTATTATTAAACAGACTCCTGCTACTGAGGGTACTCCTGAATACAATCTTGATACTGATGGTAATTACACATCTTTAAAATAGAATGATTATGGAGGGGCTTCTGTTAAGAATCCAAATTTCCCAAGATTTATCAATGTAAATAATCTAAAGGAAAGTAATGTTGTTAAATATGCAGGATAGAGATATGGGAATGCTTCTAATGTGAGATTAGAGATTCGCTATGGTAAGGATTCTTCTGTATTTTAGTTAATTGGTATTTAGATAGATTATATAAAAGCACCACAATATATTCGCTTAACCCAAGAGTAGATGGATTTAACAGAGGATACTAGTCAGATAATGGAATTTCCTGACTATATCTGTCAAGAGATAATAAATGAGCTAACAAATGTTATTATGGAGAATGCGTCTGATTAGAGATTACAGACACATCCAGCTATATCATAGTCCATAGCTGCCCCAGCTCAGGCACAGGACACAAATTCTAAAAAATAATTATTATGTTAAATTTTGAAACAACTACTTTGATTAATACTCTGGCTCCAGAGTACACAAGCACCAGCAAGGCAGAGACTGGCGCAGATGCAAGTAAGGAGACTTATGGTAGATTTTATGTTGGAACAAAGGGTGATGAGAAGTTTATTCATATTGCCAAGGATTTCAATTTTAATGTAAAGAATATCGTTCGCATTGCCAAGAGACATTGGGAGAATCCTCAGAACTTTCAGGTAGAGTTTGATATGACAAAGTTTATTGCTTCTGTTAATGAGGATGATACTGAGACAATGAAGGACAGCGGTCTTGGTAGACTTGCATTATTTATCAATCTTCGTAGAACAGATCCTTCTTATGCAGACGCTTATGCTCGTTATGGCAAGGAGTTCTTTATTGAGTTTGCATACAAGAAGGGGCAGACTGCTGCAGAGTTAGCTGCTTCTGTTGCTAAGGATGCAAAGAGACAAGGCCAGATGGTTCTTGGTGAGCGGCATCTTTCTATTACTGCTGCTGATACCAAGGTAACTATTACTGGTGTTGAGGAGTATCAGATTGTTAATCGTGCAGAGATGCAGGTTTATAATCCTGAGCTTTATGGTTATTCTTGCTGCAATGATTCTGCCTTTGGTGGTTACGAGGATGCTGATTCTGGTATTGTTATTAAGCAGGGTCATGAGAGTTTTGGTACATACCGTCATCTTATCAAGGATGTATTCTTGCCTACTTGTGCACATCGTGATTGGGAGTCTCCTTATCAGGATGAGCAGCCCATTATCGGTGGCAAGTACAATGAATATATCATTGTTTATTGTGCCAAGAGAGATGGTCTTGGTGGTATGAGTGCTGTTGGCCAGCAGGTTTATAGTGAAACTATGCATACCTTCTTTATTCTTGATAATGGTGCTCAGGATGTTTCCAATCCTTCTTATGCTTTTGATACTCTTCTTGATTCTATCAAGGCAGATGTCACTGGTACATTTGAGGTTGTTCAGTCTGATTATGATGATAAGGCTGTTGACAAGGATACTCTTGTAGATTCTGCTGATGATGCAGAGAAGATTAAAGCTCTTCAGGATGATGCTGCTGCATCTAAGACAGAGGGGGATACAATGACAGGTAATCCTGCAGATACTCTCTTAAAGGATGGCATTCGTCAGCCTGCGAAGTAATTTATGATTTATAAATTTTAATTGTTTAAGGTATTAACTAACTAATTTTTGTTAGTTAGTACCTTTTTTTATTTCTATGAGTTTAATAAACAAATTAGCATCTGCTGTATATAATGACATAGTAAGTGGTTTAAAGGGTTATCACCATAATTCATCTATTAGCATTGAGTAGTTAGAAGATGATATAGTAGCCACTAGATTAAATCTCATTAAGCAATATTCTCTTAAAGGTATTTTACCTATTGATGAATTAGTAGAATCTATTAATTGCATTCCTATTGACTGTTAGGATTTAGATAGGTGTTCTTGTAATTCTGATTATGTGGGAGAGCCTTAGTTGCATTTTTAGATACCGGCAGTGATGGTGGATGTGTTTGGGCAGGATGCAATAAAATATATTGGTTCTACAGATAGAAGGTAGCCTTTTACTATCTATTCTTCTCCTTATGAAGTTAATTATGTTTAGAAATATAGAAAAAGGGGAAAGAAGAGACCTTGGGTATTTTTAGATCCCGTATAGAATATTCAAGGAATGATTGATGGGTATGTTTTTAATGCTCCAATGTTAAAAGAAATCTCCATTGTTGCTATTTTTAAAGATCCAAGGGATTTAGATAATTTTAAATGTTGCGAGACAGAGGAGACAAATAAGAAATTTTCATTTTTAGATAAGGAAATAAAGAATGCTGTAGCTGATTAGTACATAAAATACTATCGGTCACTAGCGATGCCTATAATGCCAAATAAACAAGAGTATGTAGTATAATAATTTTCATTATGCAATGGTTTTAGCTAATCAGCTATATGGGGTAAAGATGCCAGAGGAGGATTTTGAAGAATTAGGAATGATTGCTTTTAATAAAATTGGCAATTAGAGATATAAATTAAAATCCACTTATGTAGAAGTTGGAAACGATGGTATTATAGAGCTTCCTTGTGAATGTGATGCTATAGAATCATTGAATTATGACTTTGAAGATGCAATGTATAATTCTCCAATATATTCAGAAGGAGATATGGGTTCTATTGTAACAGAAGAATATATAGAGGGCAGAAAAGTTTCTATGAGTCCTTTTTATCAATCTGGTAGATATGTAAAATATGTAATGGTTGATGATAATACAATTTAGGTGAAAGAAGCTCCTGTAGGAACTAAATTACATTTATTATATAAAGAATTTATTTTAGACAATGAGGGTCTTCCTAAAGTTACTGATGATGAGGCCCTTGCCATTGCTACATATATTGCATCTATAGACTATTTTAAAAGGGGATTAGCAACCAATAATGCTAATTTAATCACATTATCCTCAAATCTTACTAAGAAATATGCTGTTCAAGTAGATTAGGCCCGTATTCCTACATATCTTTCTCAGAATGATATGAATGAGATATTAGATGCTAGAACATCACACGATAGAAAAATATATAATAAATCATTTAAGCCTTTACGTTAATGGAATAGTGGTATGGTAATGTAAATTTGCGAGATGTTTATAGGGAGATATCTCCCAGTTTGATCAGGAAAAAGAAGAAGGAAATAAAATACATTCCTAAGAAAAAACTGAATGAAAATGAAAGTTTGGAATTAATTCTAAATTCTGGGTTTGGATATGCAATGACTCAAAAAGAGCTATATTATACATATAGAAAAGGATTAGGATTAAATGATACACAAATATCTCAATTAAATATAGATCCAGATAAAGAGATAGAAGAGTTCTTTGGTGATATTTTAGCAGATGCTGTATTTATTATGATGCAAGATATCATCCTATATAACAGAACAATTAGTCTTGCAGGTATTGGAGCGTACACAGAAGTTCATATGCGTGTTATTAAGGGCGATGAATTTATAAAAGAGCGTCAAAGAGGAAACTATCAATATATTGATTATCTCGAATCTAACTTTAAGGCTTATTGTCCATGTTTTTATTACTATCGTAAAGCAGGAGGAACTCCTATACGTTAGACGGATGTTATTATGGATGATAGATTTCAATAGGACTTGGCGAAGCAAGTTAATTCTGGTAAGGAATACTATCCTAAAGCACCAGTACTTTTAATGGATTATGTTGAAAAAGTATCTTTATTATATCCTAATATTAAGATATAGACTTTATATCAAATTATTAGATTTGGTGTTAGACAGATTTCTATCAATGCTAAATCTTTTATGGATATATTTATCAGTAAGGGTGGAAGATATATTTATATTGGGAATGTTATTGCTTTCTGTGGAAAGAAACCAGAAAAATATTATGCCAGACAATTAAGGAAGCGCATTCGTAAACTTTGGTATTCCAAGAATATTAAATGGGATGGTTATTATTATTTTGGTATTTCTAAACCAGAATTTAAGAAATATTTCAAACCAGATGGAAGTTTAAGATATAAACAATAGAAAAAATTTTATTTTAATAAATGTAAACTATTATGTAAATCTCCGGAAATTGCATCATTACTATACCGAATACACAGATATATTGTAAGGGTTAAATCTTCTGATGTAGGTTTTTTCCGATTTATAAGGACATATATAGATTTATACAATGTGGAATTTTATAAATTCTAGCCTAACTTAAAAATAAGTGATTTATGTAATACAAACTATTCAACAATATGTCAAAAAAAGAAGCGGTTAATGGATTTAGTAAGGGGATGAACCTAGATCTAAATGAATAGACTATTACTAATGAATAGCTTACAGATGCTATGAATGCCAGTATGATTACTGGTAATGGTGATGAGATGATTTTACAAAATGATTTTGGTAATACTAGTATTACTAATCCTTTTGATGTAGATGATGAGGGAAATTATAATAAAGCTGCTTTACCAGACGGATATATCCCTCTTGTTACTAAAGAAGATGGTGGTGTTGCATATATGATTCTTACTGACAAAGAGGGACATACATAGGTAGGAAGTTTTCCCGGAGTTAATGATATTAAAGCATTAATTACAGACTTATCTGATGAGGGAAAGAATCAATAGAAACATTTACAATTAAAGGATTCTTATACTTATCACAAAGATAGTAGAATTTCTGAAAGTTTTACTATTTTTGATTAGGATGCTCATCAATTATAGGCTTGGAATGAAGAGAAATTATATCCAGTTACATTAAGCTATGGGGCAGAATTTTATTTAAAACTTCCTACATTTCTGTATGAGTATATAGGAACTAGAAAATTTGATGATAATTATATTAACAAGGTATATTCTATAAAATTCAAGGGATATAATAAAAATGGTGGGGAAGTTTCATATGTAAATAGTTTAATGAAACAATATACTAAAGAAAAGGACGGCAATATTACAGAATTTGGATATAAGTGTTTTTATAATGGTAATGATATTATTACGAGGCTTGTAATGGAACTATCTAAAAACTATATTTATAGTTGTAAGATGAATCCTATCAATATAATCACTTATAATAATGTTAAGTCTACATCTAATAGACTATATTGGACAGATTCAGAGTTTCAAGATTTTTTAAATTTTGAATATGATGCTGGATTAAATACAATAACAATGAAAGAGGAGTCTGAAACATATGATAAACGTATGATTGTTGATATCCCTGTTTCTGTTACATATAACTGTCCAAATTCATAGCATTTAGATAATTATTCTAATGCAATAAAGGATAATGTTATAAATGGTTGTTAGTTAGATATAGAGCTGTCCTATAACAAGTATTTAATAAGTGATGATGGGAAGGAAACAAAGGATAGCAGCGGAACTGAAAAACATACTACACAAATAAATTACAGCAGTCTATTTAATGAATTAAGTTGTTTCTATAATAATAATCAATATACAGACAGTATCTCTATTCCTGTAGGAGTAAATTTAGATCATTATATTTCTCCTACTGTTCCTAATGAAACAGAAGAAGGCAAGTAGTATAAATATAAATATACTACAATGAAAATAACTTCTAAATGGTCTACTTATAATAACTGGGATAATCCAGATGCTACATATTATATTACTGGTAATATCGCAGACTTTGAAAATGTAGAAATGAAAGAGGGTATTATTCATATTTATAGAAATGAAACTAAAAATGATGTAACAGAAAAAACAGATTTACTTACTATTGATAAAGATGGTAATAAATCTATAGTATTAAATAGTAATGATCTTGCTAATAAAGATATTAAATATTCTATAGTTTATAATTATCCTAATACAAAGGGGGATAATAAATTGTATGTTTATGCCTATATTCAAAGAATTAAAGACGGTAAGATTTCTACATAGGATATAAAATTACCTACCGAACCTATACAGGGAGGAGTTGACTCTACTGTTAGTGACAATCCTTATACGGGAGGTGATTATTAGCAAGACACCCCTTATGAACCTTATGATCCTTATGATCCCGGAAATCCTGGGGATACTCCATATGATAACATTGATTCTTGGGATACAGCACGAGAACCACTCTTAACATTTATAAAAAATAAGAAAACAGAATATATCTGTGACGATCCAAATTTTGATGTAGGATTTGAAGTAGGAGATACTTATAAATATTCGAGAATAGGTTGGGGTAATTATTCAGACGAATTTACTATAACGCTTACAGATGAAACTTCAGACAACTAATACGGGATTTGAATCATTAGACATCTCTGTTTTAACTAATCCTAATGAAGATGTAAATTTCTATATATATGGTAGTATTCCTATTGATGAGGCTCCATTACAAATAACATATAGGCCGTTAAGAAACTTATTAAAGGAAGAAGATGGTCTTAATAAGGTTAATAATTTTGAGACCGATCAATATAAATATGATTTTACTTCTTAGGTTTAGTTAGAAACACAGAAAACATATGATGGAAGTACCAATCTAATATTTACTGATAATAAAAGTATTCCAAGACTAGTAAATAGTAGGTTTCGAGTACAAGATAATAATACATTTACATTTATTAATAGAGAAAAGAATAGCAATCTCTATGATGAAAATACGCTTGCCAAAAATACTAGTTTACAACTATTATATGATAAAATTCCTCAAGTGGATTATTTAGGAATGGCAGGTAATGGTAATTTAAAATGTGGTAGTTATTTCTTCTTCTTTAGATATGCTGATTTAGATAAGAATGTTACTGATATTGTTGCTTAGTCTAATAGAATTATAGCATTTATTGGTGATGATGGTAATCCAAAATCAGTACATGGTGGTATCAGAGATGAAAATTCTAATAAGACTATTAGATTAAAATTAAGTAATCTTGATACTAGTTATAATTATATACAGGTTTGCTATTAGAGGATTACTGCTGATAAGGATTAGAATAGTGTTGATGAATACAAATAGTTAGTAGATTTATTTCCTTATGATGGGGATGAGTTAGAAATTCGTATTTCTGGATTTGAGAATACTGTTGATACGACACAATTCGCAATTAATCAGACGCATACTCTTTTTACTACAGTCAAATCTTTTGCATAGACACAGAATAGGTTATTTGCTGCTAATTGTACTACTAATATCCCTTATGATTAGGAATTAAAGACACTTAGTTTATAGTTTTTACCTTTCTTAAAAGAGACATAGGCTAATAATCTTATTGGTGAGGTTTCTGGAGAATATGAAGTTATCCAGAAATCAGAATCTAAATATCAAGGAGAATATTACAATTCTCAAAATCAATATTATTATTTAGGTTATATGCCGGGAGAGTTTTATAGGCTTGGTATTGTATATATCTATAATAATGGTCAGCTTTCTAATGTGTATAATATCAGAGGGCATGAATTAAATACAGTAAATAACAAGACCCAACCTAATAGAAATTCTTATTATTCTGATATTCCATGGCATGAGAAATTTTAGACAGATTCTAATGAGTTACCTGATAGTATTACTTTTAAGAATTGGGAATTTCATGACAATGGATATGTTAAGAATAACACAAGAGAAAACGAAAAGGGTGTTATTTACATAAATCCAGATAGATATTCATATCCATTTCAATACAATGGGGGAGTAACTTCAATAAATACTGTTGGATATTATATATATTCTTTAGATATAAGAACTGATAAGTTTGTTTTATAGTATCTAAAGAGAAAAGGTATTATGGGGTATTTCTTTGTAAGATAGAAAAGAATGCCTTTGAAACTTACATAGATGTTTACAATGCCAATGATTTAGGGAGCAGATGTTCCTGCAGTTGATAGTACTTCTAATAAATATACCCAACTAGAATCTTTTTTAAGTCCCATATAGTTAGGTGATGGACAAAAGAATAAAGATAATGAGTACAAAATTTGGTGGCATACAGACAAAGGTAAATACGCATATTTAACCCAACCATATATTCCAAGACTTATTTCAGGATTTAGAAGTTTTGAAAAAGCAGCAGGGATATGTCCAGATTTAACTATAAAGTAGCCTTATTTTAATTAGTTTCTTACTGGAGATAAATTTACTGTAAAAAAAGTATGTAATTATATATGCTCTGCTACTGATAATGACAGATCCCATATTTTTAAATATTATAACAATGGAATAAATCCATGGGGTAATGGTGGTACAGATAACGATGATAGATTTTAGAATATTTATTCTAAAGTATCTTTAATTTCTGTACCAGAGGATGTATCTGGTGTGGAAGCTGATGGCAAAATATTCCGATCAAGTGTTGGAAGTTCTACAGAAGCACGACAATTTAGATTCATAGATAATTATGATGCGTCATAGTTGTCTTATGAATATGGAAAAATTGGAGATGAAAATAACCATAATTCATTATGTCGAAGAAAGAATATATTTAGAGGTATAATTTCTCCATATATCGGAATAGGATTTAGTAATTTTGTTAAAGATACATATTCTGGTGCTGATCAAGTATTTCTAAAATATCCTAGTTATAATAATAATGACTATACAAAATATTATCATTGGCAATATAAAGGACAAGGAGAAAATTTCTTAAAATATGGTGGTAAGTCAAAGGAAGATGAATATAATATTGCTAATTATTTCCCAAATGAAGATTATAGCACGATACAACCTTCTGATATTGTTGATTTATATTCACTATATAATGTATATATCCCCGAGTTTAATATAAATAATATGGATAATTATTGGGAGATTCGATTAAAAGATACTTCTAATTATTATCAAATAGGATAGAGAGTTCAATTAAATAATTCTAAAACAGAATAGGAATTATTTGGTGGTGATAGATACATATGCTGGTTTACTTAGAGAATGAAGAGAAACTTCAGTAGTACATCTAGTCCAACAAATGATATAATTGTTGATTCTACTTCTTGGCTAAATAACAGCTGTGATGAATGGAATAAAGATAATGTTGTACATAGTTGGAATAAGATGAATGTTGGAGATCTAAATGCTGTTCAATTAGGTAATTGGATAACTCTTAGAATAGAATCTAATTACAATCTTATATATAGAAGTATTGATGATTCTAATGTCAATGAGAAGTCTGTATATGGACGAGGAAGAGGATTTTATCCTGTTCATTCTATGAGTGTTGCAGGAAGTTCTAAGTTGCCAGAAACATCTGTATTAAATGATGGGTATAATGTAAATAATAGTGGATTAACATTTAATTGCCCAGTAGACGTTCCCTTTGTTTATAATTACTATAAGAACAGAATTTATTATTCAGAAGTAGCACAGGATAATTCTATTACTAATGGATATAGATCTTTCTTGTCAGGTAATCATATGGATTATAATCAAGAATTAGGAGCTATAACTAAAATAGTAAATTATTCAGAAGGATTGTTAGTAATATTAGAACACGGTATTATTTATGTAGAGCCTAGTGAGAAAACAATGATTTCTGATTCTACTAGTGTTTACTTAAATTATAACAAAGTTCTTCCTTAGAGGGCAACTCTTGTTCTTTCTACTGATTTTGGATCTAAATGGATTGATAGTATTATAGACACTCCTTATGGAGTATTTGGAGTAGATACAGTAGCTAAAAAGATATGGATGGTTGGTGGAATAAGACCCACATTAAAAATAATTTCTGATTTTGTAATAGAATCATTCTTGAATAAGAATATTAATCTTAATTATAATGATTCAAGTTTTGAATTAGGTATTAAGAATGTAAAATCTTTCTATAATGCAGGTAAACAGGAGATAATGTTTACTTTCTATAATTTAGAAGATAAAAAGAATATTCTATAGTGGAATATTGCTTATAACTTTTTAGTTAGTGATAGTGGTATGTTTACTACATTCTATAGTTGGATTCCTACAGAAGTATTTAATATAGATAACAATATGTATTCTATAAATGCTGATTTAGTAAAAATACTTAATGATAAGAGGAATACTTTATCTAAAGACTATCCAATTTATTTTAATGATGAAGGTAAAACTGACTATTATCCAAAACTATCGTACATCTGGAAACATGGAGAATCTATAATAAGATATATCAATAAAGATATTGTTGATAAGCCATATCCTACTAAATGGTATGATATATAGTTCCCATTTGAATTTGAATTTATAGTAAGAGATGTAGGTTCAATACAGAAGATTTTTAATAATTTATTACTTGTTTCTAATAATACAGAGCCTGAATCTTTTAGTTTTACAGTAACTGGTGATGGTTATGAATTTAAAGCAGACCTTCCAAATGCTTATTATAGGCAGGAAGCTACAAAGTTACTTTGGAGAGAAATGGGATCTAATATTTCTTATGACAAATATTATACTAATATTATTCCAGATTAGAATCTAACAGTATCTGATAGATATACTAACAATCCGGGAGCCGTATTCAAATAGGGGATAAGCAAGTCTACAATTTTCCCAGCATATTATAAAAGAACAAAAGATGAATTGGAATTATATTATGACGAATATTCTTCTAATATTTTACAAGATTCCAAACATATTAATATATGGGATTGGAGTTATTTGTCTGGTTCACAAGTAATATGGGATACTAGGGAGAATAAATTTCTTATTCAGACTATTATTAAGTGTAATACCAGAAAGAAGTATGGAATATTAAAATCAAATTCAGAATATACGGAAGGATTATGGAAAATATAGATTCCTTATATGAATTTTGTATAGAAGAATGAAGCTAAATGGTCAAATGGTAAACCTCCTATTGTTATTGATTACATTCCAAATGATATTAAGGACAGTAATATTGATAATAATAAGTTACCCATAGAATATTAGAATAAATATTATTGGCCATAGAATCTTAGTTTGGATAAATGGACTTATACAAAATCTGCTCCATTAAGAGATAAATGGATAAAAGTAAGAATAAGGTATAGTGGTAAGGAATTAGCTATTATATCTGGAATTAAAACAATTTATACATAGAGTTTCTCATGAGTATAACATAGACAATTTCTGATGCTGCTGCTAACGGTATAGGTAATCTAAAAGATGCCTTCAAAGGTGGATTAAAAAATCCCAATGTTGTTGCTCTTGCAGGACAAGCTGCTAATATGCTTGCTGATTTATTTCCTGAAAAATCAGAATATTCTGGAGAATATGGGGGAGTAACCAAAGGAATAGATACCGCCTATGACGGTCTGATGAATGCTGCTGGATTTATTCCGGGAATAGGAGGATTTATTTCTGCAGGAATGGCAGGAAATAAACTACTAGGCAATGCTTTTAATACTTTAGGAGCAGGTACTGACGGAATGACAACAGGGGATAGTATATTAGGTTCTTCTCTTTTTGCTTCTAATCTTGGTGCTATTAATGGATTATTTGGTAAGAGATCTGTAAATATTGATAATTCTTTAGCAGCTAAAGATGCAATGGCAGGAGTAGGCAGTGATTATAGTGGTTCCATAGCAGGTTATAATGCTGCTTCTAAGAGGGCTAATAAGAAATATGGTCTGATTAGTGGAGGTGCTAGAAGAAAAGCAAATAGATAGATTAATGAGGCAAATAGGCAAATGGACTAGATGAAAGCTATCAATATTGATGCACAAGAAAGAGCAAATTTAGCAAGTAATATGTCTGATTTTAATAGTTAGAGATATATGAATTAGATAAATGGTGGGTATGATGCTCGAACATATTTAGGAAGATAGGGAATAAAACTTGATATTATCAAGAAGGCCAAGAAGATTGCTCACAAAGTGAGGGATAAAGAAGTAGAGTTCAAACGGACTGGTGGTGTCCTTGATATAGATAAATTCCAAAAGGGAGGTTCTTTTAATATCATCCCAGACGGAGCATTACACGCCCGATTACATCATATGGCAGATACTGAAGAGTTGACATAGAAAGGTATTCCAGTAGTTGATAAAGATGGAAACCAGTAGGCGGAAATAGAACGAGATGAAATTATCTTTAGAAAAGAGGTTACTGATAAAATTGAGGCGTATGCTAAGGACGGCTCAGAAGAAGCTGCTTTAGAGTGTGGTAAATTATTGGTAAAAGAAATTCTTGAGAATACTTAGGACAATAGTAAGTTGATGTCTAAATTTAAGGAGGGTGGAATATTAAAAGCATAGATGGGTTCTGCTCTGGCATAGGCAATTGATTGGAGTAAATGGACTCCTATTAAGTTGACACCTGCTGAGTAGACACGGAAATTAATAGAAGGTGCTTTGAATCCTAGTGCTCCTATTCCTGTTTCTTCATCTACAACTCCTTCAACTCCAAATATTCCTGATAATTCTTCAATAGAAAGATAGGCCCAACAAGGATTAGCTACTTCTTATTTTGAAGAGCCTACAGACAATTAGAACCCTACTGATCAAGAGGATGATGATTAGAAACAATAGACACTTAAATAGGTTGGTAAGGCAGTAATTGAAGGAGCAAAAGCGGTTGGAAATGGTATAAAAGCTGGTAAGGAATAGAAACAAAAGAATGAATAGTTAAGTCAACAATAGACAGATAGTTTCTATAGATCTTTAAATGGAGGAAATGCCAGAGCAAGACAATTCTCTAATTTATTAGGAACTACCCCCACTAGTTTACAAAAGGGGGGAGAGATTCCTGATGATGAAAAATATGAGATTTATAGAAATTCACTTCCTTCTAATTTAGCAAATACTGATCCAAAAGAATATAGACTTAGAAGATTTTGGGAGTTAAATGGTAAACCTCCAGTATTTAATCCTTATGATAAGATATATGAATGGAATCCAGAAGATAAGGGATATCATATAGGTTCTGTAGCATATAATGAAGATACTGGGGAATATGAATTTCTAAAAACTCCTAATCATCCTACTATTTATAAAGAACAGGAGTGGTATAATTCTCCAGATGGAAGAAATTTCAAAGCAGATTGGAAGTTAATAACTACTGATGAAAATGGAAATCCTTTATAGTATTATAAATATGTTAGGAGGGAGAAAAAATGATAAATATTAAATTAGGAAATAAACCTTTTAAGGTAAAAGAAGCTATTTCACCTAAAGAGAAAGAGCAAGGTTTAATGAATATAAATTCTCTTCCTAAAGATGAGGGAATGATTTTTTATTGGGAAGAACCCTCAAAGGTTAGTATGTGGATGCATAATACTAATATTCCATTAGACATTATCTTTATTAATGATGATTAGGAAGTTATTGATGTAAAGCAGGGAAAGCCTAATGATGATACAATGCTTTCTTGTGATAATGTTTCCTATGTCGTTGAATTAAATAAGGATAGTGGAATTAAGAAAGGGGATTATTTAGATTTTGAAGATGATGAAGAGCCTGTTATGAAGGTTCTTGCTCCTGACGGTAGTTCATAGATGGATTTATGGGGAGGAGAACGTATTGTTTCCCGTAGAGAAACAAAGATTCTTATTAAGAAAGCTAAGAAAGCTAATTAGACTAAAAAGGATTCAGATTATAAATCACTTGGTAGATATATGTTTAAAGTGCTCAAAAAACAAGATGAGCGAAAACCTGAATATGTTGAAAAGAAATCAAATTAATATCTATTAATAATTTTTTTAAACAAATATATTATCAATACTAACCATATATTAATAGTATTAATAATTTCTTTTTAAACGTAAAATAGTAAATATTTATGAATTTAGTTTTTAGAAAATTTCAGCAGGGTGGTGCGGCTCCTCAAGAGCAGGCACCTCAGGGTGCTCCTCAAGAAGGTGCACAGCAAGAGCAGGGTGCTCCTCAGCAGGGGGAGAGCCAAGATCCTATGGCACAATTAATTGAAGCAGCTGCACAAGCTATTCAGAATAGAGATTGTGAGACTGCTATGCAGGTTTGTCAAGTTTTAATCCAGTTGGCACAGCAAGGTGCTCAGAGTGCTCAAGGTGCTCCCGAACAAGGCACTGCTGATGAGGGCGAGCCAGTATACAGAGCAGGTGGAAAACTTTCTTATAGAATTAAGTAATAATAAAAGGGGAGCATACTGAGTATGTTTCCCTTTATTTTTTTATATAATATGGCAGAAAATACAAATATGCAGCCTACTATTAAAATCAATGGTGTTGATGTTAATAGAAATGATTATATCTCCCAATTAAATAGTCAATATGATGCTTTCTTTAATACTTATAAGGATATGTGGTCGAAAGGGCAATAGGAGGAGATTGTAGCATAGAAGGACGCATTAATCAAGAACATATAGGATGGTAACATCTCACAAATTAATAATGGAACAATAGATATAAACAATGTTGATGGTTCTGGATTAGATACAACCAGAAATGGTGCTGGAGCTGTTAATATTGGATATGCATCAAAGATTGGAGATTGGATGATTGGCCAGATGAAGATGAATACTAAGATAAATAGATTTGATAATACTACTTTATCAAATGGTTGGAATAATTACCAATATGGCGGAAATCCTAACTATGATCTGTAGATTTGGAAAGATTTAGATCCAGTAGGCAAAGATGGAAAAAGAGGAAAAACTAACAGAATTAATGCTGTTTTAGGATATCTCAATTCTATTAATTTGGATGATTATAATGATGTTTCTGATACCTTTAACGGTATGAATGATGTTAGGTCTAGATTAGATGCTCTTAAACAGAGTCTTGCAGACGGAGTATTAAATAATAATGATTATGTTAATGCTGCCAGACTTGGATTTGATTTAAGAACATTACTTTCTGATGATGCAGGTAATCCTAATGATGATGGTTCTGGAGATACTTCTGGAGGATTTACTTCTGGAGGAGATACTTCTGGAGGATAGGATGATAATTATGATGTAGTTAATGGTGAATCTGTTGAATCTCTTACATAGAAAGCACAAGAGACGGGAAGCAGACTGTATAATCAATATAAAGCATTTAGAGCTTAGAGTAATCACTCTGATGATGTATATGACACTCATAATATAGGAACTCTTTCTGCAGGACTGGATGGGCCTTTAGCAAGTGGTGCTGCCATTGGAGAAGTATTAAAATCAAATAGATATAACAGTGATGATGATTTCTTTAAAACTGCAGGGTAGTCTTTGTCACAAGGAAAGAAATATTTTTCTTCTTGGTGTACTCGTTAGGATATAAGAGTAAATGGAAAAAACTTTTCCAATGGATTATTATTAAAATCTATGTTATTAAGACTGGATGTTGATAATCCAGAAATTACCAAATTTAATTATTATGGTAGGGAAACTATGGTAATTCCATATTCTATGAATCTTAATACTGGAAAAGTAGCTTTATTTGATACTAGAAATTATAGGATCTATTGGGCGAATATTGGTGATCCTAATATTAGTCAAGAAGGATAGAATAGATATAAACTTTTACAATTTATTCTTAAAGATTTATATCCAGATGTTTATAATGCTAATTAGGATCAAAGTACTCAATAGACACAAACTCAAACACAAGAAGAACCATAGACAGATACCTCACAAGAAGATGTTCCACAATAGAAAAATGGCGGAATATTGAAAGCACAAAGTGGTGCAGTTTTTGGTTATAATAATAATTTTACAGGTCAATATAATACAGCCCTTGCATAGGCTAGACAACAATAGGCAGTACAAAGACAAGTACAGCTTGCTAAACAACAGGCAGCTAGAAAGAAGGAAGCATCAATGTCTTCATATGAGAAAGCTGCCAATAAAAAGGTTCGTGAAAATGGTAACTGGGAATTAAGTGATGCTGAAAAGTGGCGTTTGGCAGGTGTTGTACAGGATGCAGCAGCACTAGTAGCATCTGCTTTTACTGGTTATGGAACTGCCGCAGCAGGTGTATTAGGACTTACATCTATGGGAACTGATCTCGCAGCAGATATAATGGACGATAGTATGACTGCTGGAGATGTTGCAAAGAATGCTTTAGTAAATCTAGGATATGGTGCTTTAGGATTACTTCCCGGAGGTAAGGCAGGTTCTCTTGGTGCTAAATTAATGAAATGGGCACCTAGGATTATTGCAGGAGCAAATGCCACAGGACTTGCATTTGATAAGAATGTTAGAGATTCTCTTACTAAGATGGTAAATGGAGATGATCTGACAACAACCGACTATAAGAACTTTATGAGTGCCGCCCGAGCCGTATTTGGAATAGGACAGATGGGTGTTTAGGCAGGTAAGAATCGATATTATTCTGCAGAAAGACAAGTATATCAAAATAGTCAACCAAAGGCAGCTAGAAGGGTTAATGTTAAGCAGGGTGACTAGAAAGCAGAAGTAAATCTTACTCCTAAATAGATAAAAGCTATTAATAAAGCAAAAACTTAGAAAGACGCAAATGCAAAACTTTAGGAAGCATTAAATGAAAATAAGGTAAAGGATGCCGACTCATATTCAGTAACTGATAATTTTAGACCAGAAACACGTTCATTTAATCCTCTTTCCAGATTTAAACAAAAGAATTTGGAAGAAACTGGGGAAGCAAGTATTAATGGCAGTACTGTTTATACGGATAGGTACAATAATAATCAGACTAGGATATAGAAACATCCTATTCTTTCTAAATTCTTTAATACTAATTATGATGTCTATGCAGGTGGAAAATCTTCAATAAAATTTCCTCATCTTTCTATGCCAAGATGGGGGGTTGCAACACCTACTTATCAAGGCAAACCTGTAAATTCTAATACTTCCACAACATCTACTGGTGGAAATACAACTCATTCTTCTGCCGGTGGAAATACATCTACTGGTGGAAATACATCTACTGGTGGAAATACCACAAATAGTGGACCTACTCCTACTGGTGGGACTACTCCAGTTACTAATAAAACTGATTTTAGTTCTGTTGATAATATTAAATCTGAAATATAGAATATCTTTGCTCATACATAGACAGAGGGTAAAGCTATTAAACCAGACCAACTTAATAAGTTTTTAGACAATCATAAAGCAACGGTTGATAAATTATCTACTCCAGATAAAGATGTCATTGACACTTTTAAATAGATAATGACAGGAAAGGGGCAGGACAGAGCAGGAAGAAAAGCTACTAGACAAGATAAAGATATTAGAAAAGAACTCTTTGATGTAATTTCACGTATTATTACTTTGGAAGCTAAAAGTGCAAACAGTACTAATCCTAATGCTCTTTAGAATGCAAAAGACGCTCTTGCTGCTATCAAATATGAATATGGCGGAGTATTAAAATTTGCTGCCGGCGGAAATACTCCCGGTAATGGTGGTATTAATAATACACAAAATAATACTACTTGGTATGGAAATATATTCTCTCCAACATAGAACTATATACTTAGTCAGTTACAAACATATGGTAATGATAATCAGTATATGGACTTCCTTAATAAAATGTAGACAAGGCATCATGGTCTTTATTAGGCGGCAGGAGGTGCAAATGGTAATTTTATTGAGTAGGCATATAATGGTTCTGCAGACGATGTAAGATCTTATCAGAAAGATTATGATGCTGATTCTTTAAGTAGAGATCATATAGAACATGGATATAATGCACGTGCCATTCAACCTGCTTGGGAAGCAGGAAGATATAGATATATTGGTCATGAAAAAAGAAATGGAGGTGATTCTTCAGTTTCTAATTGGAGACCTGACGGTTCATATAGTGGTTAGACCGATGATAGAAGACTTCTTGGAAGACAGGGAGATTTTACTACCGAATAGCTTACTGATTGGAACAATAGATTAAAATCTATTGGAATGGAACAGTATCTTGGTAATGATGGATATTATTATCTAAGAAGAACCACTGGACAGAATGTTGCAGGTACTACTCCAGAAAACGGGCCTAAAGATACTTTACGCCCAGTTATTGATAAATTAAAAGAGCTTACACCTGCTTTACTTGGATTAAGGCAGGCAATATCTGATAATAAATTTAATAATAAACAAAGGGATTTATATTTAAGTTATTTAAATCCAGTATTAGAAAAGACTTATGACACATTTGCGCCAGTAAGGGGTGATTATGCAACATAGAATGCTTATCAATAGGCTGGAGCAGCCACACAAAATATTGCAGCTATGAATGCTGCAAATACTTCTGATGCTGATAGGGCAAATGCTATTTAGATGCAGGGAATGTCACAAGCCGCAGATCTATCTGCTAAAGGAAAGGCTGCTGATAATGCAAAGATTGAAAAAACTGCAGAAGTTGCTAAATAGCATGCTGATGCTAATCTTGCCAGAAGAGTATAGGTTGCTAATAATAATTATAAGAATCTGATTGCTAATGAAAGAGAGAGGGCTAATGTTATGTTGAGTACTAACACCATGAACCATAATAATTGGAAAACTTGGTGGTAGACTTATGTAGAAAAGCCTGCTATTGAAAAGCAGTAGAATAAAGAGTAGACTCAGCAGTGGGTCGATGCACAGTCTGCATTATTAGATAATGAACTTTCATATAATCCTAAGATAGCTGCTATTCAGGCAGCATATAAGAAGAAATATGATGCAGCTAGAACAGAAGAAGAGTAGACTGCTATTCTTACTCAAATGCAGAATGAGCTATCTTCATTAGGATATGAAAAGAGTGTTGATTATCTTAAAAGAATTGCTGATTTAGCAAAGGTTCGATATAAAGGTATGAGAGTATTTACTCCAACTGGTTCATATACACCTCCAGCAGGTACTCCTCCTATTAAAGCAAAGAAAGGTACTAAAGTAAAAAGAAACAATCTTTCTTATGATACAATGGTAAAGGAGGATAATAAAACTAATGATAGACTTTACAAATAGTGGAAAGCTAAGTTAGATGCCTTTTGGAAACAATTTGGTAAAATGAGACAAGCAAAATATTAATATGAGAATACAATTTAAAAAGTTTTAGAATGGGGGTGCTTTTGCCCCCTTTCTAGCTTCTTTTAGTCCTACTCTTGTAAATAAACAATCCCCAAATGCTTTTTTAGCTACTGTTGCTAATATGCAAAGCAAGCAAGATCAAGCAGAAGCAGCAAAAGCTAAAAGTAGTGATACTTCTAAAGATACAATGGAACTTGTGAAGGGATTGAAGGGATTAGATAATGATGTAGCTGTGGTCACTAGTTAGCTAGCAAAATAGGCTACTTATGACAGTGCTTTTGGTACAGGGGGTACTGCTGCAGCATATTATAGAACATTAAATTTAGTAAATAAAGTAATAGAGGCGAAAGAAGATTATAAAGAGACATTTGATATTGCAAAATCTAATAAGACACTTTCTGAAGCAGCTATCAGTTCTGATGGACGAGTAGTAATGAGAACAGCTAATGGTTATCAGATGGTAACTCCTAAATAGGCTATTTAGCTGGCACAATCAGGTAAAGCTGCTATATGTAGAAATTCAGATTTACTTTCTGACAGACGACATAACCCTAATATGGCATTTGATAATTCTGTTTTAGATGTCGTAAAGAATGGCGTGTCTTTTGATAGTATTAAGAATACTATTAATGCTATTGCATCTAATTTGGGAAGTTCTACTACTGAACAAGATGGATATGCTTATAGATAGGGTAATTAGATTGCTAAAGGTATTCAAGCTATTAAAGAAGCTGGTGTAGGTCCTATGGATGGTGTTTATAAACAACATTATAAAAGTAAGACCTAGTAGGCACAAGCATAGATGGCTGTAGATGCCATTTATAGAAATCTTAATTCTGCTCAGAGGTCTTATCTTATGCTTAATTCTGATGGCACACAAAATGGTGCATATGGTCTTATTAAGGAAATTGTAATGGGTAAGACTTCTTCAGAAGTTAGCTTCACTTCTTCTTATATGAAGAATATGAATTTAGATGGCTCTGCTAAGAGTAGTAAGACTGATCAGAACGGCAATCCTATCAAAGATGTTGATACAGATCCTGCAGTTCAGTTTGCTAGTGGTTATGGTAAAAAAGACCACTTTAAACTAAGAACAAAGGGGGCTGGATAGGTAGGATTAGATATGAACGTTACATCCATTGCAATGCTTGATGCTTCTGGACATCCGTTATCTACTACTACTCTTGAAGAACTTGGTAATGGAAGACTTGGTAGTATGGGAGACATTAGTCAGGCATCTATGAATGGTGTTAAGATTAATCCTAATATGGCTAATATGATTATGTTGAATGGTAGAGTTTATGAAACTGAGTTACCTATTGATCAAGAAAAGGCTCAACAAGGTATTATTACTCCAGATTTAGCATTAATTGAAAAGATAGAAAAGGTTAATCAAGAGCAATTAGGGGGTCTTGCTAATATTCCACAAGATAAGCTCACTAATGTTCAAAAACAGGCAATTAATCAGATTTATGCTGAAAATGGATTAGAGGCTAAATATGACAGTTCTGGTAAATTGTCTGCTCCATATAGAAGATTTATGATGGTTGCTGGTGAAGGTTCTGAGACAGCATTACAAGGAAATGATTTAGGTGATTCTGAATTATTTGAAGTAGGAGATAGTGCTTCTAGAGATGCATATAATCAGGGTATTAGAAGATTTAATAAAGAATCATATAAAGATTACAAATTAGATAATGGATTCTTTGGAATGGGAGGAGACACTCTTTATTAGGGTACTGTCTTTATTCCAATGTCTGATAACTTTGTTGATTATTATACTGGAAGCGGAATCAAAATGGATGCTAATGAAGCATAGGCTATGAACAGACAGCAGCAAACAAGAGACTATATAAGATAGAAATATAATAATCCGGGTAATTTACAAATGTAATGGAGCAAAAGGAAAATGATATGTTGTTAAATGTAATGGCTAATCCATCATTTAACGTACAAGACTTTTAGAGTGTTGGTTTAAATGTTACCAACACTTCTTTTCAATCTAAGGATACATATGAAAATTCTTCTTAGATTTAGGATAATGACTTATTTAAAGATAGTAATAATAACTTTAGTCAACCTAATTTTAATAAAATATACAATACTTCTGCATTTGCTTATAATCAATTAGCATAGGATTAGTTGGTCAAAGAAGCAGAAAATGAATTTTAGATGAAGTATAGCAAATATGATTTATTTGCTCCTCATGAAGCTGTGGATTACTCTCCTGAATTTAGTATTAATACTCATTAGTTTAATCCAGATCGGGTTACTGAGGGAATGATACGCCCCGGATAGACTGGTCCTAGAACAAAGACGGCAGCAGAAATTGCATAGAGCCAGAAAGTATGGGATCCTGCTTCTAAATCATGGAAAGATTCTCCAGAAGCATCCTTCTTTGGAAATCTTACAGATGTAAGAGCACTTGCACAATATGATAATGATGTTGATATCAATGGAATTGAAAGAGGATAGGCTGGATTTGATGAAAAGAAAATAGAGCATCATAAAGGAGAATTAAAAATCAATCCTGATACTGGTACATATTACTATGAAAATTTAAATGGCAGAAGTATTAACGGCAGATAGATTTTACATCTTAGTGATGTGCTTACTGCAGAAGACAACCCCTTAAACTCTGTTGATTTTCTTGATAGTGATGATATATAGAAATCTGCAGCAGGCTCTTTTGTCAAAAATGCTGCATTAGTTGGTGCAATGTTTATTCCGGGAGTAGGATAGTACATTACAGGTGCTACTATTTTACAACAAGCTCTTGATATTGGTTCTACATTGGGAAAGATAGCATTAGGCTCTGATAATAAACTTTGTAATTTTGTGCAGGGAATGTCAGAAGCCACTAATCCTATGCTTACTAGATCAGAACATAGTCAGCAAGAAGCATGGACGTGGGAAAATATGTTTGGTATGGTTGGTGATACTGTTGCACAACTAAAACAACAAAGAATGCTCTTTGAACAACTTCCCAGAATTTTTGGAATGGATAAAAGAGTACTTTCTCAAAAGGGCCAACAGGCAATGGCCAATGAAACTGAGAAAGCTCTTAATGCTTAGAATATCGCAAAGATAGAAGCAAAGACTGGTATGACAATGCAGCAACTTACTAAAGAAAATCCTATTAATGCTATGAATAGTATTAAGCAACTTGAATTAGTTAATCAGATGAAAGCAGCTAAACAAGTTGAGGATTATGTTAGTAAATATTATAATACTGGTGCTGTTTTATCTAAAGCATATATGACTCTTCTCACTGTTAATGACACATATGATGAGGCAAAATAGGCAGGAGCTAGTGATGCACAAGCAGCATTACTTACTATGGGCTATGCTGCAGCAGAATATGGATTGTTAAGCACAGGACTTGGTGAATGGGTATTACCAGAATTAAGAGCAAATAAGATGAAAATGAAAAGCATTAAAAATGCTCTTACTAAGGATGCTATTAAACAATTCAATATAGAAAGTGCCAATGCTACCACAAAACAAGCAAAATCTACTTTATGGGCTAAAACAATAAATCTAGGAAAGAAGATTTTCAAAGCAGACTATAAGGTAGGAAGATAGGGCACTTTTTCACAAACCTTAAAATCTACTGCAGCAAGTGCTCTTGGAGAAGGTTTTGAGGAAACCAGCGAGGAGGTTCTTTCAGACTTTGTAAGAGCAACTTATAATCTTTATTAGGAAGCTAACGGGTCTTCTTCAAGAATGAGCCATGACGGATGGCAAACACGTTATCTAATGTCATTTATGGGAGGTGCTATTGGTGGTGGTATTGGAAATGTCACATTAAATTTTAATACTGCAAAATCTACTGGAGATATGACATTTCAGAAAGCATCTCAAGAATTGGTTTATATGCTTCGTAATCCAAAAGAGTTACAATCATTTAGAAAGATGATAAATAATGATACTCTTGGAAATAAATATTTATCTGCCACCAAAACAGTTACTGATGAGAATGGCAATATCATTGGTTATGAACAGGGAACAAAGGATGATAATCAAGATAAATATATAAAAGACCTTATTAATAAATAGGTTGATTTACTTCAAACTACTTTAGAAGCAGACGGTGCTACTCTTGATGATTAGAGTTTATTTGATGCAAATACTCTTAAAGATTTAAGATGGCAATATCTTTACCATACTACTACTGCTGGTAAAATGATTTAGGACTATAATACACTTGCTACACAAGCATTATAGTTACATAATGAAATTTATCAATTAAAAGATAGTATGAATGTTCCTGATCAAAAATATAAACAAGATGATCCTAAAGTAAAAACTACTTTAGATTTAATTGATAAGAAATAGAAGTAGCTTGATGAGGTTAAATAGAAGATTGATGATATTAATACTGGTAAAAGAGCTGCATTATTTATGGCTCCGGCATTATTAGAGTCAACACCTCTTATCTTACAGCCATTCTTAAAATCAGCTACTTTTAGAGGATATGCCGAAGCAAAAGAGAATACTAAATTTGAGGATATTCCAAAAGAGAAGTTAGAAACTCTTAAAGGGTCTTATATTGAATATCTAAAATCTGATAAGAAGAATGATATTGATTAGGCTACTAAGAATTATCTTGCATATACAAAGGCTTTTGCGAATAAGCTAAATGAAATTCAAAACACTTATGCTCAATTAGCTCAAGATGATGATATCAAAAAAATATTAAATAATAGTCTTTAGGTTAATAGAACTTTAAATGAAGAAGCATAGGTTGATTAGAATTAGTTTTTAACAGATGCAGAAGGAGCATAGGAGGCTTCTAATTTATTATTTGATTATACCGCTCTTAAACTTCAAATTTTACAGGATGCTGTAGAAAATCAAGATGCGGATGCTACTGTATTACCTGAAGATGCACAATTATCTGCTTTAATAGATCCAGAAACTAATATGCCAGTTTCTTATGGAAAGAGAATAATGAGAGTAGGTAATAGAGAAACTGAAAATGTATCAATATCTCCAGAACTTTATGAAAAATTGGCTAGAGAAGTATTAGATGATTTTGATAATAAAGTTATTGAAGAGGGTAAAAAAGCACAAAACAGAGGGTTTATTCCCTCTCAATTAAGGGGAACATATCAAATGTTCTTTAAGACTGCTCAAGCATAGAGAAAGAAATGGTGGTAGAATATAGGAAGAACTATAAATAATTTTGATGATGGATTTAATGTTGATGTTGAAGATTTGGCAGATAATGCACGTAGAGAAGGGCTTAAAACTCCATTTGTTCAATATGAATAGGCTTTATCTGATAATTCTCTTCCTAATACCCCTATTACCAGTTTATTGGATGCCTTTGATTTATCAGTATCTTCTGAACCAGTATATTTTTCTCAATTATTAAAAGATTTATAGAAAAGTGAGGTTTCTACTGACGGTGATCCTTCTAAGTTTTCTATTAATGATTCTACAAAGAAAAGACTAATATAGGCTAGTATTTTATTAAATCAATTAGAAGCTATTGCTGAGGGTGCTCGTTCTGATAATGCAGATTTAAAGGTTTTTGATGATAAATCTGGAACTCCTAGAGATAACATTTTTGGTATTAATAAGACATTAAATGATGTTGCACATTCTTCTAAAGATGAATCTTGGGAAGAACTTCCTACTATTAGTGGTGAAGTTGCTGATAATCTTTTGTTGGATATTCGATCTTTAAAAGAATAGATAGAATATTATAAAACTCTCTATGGTATTAATGTAGGTTAGGTATTAAATAGACAAACTAATGTTGGTATAAATACTACTTAGTTACTTTATAAGAAATTAAAATCTATTATTGATGTAGTTCCCGATGATTGGGATACAGATGACTTAAAGAAAGCTCTTGATAATTGTCCTACTATTGATAGTATTACTGATAATAGTGGGTTTTCTAATGATATAACTACTAAAATAAAACAAGAGTTTATTTCATTATCTGATGCGGTATACGATTTTTTCCAAAAGAATAGTACTAAAGATTTGTCTGCATTTTTTAATCCTTAGAAATTAAGTTTATTAAGCTAGGATTAGACAATACTTACAGAAACATCTGATTCTTATGATAATAATGCTTTCTTTGGATGGTTAACAGCATCTGCAGCTATTAAGACATCTGAATTTATGAAGGATATACTTCCTATATATAATTAGGCAGGGATTGTTCCTATTGATTCATAGATGCAGGCACTTTAGCTGTGTGTTGCTAATGTAATAAATGGAGAAACACTTAGTAAATTTAATATTGCAGCATAGAAAGCAACATTTGATTATTTAAAATCACTACCCTATAAAGATAGAGTAGACTATATTAATTCATTAGTTAATAATGAAACCATTGCTAATACTATTGCGACCAATCTTTCATTATTATATAGTATAAACTTTAACACCTTTATTAATACTACTGCAGTATTTGGAAATGCTGGATGTGGTAAGAGTGCTGCTGTAAAATACATTCTGGCATAGTATTTATAGAAATTTAATGAAGTTAGTAATGTATGGATTATAAATACTAGCGAGTAGAATGCAGAAAGAGATAGAAAAACTCTGGGATTAGAAAATAAAGGAAAGGGTAATTTCTCCAGAACAAGTTTATTACAAAAAATTAGTGATTGGGAAGACTTTACACTTAACGATGAAGGTACTATTGCTGATGTAAAAACTTCACAAGGAAAGGATAGATATATCTATGATAAGGATAAAGGTATTATTAATTCTTTTGAATTAAAAGAAACAGATGAAATTCCACAAGTTATTCTTATTGATGAGGTAAGTAGATTTACTCTTGATGAATTATAGCTTATTGATAGGTATGCATAGAAGAATGGAATAGCAGTAGTAACACTTGGTGATTTAGACTAGACACAATCTAGAGCAACTCTTCCTCTGGAAAATCTTTTAGAACCATCTCAATTAGATGAAATAAAATAGAATGCAGCAGGCAATGGGTATACTATAGATGATTTAAAAAATTATACTTTTACATCTGTATTAGAGCCTAACCAGATGATGCATACTGCAAAGATTGGAACATCTTTACGTTCATTAAATGTACAATAGACTACCAATCAAAATGCTATAATTGCTAGATTACATTCTACATCTCATATTAATGATTCTCTTGTTCTTCATTATTATGAAGACGATAATAGGATTCTTGGAACAAAAATTATAGAAGATCAAGAGATAGACCAAATTCTAGAGGGGATAGATAAATTTCTTGCCAATCTAGAAAAAGGAGAAAAAATTGGTTATATCTATTATGATACCAATTCGGCACTTTATTAGAAGTTATCTGGAACTCCTAAATATAAAGACCATATAAATTTCTATGAAGGAAACTCTGCTCAAGGTGAAGAAGGAAATTATTGGATCATTGATGCTAATCCTAATGTAGGATCTGTTCCATATCTATAGGACGTATATACTGCTGTTACTAGAGCGCAGAAAGGAAGTATTTTGCTTAATAATGCCAAAAAGACCAACGTTCTCCCTCTTTCTCAAGTTAAAGATCAAGAAACCAGCGAGTTTAATATCTCTACTGATTCCAAATAGAGATATGCCCAGAATTATATGAATATTCTGGTAAATTCATTATAGAAATTTACACCCGGTGTTATTAAATATCAATCTAGACAGAGTATTCCTACTGGGTCTCCTACTTCTGGAAGTACTTCTAATAATAATCAGAATAATACGTCTGGAAATACTTCAAATAATAGTAATTCTACAGTAGTTCCGCCTACTTCAACAACACAGTCTATAGCAGATTTATAGAATGAAATTAATACATTCTTGTAGAATGCAAATACTCTTACATTTAATCAGTTATATGATAAAGAATAGGAATATAAGGATCGTGCAGATTCTGCATTGGATAATACAGAAAAATTGATGTTATCAAATGCAAGTGCTGAAATTATTAAAGTAATATCTACTAAATATAGTCAGAATATAGACTTGAATATAGATACGAGTGATTGGAAATGGAAACAAACTAATAATGATATAGAATGTGTTGGTATTACTTCTCTTACTGCTGATGATTTAGGATAGTTGGATTATGTTACAAATCAGTCTGGTAATATGCAGAATTATGTCCGTATAGATAACTAGGGAAATGTGACAATAGGACTTTCTACTGGAGAAACAGTTAATACAACAATATAGAAAATAAGGGATGCTAATCTTAGAAACTATCTTCAGAGTACTCTAAATAGTTTCTCTCTTTAGAATTAGGAACAACAATTACGAGACACATTAGATAGACTGAAAAGATAGGCGTTATCTAGTTTTGATGAAAGTGATTCTGTATTAAAAACACTTAATGCTGAATTAAGTAATAAGAGTAATAATTTACCTAATTTTAATGGTGCAAAAGCTATTATTACACAATATAGGGATGATATTAAAAGCATTAGAGATTCTCATGCGGAAAGTTTACTTAATAACAGCTTAGACTTTTAGAATTGCAGCTATGAGATAGAATCGGATGATAATAAAAGTACAATTACATTCAGAGATGGTAGTTTTCTAGATCCTTTCTTTGATGCTGCCAAAAAAGTAGGAATAAAGATTACTACTGGAAAGAATACTTATTCTATTACAAAAACACCTAAATAGGTAGTAATAGAAAGTGGGAATAAACGGATTATTTATAAAACAAAGCCTGTATGTAATGTATTAGACAGTTGGATAGATGATGTAATAGCGGAATAGCAAATAAATTTACAAGAGATATAGAATAGTCCACAAGTCATTTAGGATGAAAATAAAAAACAGCAGAAGCAATTAGAAGATATTCAAAGAAAATAGGCTCAAGAGGAATTAAAAGGAGTTTAGAATAATGGGGAATCTCATACTTCTCAATTAGTTGATTCTTCTAGATGTTTTATGACTGGATTTGTTCCTGAAAGGGATACTAGTGGAAATATTACTGGATATCATAAGCCTTTAAATTCAAGTCATAGAATTGATGGGTTTAATGGTTTTCTACGACTCAATGTTATTTATGACCGACCTACATATACTCCTCAACAGTTACTTCATGCTTTTAAATTAATGGGAAAGCTTAGAGGAATACTTCTTAATTACACCGATAAAAATAGTATAATAACTGCTATTAAACAATCAGGTATTGGAAAGCAGGATAATGTAGATGTATCATTTGCATTAAAATCAGGAGAAGTATTTAAGCCATATGAACAAGAAAAAGTAGATAAGGCTGGTGACTATACACGCTTTGATAGGTAGACGGATGAAATTTCAGAATTTTCTGAGAATCCGGGTTATAGATCACGTAGGGAGTTTGTTGCTATTATTAGTATTAATGGAAAGGATTCATTAGAAATCCCCTTATTCCAGCTTAATAATCCCCTTTCTAAAATTGATTCTTTAATAGACCCACAATCAAATGATAACCCACCAGCATTGCTAAAAGCACAAATTGACTTACAACAGTTATTTACATCTAATCAGAGTGTTGAGCAAAATAGAACTGCCTTATTTAAAATCGCAGATAGTCTTAAATAGGCAGGATTTGTTGATTTAGCACAGCTCTGTAATGTCTATACTTATACTACTAATGTTAGAGGAATTACCTATGTTGATAATACTGATTGGGTTCCCGGGAAAATGAGGAATTTAGGCCCATAGATTCATATAGGTAGAGGAGCATTTACCAGTGCTAATAGAGAGATTGTACAAGACTCTGTTTTTTATCCTATTTCTAAATTAAGAAGGGCAGATGTTCAAATGTCTTCTCATGTTTTTTGTTTAGTAAGCAATGTATTTAATTATAAAGGGACTTCTATTCAACAAGAATTTAGACCTAAAAAGGGACATCTCTTTATTTTATATTCTTCCGATCCAGAGTTTGATACTGATGAGAAATTAATGCAACAGTATAAGAAACAGTTGTTTGATAGGTAGGATAATAAAAATAGTGAATAGAAGGTATAGATTAAATATATATCTACTCCTACTATATCAGTACAAGAGTATGTTCAAAGTGTACATGATGTATATACTAAAAAATCTACAGAAAAGTTTTTAGGGAATATATCTACTCCATATAGAATATTAAATGCGATTTTCAATAATGGTAAAGAAACTGATATATATAACTTATTAGGATTAAACAGTTCTAATCAGACTGATGTATCTAAATTTAATACTCTGAAAAATATTTTAACAAACTGTGATGGTAAAGCAAATGTATTAACAAGTAAAGCAGGTATAGGTTAGAATAATAATTTAGGTGGCCTGTTTGATGCAAATCCTGATAGAACATGGTCACAATAGTTTGCATATTTAATTCATAAAATTGCAACAAAAACAGTTATATCTACCACTGAAAGCTTAGTAGTTGATAATTTAAAATGTAACGCTATTCAGTCATTAATGGGAAATGAATTGATTTATTATCAAGCAAAATTAAATCAATCAAGTGATGATATTGAAGGTGTTGCTACTGCAAATATTACTAATGATTACAAAATTCAAGATAAGAGAATTAGTAATAAGGAGTGTACATCCAGTGGTAGAATAGGCTCTAATATGTTTATTACTGATACTGTTTTTAATGATTTAATGAATAAGGTATCTGATAATATGTATATAAATTCTAATGGATTTTGGACTTCTCATGAAAATTCAAGATATAATTATGACAAGTCTTCTACTCCATAGCCACAGCCAAGCTTTACTGATAAAGCTAATATTATTACTAATTAGTCTTGGTTTAATGATACAGAATTAAAGCCTAATTCACCTAATCAAGAATTTACATTAGAACAAGAAAAGACAATATATTTTACAGCTCTATCACATAAGCAATTCCTAGTTAAAAAGAATGGAACGTATTATTTAGCAGATGTAAGTCGTTTAAGTAATGAGTATTTAACTATATTAAATAATACATTTGATAGTCTACAATTAAATGGTAATACTACTCGTGATGTTATTACTAAATCTGATGGTTTTATTGAATATAAAATAGAAATTAATACTTCTAATAATAAAATACAGGTTACTATGTCTAAAGTGGATAATACTCCAAAAAATTCAACTAATATTGAGATAGATGGCAATACTATTGTCAATCAAAATCCTCAATATTTAACTATGTTTGATAAGTGGTTTAAGAAAGAAAAAGTATCTTTCAATTCATTTGAAGACTTATTGAAAGACACAGACACATTAAAGAAGTTAGCTAGTTATGTTAAAGGACCTGCAGGAAGAGCTTGTATTATAAAAAATATACCAAATTCGCTGGACTAGAATGTGGCAAAAGCTATTCTTGATTATATTGCAAGTAAAGATGATTCTAAGCCTAATTCTAACAACAAAGTGGATAATGACTCTTCTTGTGCTACTGCTGTACGAGTTCAACCAGTTAGAAAAACTAAAAAACAGGGTGGAAATAATTCTATTAAAAATTAATAATTATGAAATGTGCATTCAGAGAAAGTGTATTTAATGGGGCGGTGGAAAATTCTTTCGCCACCCCATTAAGTAATGCAGATGAGGTAAATGCCTTAAATGTAGTTGAAAAAGCTACGTAGATATTAAAAACTTTAGGAGAAGAATACAGCCTAAAAGATAGTGAAAATTTAGAGCAAGCTGTTAATATTTGTTCTGATTATTTTGAAGATTTTGTAAAGATGGAAAATGATAATCTTTCTGATTTCGTTTTAAACAAGGATGCTATCAGAAATGGATTAATTTCATATGCACAAACATCTCCTAAACCTAATATTGAATAGACTACTACAGACAGACTAGAAAAGCTTAACGATAAAGAAGAGTTACAAAAGACATTTACTAATTCTTATTTATTAGAAAGTTTTGGCAATAGTTATGCCGCTAAAAGATATTGTAAACAAGAATCTACCAAATTAGGAGTGAATTGTTTATTCTATACATCTAACAATCAAGGTATTCTTGTTTAGAATGATGTATAGATGAATGAGGAATTAAGAGATATTCAGTAGGGATATTTAGAAAATGTATGTAATTATTTAAGAGCTATAGGATTAAAGGATCCAATGTTAAATGATGCCTAGATGTATGTTGATGGCAAATATACTGGTATTGTAGAACGAATTTAGGCACAATATGGGAAAGAATTAAGCAATGAGAGATTTAATACAGATGAGTTAAATAATTTGTTTTTAGACAGAAAGAATAATCAAACAATTATTGATGGTTATAACAGTTGGGTAATTCTTAATAATTTTGATGCAGTATTACGTTCTACATTTGGAAAAAGTATCTATATTGATAATCTATCTCCTAGATTTTCTGGAGAAGATAAATATTCTCTTTCTAATGCTCAAACATCTAATATGAATAGTACATGGAGGTCCAGTGATATTATAGATGTTGCTTCTGAAGTCAGTAATATTGTTAAGTTATTAGTGTCTACTGCTAAAGTTTAGGGAAGGCCAATGACATTTAATGAGTTTGGGTATATCATTGCTAAGATTAAAAGGATTGCGGATGAAAATTATGATGAAACGATTAATTTTGATTCCTTTGGATGGAAAACCCTACCTCAGTTTATTGCTAGTATGAAAGAAAATCCTCAAAGGTATCTTCCAGAAATCTTTAAAAAATTAAATGATTATGATTTTAGAAAGCAATATTTAAATAAATATTTTAATGACTTTGATACAGTTCTAATACAAGCATTAAATAGCTCTTTATTTGATCCAGACAATCCACTTACTTTAAAAGCAGCTAATGATAGAGTGGGATATAATAATCTCAACTATTTTAGTTATATAACAGAAGTTTGTGATACTATCTATGAGAATAAATATCTTCAATATTTTAGAACCTCTAAAAATATTACTTATTTAAGAAATTTATATGATTAGACAGTGGATACTAATATTAGAGCTATTCAAGACGAGTTACTTATATAGAACAGCCGTAGAGCTAATCCTGATATTAGTAATATTTCTGAAATCAAAGAAGATGATAAGCTAATCGGTATAAAATATGATTTATAGACTAATAGAGATCCGGATAATAATCTTTATTTAGAAGTATATAATACCGGAAAATATTAGTTTATTAAAAATGGAAATACTGTAAATATATCTGAACTCAATAAAAAAGAAACTGATAAACTTCATTAGCTTATTAATAATACAATAGACTCAACATTATTTGATTCTAGTGATTCTAGATTATATAATGCATATGTTGGGTTAAGGAATAATGAAATTGATCAAGTATTAGATGATTTTACTAAACTTACTAGTCATATTCTTTTAAATAGGTATATTGCAGTTCATATACTTCCAGAACAAGGGAGAGTTGCTTCTATTAATGTTTATAGTGGTACTAACCAAAATGCGGATTTAAGTAACTTCTCTACTGAAAGGCCTGTTGAAATTAATGACAAAATAAATACCGAATTAAAATCGAAAGGTCTTTAGCCTCTTCCTATATTAGGAAAATTTAATTCTGTAGAAGCTGCTTTTCATGCTTAGAAATTAAAGTATGACAATACACTTAATGAACAGCAAAAACAGAAGTTATTAAGAAAGTACCTACAAGACAACTTGTCTGGAAGTTAGGCAAAAACTTGGGGTAAGAATGTAGTCGTTATTTCAGATACAGGCGCATGGGATAATGTATCCCCTAAAATAATGGAATCATTAATATATCTTTCTTTTAAACAGAATCCAGATTCTTTAAATGTATTATATAATACTGGTAATGCTGAAATTACTCATAAAGATGGAAGAGGTAGAACTTCTGATAAGAAATTTCCAGAAGCCTTAATGAAAGTAAGGGAAAGACTTGCTAAAGAAAACAGTATCAATCTTACTGAAAGAGGAAAGAAAAAAGTTACTAAAGAAGATACTAAAAAGTTCTTCTAGACTTTTTATACTAATTCCCAACTTGTTCCAGATTGGAATGGAAAGTTTGGAGAGTCTTATGTTACCAGTTAGAATGAGATGTCTATTATAGACACCTTAGCAAGAGCACAAGCAATTATTGATGGTAAATTGACATCTGCTGTATTAAAGGACGGTGAGGGAAATGCTCTTCCTGCTACTGCATTATCTAGATTAAATGGTAGTTATAGACAACAATGGGAACTTCAAGGACGTGATTCTGCTTATAATAATTTTAGTCTTTTAAGAAATGGTGTATTTAAGGGAGTTTTTCAAGCTAAAGAATTTAAAGATGAAGCAAGTTATACTACTACTGCTCTTACTGATTTTTCTCCTGCAGAAATGGAAGCATCTTGTCTTATCTATGATTATTTGAAAGGACTTGACAATAACAAAAATACTAAATCTCCTGTTGGAAATGGAAAAGTCGCTTTTCTTTCTACTGATAATTCTGATAAACCAAATATTCCTAGAATTATTGTAGATTTAAATAATATTACCACTTCTAATGGCTCTTTATATGATCTACTTACATCTAATACTCTCTTAGACGAGAAACAAAATGTAATATCTTAGATTATAAGTTAGGAGTTAGGTGATTATTACAAGAATGTAATTAATTCTATTATTGATAGGTATCATAAAATACAACCTTATTTTGAAGGAGTATATCAAAACATTTCTCTTGAATATAATGGGATGTATGATTTTCAGTAGATGAATGAGGCGTATATAAATAGTGACAGGTCAATAACTCCATTAGAAGCTATTAACAATGCAGATAGAAGATATAATTAGGATCATCCTAATGAGCCAGTTTCTATTATTGACACTTCTATGTATATAGAAGACAAAAATCATCTTCTTAATGTAAATCCTTTATTAATAAAACAAAAGAATTTATTTACTTCTAATAATCTTGGAAATATAAATAAATATTTTGAATAGTAGAACACTAAAATTGTTGCTGATTTACTGGAAGATAATTTCAACGGCTTTTATAAAGACGGTGAGAATACTGAAAACTTCTCAATCTGTACAATAACAGATTAGAGAGGAAATTCTATTGATATTCATAATAAATACGATCTATATTCTAATTGGAACAAATTAGTAAGTGATCAAGTTTCTATGAATAGTCCTATGACAGATGTATTAAAGGATTTAATCTCTAATGGCTATTCTGTAGAAATTAATCCAGATATTGATTTATATAATCGTCTGAATTATTTATTTACACAGGAATGGGTACTTTCTACTGTCGGAGGGGCATTTAATCACCCCATTAAGGATAAAACAGCAATGACAATGCTTAGTCCTATTTCTGCTTAGGATAATCTTTCTGCCCAGCAATAGGAAGATATGGAGTATGCTGCACTTCTTAGAGAAAATGGTTATGATATTGATAAATTACGTACTGATTATCCAGAAGCAAATGATTATTGTGATAGATTAGAGGATGCTCTTGAACGTGATGAATCAAGTAGATATATTGCCCAGACAAAACGTAATGTATCATTTACTGCTGCAATGCATGCTTATGAGTTAAACGGATTACAAGGATTACCCTCAAGTGTAGCGATAACCTGTATTGCTGATTTAGCAGATAGAATTAATACTATTACAGGATTTAAGGAAAACGCTCTTACCTCTGATGGTGCTATGTATATTAATCCATTTACTGCTTATTGGGAAAACGGTTCTCTTGCTGCAGAAAAGGTAGGTATTAATAAGAAACAATTCTTCCATTTTTATGACCCTTCTACTGGTACTGGAGGTATTATAAAATGTGCAGGATTTGCTATTACTAATGAAATTATGAGAATGTCTATAGCAGACCGTCAAATGATGAAATTATCTACAGACGTGAAATATAGGGATTAGAATGGTAATATCTTATCTAATTATAATGTGTTAGAAACTTATAATGATGAAACATTTCAATTTAATAATGATAAAGACACTACTGGATAGTTTTATATCAAACTAGATGGAAAGTATTATCGTTTTGATGGAATGGAATATAAAGGGAATAACACATATGACCAACTTCTTACAGAGGTAAGTGAAAATGGGGAAGACATAGGACAGCCTATACATAGAAGTGATATTAAAGACAAAAATGGTAACTCCTATGGATTATTATCTATTAATTCTAATTATGATTTATGGAATGCTTTAGGTGGGTATGAATGCTATGAGATAAAATAGGGAGACAATAAACTTACTCATTCTGAGTATAGCATTAAAGCTATATCTGATATGGCAAATGTTAATGGTATTAAATTAAATGATACTGTTCATACACAACACGACCTTTATCAGGTAATGAAATAGTGTAATATCCATTATATGCCTACTGTAGGTGCTGTAAAGCAAGGTGCTGCTAATATTGAAAATATTAATAAGTATTTAAAAGGAGAAGAAATTGGTGATTTCAGACCTAACTTTCTAAAGATCCAATTACTTCAAGCAGGTATTTAGTTAGATAAGGAACATAATGCTGACAGCGAGGATGTATCTATGTTTACTTAGGTAATTAGTGCTTGTGCTTCTAGGGGAATGTCTTTTTATGAGGCTGACCAGTTATATAAAGGTCTTGCTAATCTTGCTAAGTCTTCTATTAGAAAATATCAAGAAGCTTTTGATTAGTATCTAGAATATCCTGAAACAGGAAAAGCTAGATTCTAGAATACAGTAGCCGAATTAATTGGAAATGCTCTTATTACATAGAAGAATAATTCTGAAACAGTATAGAGTATTGTAAATAAACTTTTGGAATTAAATAAAAATGGAGAGTTCTTTAAATATAAAGACTTTATCCCATTTAGTGATAGTTAGATTTATAATAAGCTGATTTCTACAGTTGGGGTTGCTCTTACTAAAGCAGGTATTAAAGTAAAGATGTCTGGGTTACTTGCTGTTTTGTGTCCCAGTTATGATAGAATAAAATTATATGGTGGTAAGTTCTTGGATGAATATCAAGAAGGAGATTTGGATAGACTGCAATAGGAATATAATAATAATCCTTTGTGGAAGAGAGGGGATACTGAACATCCGATGATTGATTTTGAAACCACATATAATCTTACTGTTGAAGAGGGACAAAATCCTGATGATTTAGAACAAGAATTAGAGAATTTAAATGCAGGAGATACAATTACAGGAAGTGCTAATACTATTTAGGTAACTGTAAATTCTGTAGAATGTAGAGAAAAACTCTATGAGCTTATAAGACGTGGAGCTATTAGCAAAATAGTAGAAAATGTCAAAGAGGGAAGAAATTTAAGACCTTATAATGTAACATTTAAGGTTAGAGATAGTGATGGTAATGAAAAACCATATTCATTATATGATATTGATACTATTAAGAATCAATTTAGAAGTGGTGGCAAAGCTGCTACAATGCATTAGCTTTAGGCAGTTCTCAGTAACCTAGATCCTAATAATCCTGGCGATGTTACTATTGAGGGAGAAACCTATGAAATTGTTCCCGATTCTATTAAAATAAGGCCTTACGAGATTGTTCTCCCTAAAGTCTTTGCTTCTAAATATGGTTTAGGATTTGATACCAAATTAAGTGATATTGTTAATGATAAAACATATTTCCAAAAGAAATTATTAAATAGTGTTCTACAAAACATTATTCCCGATAATTATTATGACATTGTTTTTAATAGTCTTGACAATAATCCAATCTATGTGATAGACCGTAATAGAGTCTCTTCTGACAGCCATTTTCATCGTAAAGAAGATGTTGCTACAAGAACTAATGAAAATGGTACTGTGGACGTTATAGACAATGAATTTAACGTGTTATACACATTGTCTAAAAATAACAATGAGGTTAGTGATGAGAATCCATAGGATGAGATTTGGGAATATGTTGATGATAATGGAGTGTCTCACGATGTGATAGTTACTACTGATTATAAATATTGGTTAGATAACACAAGTAGTTTCACATTAAATCTTTCTGGAAATGTTTCTAAAAACTCTCAAGCTACTCTTTTTAATGCATTAAATTCGAGTAATAATAAGGAAGCTAATAGGATATATAAAAGATTTGCAAAAGGATAGGATATTTCAAAGTTCTTTAATAACTATAATAGTTGGTTTGAAAGATTAAAGAAAGACTATTCTAATGCTTTAAATGAATCAGATCCAGAAAAGAGAAAATTAAATGAATATAACTTCTTTAATAAAAAAGATGAATCTATTAATCACCTTCTTGATATTGGATAGGAGATATATACTTCTTTTATGAAATCTCTTGATATGGTAGCCTCCCGTATACCGGCACAGTCTATGCAATCATTTATGTCTATGAGAATAGTAGGTTTTATTGATAGTGATGTTAATACTGCATATGTAAGTACTCTTTAGACTTATTTATAGGGTTCTAAAAAATAAAAAAATATTATATTACAGACATATATATATATTAATTTCAAATTAATTAATATAATTTATGTCACAAGAAGTAAACACTTTAAAGATTAAAGAACTTACAGAAGCAGGTAAAACTGTAGGAGAGATTGTGTCTGAATATATCATTAGAAAATATTTAAAAAAGATGCAGATTACCCCTACATCAAAGAAGACTTTAATAACAACAGAAATTATAGATAATATTATTAAATTAAATACAGAGGGTTTAACTAATAAATAGATAGGCATACATTTAAATATTTCAAAATCTAAATTCTATAATTTAGTTAAACCTTATATAATTCCTTCAATGGAATACAAATTTAAAAATTGGAACCCTTAAAAACTTTGTGAATTACGGGAAACTCCTTAGAGCTTTAATTACTAAGTTTTTATACTAATAAAAATGGCAAGAGTAATTACCTTGGTATAGTAAAAATATTAAAGATTGGACAATCCGTACCCAAGCTGTCAATTTTTGATAGAAGGAGCAACGACTAGTAAATCCTAATATAGGTATAAAACCCAAGTGGGTTTGAAGCGCAAAGCACTTAAAAGTGAAGATATAGTCTCATCTTATTTGAAAAAATAAGTAATCTAACGGAAACGGTTAGATAAAAGTAAAATGGATTATGACATTGACAGTGTTACACTAGCTATGTATGACTTTGATAAAACTGGTAAGTTTATTGGATGGCATCCATATTTTAATTTAAAAGCTCCAGAGCTATTAGAGGCATCTATGAAATCCCCATAGCCGGATGGAATACTAAGATATGAATATCAAGCCCGATTTGATAATGGCTTTTTGAATTTATATGATTATTTAGATTCTAACAATAGAGATAAGACTTGTTTGTTTGTAAGAGACGATGGAAAAATAGATTTATCATTGGAAAATGTCGATTAGATTCGTAATTTTAATGAGTTAATGGACTGGATATAGAGAAAAGGATTGAACTTTTATAATCAGGATAATCCCTCAACTAGACAGGTGGTCAGATTTATCATCAATCTTGCAAATAAATATAACACATATCTTGATAATATTAAAAATCCAAATATACATGATGCTGCAGTAAAGAATTTCTGTGTTGCTAATATATTTAGTATTATCAACAATCCTAAAAATCAATATGAAGCATAGTATTCGGTAGATGAAGCTACTGGACCTTTTAAAAAATTAGCAAACGAATCATTAAAGGCAACTGCAGCACTTAAAAATACACAAGGTTCTTTTATTTCTAATATATATGCTATTAGAAACAATCAAATTGGAAAGAAGGGAGTGGGTATTGCTGCTGTAGGATTAAAGACCTTCTTTGCTATTACACAGGCTTATAATGATATTCTAAGAACTGGGGATGACAATTTAATACAAAAAATTTAGAAGAATATTAAAATAGGTAATTAGGAATATCAAACTATTGGTAATCTTTATGACTATAATGGATCTTCAGTAAGGTCTCAAAATCAACAAGACTACGTATTAATGTTATCAAGTATTCTTTCTTTAGCCACTGATAATGCAAAAGAGCTTGCTCTAGCTAAATTAAATTGTGATACTAATACAATGGGTATGTGGTTATTTGGAATGTCATTAGGAGTCCCATTAGAGTCTATGAAGAATATAATGATGTCTCCAACTGCATTTTTAATTTCAGAATTAGCTTCTAATGACTCATTCTCTGGATATAATGGAGGGTCTGTAAGTAGTATTATTTCCTCATATAATAAGGCTACTAAAAAATTTAATACATATCAACGTGCTATATTATCGAAAATTTCTTTAAGCGAAAAAAATAACATTGATTCTTTTGATATGGAGAGTACATAGGATGCTATATCGAAATTAAGCAGTTTAAGAAATGGATTACAACAGTAGAATGATATACGTACTGTTGATAGATTAATTTCTTTATTTAGAATAAAAATGTCTTTATCATAGAATAATGGAATTAATTCTAAACCTAATCCTACTCTAATGGAGAATCTTACTACATTAAGTAGAGGAGCAGAACAATTAAAGATATTAGGGCAAATTCTTCATATTAATTAGGGACTATATACTAGTGATACAGACACATTAGCTCTATTATCTAAAGTAGAAGAGAATATAACACAGGATGTATCTGTACCACAAAATATAGTACAGCCGGGAGTCAGTAAATTACACTATTTCTTAACTAATCAAGATTTTAGAGATAAATGTATTTAGTCGCAAAATAGTCTTAAACAATACTTTAATATTCCTTTAATTCTTTCCAGAGTACCCCATTTCTTTAATTACTTAAAGATATTAGATATGTAGCATAATATGTATATGGGAGTATCTGCTAAATATAGAACTCTTGCCTATCTTGGTCCAATAGCATTAAGATAGATAAGTGGACCAACAGGTAGATTAACAAAGGCAGATACCACCAAAATATATAAGAATATTGCCAGATTTACTGATAACTTCTTTATTTAGAAATGGTTGCTAGAATCTGGTTATTTTGATGATAGGGGTATACGTATTTTTATTCCTAAAAATAAATATGTATATGATTATAATAAGAATTATGTAAAAATAGGAAAGAATACAGAAATAGAAGATCCGTATACTGGTACAACACTACGTGCAGATGATATGTTATCTATTCATTTAGGCACTGCCAGCGGTAGGGCTTCTTTTAAGAGGTATATGGAAGATGTTATTATTCCAGACCTTAAAAAAGGAAAATATACTGTACAGGACGATAATGGTAAGATATAGAAGATTACAGATTCTGATTTAAAAAATAATGGATTTATTTAGAGATTAATTCCTGTTTTATATGATAGAGCACCAGAAGGTAATCTATTAACGACTTATAGTCTTAAAGGTATTAATCTATCCCCACGTTCTGATGCAGAATCTGATTTACTTGATTATTATATTTCTGAATTTGATAAATTACAAAATTATGAATATGATGGCACAGATTTAACAAGCTTATTCTTCTTATATAACGCTATTTGTTATTAGAATAAAACAGGAGAAACAGCATTGACAAATATCTTTAAAAATAGTATGAATCATCCATTGATTGAGGATTACTATAATTATATCAACCAATTAGATTAGGATTATTTTGTGAAAACTGATTCTACATTTAAGATAGATGATATGATGTCTTAGATAGCTGTATCTAACCCTAATAATGATATTTTCATTAGAAATACTCCTGAAGGTAGAACTGTAATAAGAAATCGTACTCCTTAGAATCCTTTAATTCCTAATTCAGAAGAATATTCTAATTATTATACTTCTGTAGATTATGGAAATTTTGAAAAGACATATTATGCCAATCCTGATGAAGATTAGAAACAAGAAGGATTGCCAGAATATGCTAAATCTTATCAAACAGAGGAGAATGGTAAAATTGTAGAGAAACCAATTAACTCTATCAAATTTATAACTAAATAGGGTACTGTGCTACGTGTAGAAGTGAATGGGAAACCTATTGACTTCTTAAAAGATAAGAGATATAATAGTTATGCTTCATATTTTACTCATATAAAACCAGAAGTAACAATAAATAGAAGTAGTGGTGAACCTATGTATAAATATAATTATAAGAAGTTTATTGACAAACTAATAACATTACTTTCAGATATATGTTAAGGTGTATAGACCCACAATTAAACGGGCAAGTCCAAGACTTACAAGCTAAGTCTGGGCTTCCCGATTTTGAATTAAAAAGCCAGCTCCGTCATTATTTTACAATACATGATGGCAAACTTCCTCAATTAGATGAATTAGATGGTGCAAACTCTGAACCCTATCTAAGAAAGCAATTAAAATTGGCGAAAGGAAAAACTGGATAGAAATCAGATTTATTTAATTTTTTACAATTAGATTCTAGTTAGAATAGTTTTCAAGATGCAATAATTACATTAAATGATTAGTACAGAGATCTTGAAATAGAAGGAAGAGAATATGGGGACAGATATTCTCTTAATATTAAAAAAAGACCTTCCATTGTATCTTCTATTAATCCAAATATAGAAATATAGGACTCTCAAATAGATACGCAAGAGTTACTAAGAGAGATGGTAGGTAAACTACAAGATTTATATGGTATTAATGTTTATTATGCTACTGAAGACGATTTAAGAGAAATGCTTCCCAATACATCTGATATTGATTTCAATGCAATGGGATTTATATACAATGGAAATATCTATGTAAAGACTAAAGGATCTGATGGTACTACTGTAGACAATCCAGATAAAATAGCATTGCACGAGTTTATGCATCTTATTTTAGGTTCCGTTAAATCTACTAATAGAAGTTTATATGAAAATCTTCTTGGTACTATTGCATCTAATGATAGATTATCTTCTGCTTTTTAGACTTGGGCAGAAAGTGGAAATGGAGTATCTTATACTAATAGAACACAAACAGATTTATTAGAGGAGTTTATGGTATAGAGTATGACAGAATATCTTACATAGACAGATTCTTCTGATAATGTGTTTAAGACTATTTGTGAGAATGATAAAGAGACCGCCTATTAGTTAAAATACAATATGTATAGAGTTTTAGATTCTATATTTGATGGTAGCTACTCAGTGCGTTCTATCAGTGATAGACAGTTATTTAATTTCTCTCTTAAATAGGTTGCTGCTATGGTTAATTCCAGCATTCTAAATAATTCATTTAAAGGAAGTATAACAGATGCATAGATAAATAGAATTGCTTCAAACTATAAATAGAAGATGATGGAGTCAAAAGATGAAAATAATCAATTAACATAGGATTGCTCATGAATACATGTAGATTCACACTTACTTTAGACGGTAATACATTTCAATTTGATAATGAAATATAGCTGGATGAATACCTAATAAAAAAGAAATTATTTGAGGGATTTAAAAATGATATTGTTTATGCAAAATCCAATCAATGTTTGAAAGCAGAGAAAATTATCCAAGAACAAAGAGATGCTGCTAATAGACTGTAGAAAGAATTTACACTAGCTATATAGAATGCAGAAAATGTAGATTCAGAAATCAGATTAAATCCAAAACCTCCTTATATTGGTGTTACTAGATATCTAGAAGGTAGAAAAAATAGAAATAATGAGTTGTTGTTCCCAGAATTTAGAGATGAAGTTTACTGGAATAACAGATTATCTTTATGGACAAGCCCCTTAAAGCCAAATGAAAGTATCAGAGATAGATTTAGTGAATAGGAGATAAAACTCCTTGCTGATGGCAATAATATCGATGAGATGTATAAGAACTTCGAGGAACAGAGAAAGAATCTTTCCGGAAATGGGCAACCTAAAATGCTTACATAGACAGAGGCAAAGAATTTACAATCATCTATACTAAAGAAATGGGGGGATATAAATCCAGAAGGAACTGCTGTACACTTTGTAATGCAGCAATTCTTTTCAAAACTTACTAACCCTAATGGAGAGGAACTTACTGATGGGGAAGGTAATTATTATTATGTCTTTGATTTGGAGGCAGCTCCTAAAGTTATTAATGGTATTCAATTTCCTTCTATTACTGATTTTATCAGAAACAAAATAGAAACAGAGCTTAAAACTCAGATGGGTAGAGACAAGTATCACAGTGGATTGATCACTGATTAGATGCTTAGTCAATTAATTAATTTTGCAGGTAATTTTAAAGACCATATAAGAAATATTATTGGAGAGGGGGATAATCTTGATTTCTATCCTGAATTAAAATTAACTTCTGATATTAATACAACAGGAGATTCAGGAAAGAAATTAATGGGTATTATTGACCTTGCAGTAGTGGATGATAAAGGTAGGGTACATATCTTTGATTATAAATGTTCTGATAAAGAATACGGAGAATATACTTCTGCTAAAAAGAGAACTTTCTTTTATCAACAAGCTACATATGCAAGAATCCTTAGTAAGCACGGATTAAATACAGATGATTCTGTAATACGAATTGTTCCTATCACATTTAGTAATTTTAGATGTGAAAATAAGGATATGGTTCTTACTAATCCAGATAAAGTAAAATTTGCTTTTGATGGTATTGATTATAACTCTGAATATTCTATTGATATTCGTAAAGAAATTGATAGAGTAGATGCATCTGGAACAAGTAAGGTGATTAATAATATTGATGAATTTCTTCCAAAAGAAAAGATTACAGATGCCGATTCAGATAAAGCATTGGAATACGTTACTAATGCAATGTCTAAATTCTTTCCTTCATTTACTGATTCTAGGAGTACTGATGAGGAAGAGGTAAGAAAGACTTTAGAAGAATAGGGATGTTTTGAAAAGAAATCTGATAATCTATATCACTATAAGGGTTCTTATGGCAAAGATATTGTAGATACAGACCCAGAAGGGCTTGTATAGAAAGTATTGGAAATAAGAGAGAAGAGAGCTAAATCAAAACCAAATCTTGCTTCTCATGTGATAAAAGCTCTTACTTATGGATAGAAAAATAATACTACTAATATTCAAGCATTCATTGACAGTATTAATACACGACATCTTGCTGATAAAAATGGTATTCAAGAATGGTTTAAGAACTATCTGAGTAGATATTGTAATAGAGATTGGGAAGTAATTAATTCTGAAACAGCAAAACTGTTTGGTATTGTAATGATTAGAAATAAAATTACTAATCAAGTAGATGTAATTAAATTAACGACTTCTAATCCTAAATATATCAAAAGTACAAAGGATGGAAATGTATTACTTACCAGAAATTTCAAAAGTGACTCTGTAGAACAAACTATTTAGGATTCTAAAATGTTGGAAGATGCTAATGGTAACAGAGAACTTATAGAAGCAGCATTATTCTTAAATTAGATGCCGGGGATGTTTTCAGGTTCTTATAATACTGCAGTAGTAGGTAATATGATTGTTATTAACCCCTATACTGGCCAAGGCGTTGATGCTTCTAATGAACAAATTTTATATTCTCTAAATAGATTGAAAGAATATGCACCTCTTGAAGGGGATGATAATATTCAATCTGGGGTTATAAAATTTGGTACAAGATGGCAGCTTCTTAAAAACCAATTGGCAGAATTAATATCTAACCAATCTCCATATAAACTTAACCAACAGGATGTTTATAATAAATGTTCCAATTAGATTTAGGAGATGGCAGAAGACAATGTTAATGTGTAGTCTAAAATTAATCTTCTTACTACTATTATAAAACAATTAGAAAAAGACTATAATATTAAGCAGCTTACTGAAACTTAGATAAATGCTGGTACTCTTGATTCAGAAATTTATAGATTTTATTATAACTGTCTTATTGAAATTGGAGAGTTACAAGGATTTCAATATAAACAGCAATTAAAAGAATCTGCTAAATGGTTAGAGGGTGGATTAAGTATCAATTCTTTCCTAAATACCGGTATACATGGTACATAGACAGATAACCCCGGAAACCTTATTTCTAATATTCTCAATAGTATTACAAAAGTTCATAAGATTGCTCTTTAGGGAGTAAGAGATGATGCCAGAGACATTGTTAGTAAAACAAGAATGCATCTTGAAAGACTAAAGAAAGAAAAAAATTATGGCTATCTTACTTCTACAGTTTAGAATGATACTTAGTTGTATAATAATATGTTTGAGCTAACTCCAGATGGTGATTTTAGATTCAAATATATTAATGATTTACATGGTGAAGAGAAAAAATTTCTTGAATTTGCTCTGGATGTTATCAATAAGGACAGATGGAATTATACTGATTCTGAATTAGAAAGAATGAAATAGAATAACGATATAAGATATTATCGTGTTCCTTTATGTATGGCAAGTAGGACAAATCAAAGAAATGCTGGTGTAAAAAAGAAAATTAACGAAGAAGGACAATTTGAAGACTATTAGATTTCTTTATGGAACTCTGTGAAAGAAACATTTAAAGCACTTAGTCCTAAGAATGCCTTAAAGGAATTGCGTGCTAAGTTTGAAGGTGCATTTGATTCTTCTAATAATTATGAGGCAGCAGAGCAATTGTATCAATTAAATACAATATTTGATAGTACAGAACCAGATTCTGATGGTACAAACTTATAGCATCGTCTGGATATTATAAAACAATATGGCACTGCTTATTTTGAATAGAATCTAGAAGATTTATTGTTCAAACATATGGTTGCTTATTCTACAAAAAAACATATTGATTAGATTATGCCTACTGTAAAAGCAGGTATGGCATATTTGATTAATATGGGTGCTACATAGAATACTAAATTTGTTAATGATGTAGAATACTATGAAGATTATCTAAGATCTAGAATTAAAAATCAGCCTCTTGAAAATGACCCTATGTTAGGTAATTCTGACACGGCTAAAGGAGTAAGAGAAACTTCTTCTAGAATAAGATAGGCTGCCAGCTTTATGGCACTTGCTTTCCGGCCAGTACAATGGATAGGGCAAAAATTACAAGGATTGTGGAATGATATATCTTTAATTATAAGAAAACCAGATGGCACATAGGCATTTACTTTTAAGAATATGAAAGATGCTTTTGTTGAAGTAGAAAAAGAGATGATGCATTTCTCTGATGATCCTACTAAACTATAGTTAATGAATGAGTGGATGGGTGTTAATGATATGGATATGAATCTATATGCTTAGAAATTAAGAACTGATAAGCACGGATTTAATAATCTTAATGAGATAGCAATGAAATTTGTATCCCGTCCTGACTTCTATAACCGATGGACAATTATAGTAGCTAAAATGAAACACGAAGGTACTTATGATGCTTTTACTGTAAAAGATAAAAAATTAGTCTATGATTTTAAAAAAGATGCAAGATTCAGTTTATACAGTAAAGGAGATAAATCTAATCTTGAAGAATATCATAAGCAGGAAGCCTTATACATTGCCATAGCTGAACAGTTTATTAGGGAAGGTGCTACTAATCCAGATGGTTCTAAATTTCAATTTGGACAGCCCCTACCGATGGCATATACTAGTCAAGATATAGAATCCATGAAGAATCTTACTGATACAATTTATGGTTATTATACTCATGAGAACAAATCCTTGATTCATGCTTCTTTCTTAGGAAGCCTGTTCATGCAGATGAGAACATATTGGACTTCCAAGAAGAACCAATATTTCCAGAAAGGTGGTGTGAAAATTCAAGGAAAATGGGAACAAATGACTGATGCAAATGGTAATCCACTATTTTATCAAACAGATGAAGATGGTAACTTGGATAGAAGTGTTCCTCCTGTAACAGAAGATCAACTTAAAAATAAATAGATGAAGATTCCTTTTACATAGTGGAAAGGTTTGTGGGAAGAAGGTATTGTCCTTACTATTGGTAAGACATTTAGAGCTTTATATAATGATGATGAAGTAGAATGGAATAATCCATATACTTGGGTTACTGGATATAATAAATTTATGAGTAATCTTGATCCAAATATGAGACTTCGATATAAATAGAATATAAAACAGCTTTGGATAGATCTTCTCGCCACCTTGTTACTTGGTTCACTTTTAGGTGGTCTTTTTACTTCTCTTAATAAAAATATGATTAAGAGAGCAAAAGATAGTGGAGAGTTTTCTGATGCAGCATTGGCAGCACTTACTAATAATCTTACCAAGTCGTGGACATATGCAGCATCTGATTTTAATGCTGCTAATTCTATAGGTTCTGTTGTTACTGATTGGAACCCATTTGCTATAACTACTGTAACTAATTTAGCCTCTTCTGTAGGAAGTGTAGCTTTTGGTGATAAATCCTTTTATAATGCAGCTGTAAATTCATTTACGGCTGCAAAAGAGATGAAACCAATATTTACATATTTAGCCCCCGATGGTGGGTATATAATACCACAAGAAGAAGAATAAAAAAATAAGCCCCTTAGCAACCAAAAAGGTCACTAAGGGGCTTGTTTGTATAAAAAAATAAGGGGATGGACCTAAATACTAGATCCATCCCCTTGATTTTAAATATTTAATACTAATGGTCTATAAACCATGTCATAATTCTCATCTAATAAACTAACACACGCTGTCTGTGTCCCATTATATTCTACTAAATTATGTTCACACGTATGTAAATGGCCAAAGAAATGATATTTAGGAGGCCTCTTTCTTTCCAATAATACTTTCTCTAATTCTATGTTTCCAATATGTTCGTGTTTATTCCAAGGGACATCCTGTAAAATCATATCACTCCTATTATAAGCTGCATCATGAGTTAATAGGATATCACAATTTTCTGGCATTTTATTAAAATCATTATATTCTTTTACCTTATCGTACATAAACGCCCAATTTCCGAATATGTGGCAGTCAGGGGAACCAAATATTACCCAAGTTTTATCATCCTTAGTATATTCTACACTTTCATTATTCAAATAAATAATATTAGTATTACTAAAAATATTCTTTAGTTTTTTACTATTATTTTCAAATGGACAATCGTGATTTCCTCCAATTAAGAATATTTTATCTACATCAATATCTTTACACCAAGGAATAAAATATCTTATAACCCAATTAAATACTTCAGTATATTTAAATTGAATTTCTAACGGAACAATATCTCCACATATGAACAGACAATCTAAATTAGTATATTCTACAGGAGGTAAATTTCCATGTAAATCACTTAATGCACATATTTTCATAAACTTAAACAGTAGACAATTAACATTATTAAAAATATAACAATTAATACATAATCAGAACATAATAAATCTGTTATAAACAATATTATTAATATTATAGGTGTTATTATTATAACAGAAATAACTGATATGACAGACAGTATAAATGCTAGTAGATATAATGCAACATTTTTTATTCCTTTTATGATTCTATTTCCACACATGTTAATACAAACAGAGAGAATACACATACCACTATTGCGGTTAATAGAGGTATGTCAATTAGAATAATTGATGATATTGCTGCACCAGTAAAATCTGCAATAATATCTTTCCAATCAAATATTTCTCCTCTTTTCTTATCATAAAACTCTTTTGCAAATCCTGCAATCATTGCTGCTATAAATCCACCAAGTACACAAAGAATATTAGATAGTCCTGTAAAATATAATCCAGCAAAAACAATAGCTGTAATAATTAAACAGGATATAAAATGTAATACCTTATCAAAGCCAATAGCTAACTTCTTCATTCTTTATTTTTTTTATAATTAATTATATCTAACTTCTCATAAGTAAAAGAGAAGGATTTAATATTATCAAACCTTTCTCTGTCACTTCATTCAGTAATTTCTATATTAATATCTTTACGGTAGTGATAATTACATTTATAAAGATTATCACATTTTATTATACTCCATAATCTTCTGGGTCTGTAAGCAATCCCATATCTTCTAAACGCAGTGATAGATAATGAAAATACTTTCCCATAGCTTCAGCTTGTTTTTCTAATAATTCATATTGTTTATTACCAACTTTCGCTTTAAACTCTTTAGAAGAAAGAGCTTCAGCCAGTTTACCCATTCGATATTTCAACTCATGATATTCATTACACATGTTCTCTTGAAACTTTTCCATATATTTTTATATTTAAAAGATTAGCTTTAATTTATTATTTTAATTTATTACTCGGAGAGGGCCAAACGCAGCCCGAGGCCGTCGCTGCTGCTGCCGGGAGTGGCGTTGCTACGACTCGACGACCGGCAGCTCCTGGCATTGTTGTACCAGCCACCGCCCCGACGCACGCGGAGAGACCTATTAGAAGGTCCCTTGGGGTCGGTTTGGGCATCACTGCTGTAGCTGTCATACCAGTCCTGACACCACTCCCATACGTTGCCGCTCATGTCATACAGTCCCAACTCGTTAGGTCGCTTCGTGCCCACAGGGTGTGTTTTCTTGTTACTGTTGTCATAATGCCATGCCACATCGTCCAAATTGTCGCTGCCGCTATACTGGAAATGTCGGCTTTGGTTGCCGCCTCGTGCAGCATATTCCCACTCTGCTTCGGTCGGCAGGCGGAAGTTCTTCCCCGTAAGGGCGTTCAGCTTCTTGATGAACTGCTGGCAATCGTCCCAACTTACCATCTCTACGGGAAGGTTGTCACCCTTGAATCTTGAGGGGTTGTAGCACATCACGGCACGCCAAAGCGACTGCGTGACCTCATACTTCCCGATATAGAATCCGCTGAGCGTCACCCTGTGGGCAGGCTTCTCATCAGAATAGACAGCGCAGCCTTGCTCGCTGGTGGCGCCCATCATGAATGTGCCGCCCTGTACGTACACCATTTGGGAAGTAATACTATTTATATTAATTTCTGTTGTAC